>JAABUI010000081.1_pt1 | contig 151901 bp, 183 predicted proteins | sample 5559111 | NCBI WGS metagenome assembly JAABUI01 (sample SAMN10711870, study PRJNA513365) | rock metagenome | isolation source: Antarctica rocks | place: Antarctica: Victoria Land, Buttleship Promontory | reverse complement strand
CTAGCGTCGGCTGAGGAACACACATATGTAGCCAGCTTCTTTCCCGTAGCTACCTTTCTTCCTTAGCATTTATCTTCTAGTTAAATGACACCCCTATCTGACCCGCTCTAGGCAGGCCCCTAACATAGCGAACTCATGTATGTTTCTGTCTCTAGAGTTTCGATGTTTACTCTTTTGAATGCTTCTGCTACATGATGCAGAGTCTGATTCTGAAGTGTTTCTAGTCTGCATTCTTTGCTCAAAAGTTCATCTTTCTTGTCGCGCTGATGTCAGACTGACGCTTCAAATGCAATTTCTGATCTCACTACTGCTGAGTATACTTGTCTCGCTTTTGTGAAGATAGCTTCTCATGTGAAGACTTCAAGACAACTAAGTGTCAGCATTCTTGTGACGTGATTCATCTTTATTTGTCGAAGATGCGCATCTCATTGCAGTTTTGTGTTCAGTTGCATCTCTAGAATTCATACATCTGATTTTGATTTGATAATTGAGCTTTCTATTTGTATGTTAATCGTCATGTTGAATCTCTTCAATTTTCTAGTGAAATGCATAAGCTTATACTTTTCTGATGCGAACGTTGCGTCATGAATGCAAGCTCATTTCGCGCAGATGTTGTGTGCTTTGCTCAGTGTTCTGCAAATTTCTTCAGTGAATCTGTCATAGACTAGAATGTTAATATCATTTATGAAGTTAAGCACTTCGATTTTAATTCTCAATGCTTCGCATTTTTTGATTAGACTTGCGTTGAAGAATAGAAAGAGAATCGATGAAATGAGAAATCTCTGCGATATGTCTGCATTTATCTCGCGCATGTTGCTCATTTGTTCATTGAATATTAGCGACGTCTCTCGATTCTCTAGAAAGCTGCATGTTCATTCGATTATGTAGCTTGACATTCTTTTCATTTTTAGCGTATGCAGAAGTCTGACATGTGAGACTTGATTGAACGCTTTGACGATGTCTAAACTTAGCATAAAGATCACATATTTGATTTCACAGTCTTACACTGTGTGAACTTGATCTATTAGTAGATTTAACATCAAGATCACGAATTGCTTGCATCTCGCTCTCATTTGAGCATTTGATAGCATGCGATGAGTCTCGACTATGTCACTCAATCTTTTGATCATGATCAACTTCAGCGCTTTGCTCATGATATTGAACAAAGCAATGAATCGATACGTCTTTGAATCAATATAGTCACTTTTCTTCGATTTGCATAGTACTATTGTCTGAGTCTTTTTGAACTGCTTTGAATGATACTTGTGTGTTATGCATGCGTTGAATAAACTCGTCAGTACTGAGATCAGTTCTGCAAGACTTGCTTGAAGCGCTCTGTTTGAAATATCTGAAGCGTTCGACGCTTTGTCTGCTTTTACTCGTTTGATTGTTTGCTTCACTTCATCTTCTGTGATGCATGAATTGAATGAGACTGTCAGAGATATGAATGATTCTGCAATGTCGCTGACATTCGCTTGAGAAGATGAGAGAAAGAACTTTTCTCGCAGTATCTCGATTTTTTTCTCGAACGTCGTTGTCATATGATCGATGTCACTTCGCTTCAGTGATGAAAACTGAGAGAGCTTTTTAGATAGCTGACTTTCGATTCTAGCTCATTTTGCAAAGCATCATATCAATTTGAGTGCTTTGCTCAGCTCATGCATTTGTGATCTGAAGTGTGCACATTTCGTTTGTCAAATGATCTTGTTTTTATGATCGTTGTGCTTCAGATATTTATTTCACGCTTCTAATGTGTCTTGCATTTTTCATATGATTCGCAGTCGTCTTGATTTCATTACTACTTTGAAGCAGCTTTGATTTCAAAAGTCTCTTGCTTGATTTGATGATTTTGTCAAGAGAGTAGATTTCTCAATGATCTTCTGTAGCACTCTGATAATCTTGCACACTCTGTCGTTCATCATAGTCTTGTTGTCTAGAGAGCATTTCAAAGATAGATGTATTTGCAGATAAGCACTCAATGCTTCTGTATTCATTTTCTTTCAAAGCCATCAAGTCGAGAATTGCACTGAGATTGTTTATAGACATAGCTCTGTGATGATCGAAAGATGATTTGATCTCTGATGCAGATCAATTCGTATCTTGCACTTACGTGTCATGAACTGTATTTTCTCGCTGCTAAAGACTAGATCAATCGTCGTAAATTGATTGTAAGCTTCGCGAGTAATAGTGTCTGATTTCAGCAGTAATTTCAGTCTTGCATTTGTAATGACGTTTAGTAGAGTATCAGTCATTGTATGACGAGTGAAGCATCTTCGCTTCTCTCAATGAGAATGATGTAGATTGAAATCTTCTATGATCAGTTGTTTGCAGTCATTCTTGAGTAGTTTGTTCAAACGAGAAATGATTGAAAATCTCTCTGTGAATGTAATAGACAGTGAGCATGAATTGTAGACGTTTAAAAGTCTTAGCATCTGCGTTTCGTCGTCTGTGTTGCGAGTTAATATTCTGATTGAGCAAATGTTTGACTCAGCTGTTTCTACTATTCATTGATCGAATCTTAAATGTTTGTTAACGTATATGCATGTTCTTGATTGAGATGACGAGTTTTTCACTAGATGAAAGAAGTTGTGTGCTGAGTTAAATGACTGCAAGTCATTGTTGTTGCGATCTTGCTTCTGTATAGCTATTATGTTGAATTCGCGAACTTCTCTGTCAATTAGAAATAATTCTTGAATTCTTAATGATTTTCTGATGTTGTACTGTAGAATTCGTAGAAAAGACTGTTTTATCATAAAGTTATTCATAACTGTTGTTGACTTTGCAATAAGAAGACTCTTTGTATGCTTTTGATCATCGATGATCTTTCTCACTTTCTGATTGAACATTTCTGAATCTGCTCAGATGTTGTCTCGTCTGAGTCACTACTCACGTAAGAGAAAAGATCGACTCGTCTCTTCTTGATTTCTACTATCTGTTACGATTCTAGCTACGCATCTTCGTTGATAGCTATGTTGATGACTATGTTGATGACTATGTTGATGACTATTCTGAGAGCTATCGTCGATCGCTCGTCGCTAGAGCATAGACTTGTTTCGAAGTCAACTTTATTCAGAATTAGCTTATGTTCTTCTGAGTCATATAGATAGTCGGCTCTTTCCTTCTAGATACTTTCCTTCCTTAGCATTTATATACTCGTTACATTACACTCATATGACTCGCTCTATGCTGATCTCTAACATTATATAAATGCTTCTTCGTTACAGGCGAAGTGAAATAATCTACATCGATCTCTTCGAATGCTTCTGCTAGTAGTTCTTCAACTCTCTATCGACTTTGATCTAGCGACTTGCGTTCGTGCAGCAGCACTCATCTTTCTTCTCTCGTGAGCTGATTCAGCGAGAATAAACAAAAGATTCGAACTTGTGCGCTGATCAGCGAGTATAAACAAACGATTGAAATCATCCGGCTAGGTCAAAGATCAGCGGATTAATCGTTCATTCAGATTCGCAAGAAATTCTTCGAATTTGTTGAACAATCAAACGAGACCAGTCATAGAACTGCGTGAAGTCTCTATCTCGAGAAGCAAACCCTCAGTGAGTCTGCTTCAATGACATCGTCAATGCGATGATCTACTCGCTCTCATCGTTCTACTCATCAGTGAATCTGATCATACGTTCACGTGCAACTAGTGAGCCTGCTACAATGACATCTTTCGTCAATGCGATGATCTATCTATTCACATCGCTCTATCTATCAGTGAATCGATCTGTCGACTCGTTCACGTGCAACTAGTGAGCCTGCTTCAATGACACTTCTACCTTGCATAGTGAGTCTGCTACAATAGACATTTCGATTCTACACAAGGCTAAGGAAATACATTCATGCGAACATGAATCGTTGAAGAGAAGGAATAATGTTACGATTCTAGCTACGCATCTTCGTTGATAGCTATGTTGATGACTATGTTGATGATTATGTTGATGGCTATTCTGAGAGCTATCGCCGATCGCTCGTCGCTAGAGCATAGGCTTGTTCCGAAGTCAATTCTATTCAGGGTTAGCTTATGTTCTTCTGAGTCATATAGATAGTCGACTCTTCTCTTCTAGATACTTTTCTTCCTTAGCATTTATATACTCGTTACATTACACTCATATGACTCGCTCTATGCTGATTTCTAACACTATCTGTTAAGCTGATTCATCAGCGATTCAACTGCGTGTTTTCAGCATGACTGTTGCTGAGTTCAAGAGATTCATTGAATCGAAAGAATTCGTTGAATCTGAAGAGTTTGTTGAATCTAAAGAGTTCAGAAACAGCGAGAAGAGTGTGCAATTGTATTTAAACATCTCAGAGTATCTGAACAATCTGTTTCTATAGATTTCGAACGCTTGTTTCATCTGCTGTCATCACTTGAAGCAGATGCGTCTTCAAAGTTCGTGATTTTCATTGCAGTTGACGCAACGTCTTCTATTCGAAGACATCACACACTTCTCTATGTGATGCTTGTCTGCGCACTTTTCGCAGCGCTGATTCTTTCTGCAGATCTTAGTCATGTGATCAAATTCGTGACATCTGAAGCATTGTGTGATGTGACAGTTCTTTTCAAATAGCTTGCATGCACATTCTTGATACGAGTTCAGCATGCTCACATTCATTAGTCGATTCATCATCGCTTCGATCGCGATCTTTATGATGAGCGATGAATGAGTCTTTTCGCTATCTGCTATCTTCTTGAGTCAGACTATTCTTAGAACTTTCAGATCTTCATGAAGTCTCGCGTTATCTTTTATCAATCTTTCAATGATCTTTTTCTGATTGCTCATGTCTATTGTAGTGTGTACTTCATGTGTCAACACTGCGAAGGTTCGACGTGCTACGCGTGTCGAACTCGCGATTTCTTTTGCTCATGTTTGAGTCTTTTTCAGATTTGCTCAAGCATCTGAGCTAACTGCGTGAAGAAAAATGTCATCGCTGCTCAGCTTGCGAAGTGACACGATTAGATTTCTTTGATCTGTCGACACGTCTGCAATTCTCTGTAGAATCTGTTCAATTGACTTCTTCTGTATCTCTTCTATTTCTCTTCTGTTCATTATCTTAATCATGACTTCTCGTCTCTTGCGAAACGACGACAAGTCGTCTCTGAGACGTTGCTCTTTCGTCGCTATTTCTTCTCTTGTCACGTTCGCTCATAACGTGATTTTCGTTGAAAGACGCGTGCTTTTCTGTGTATGCAACTGCTTGTTAAGCAGTTGAACTGATGTCTTCAGTTTCTGTACATTCTTCGCGATGAACGCGTTCTGATTCGCGTGATGTTTTTCTTCTGAGTCGAGTCGAAGACGTCGAATCAGCTTCAATGCTATCTCTTTTCACGAATGATCTTTGCTCTTCTCTTTCTCTAACATTGATATCTTTATTAGTAGATCAATAATGTTAGCAACGTTCTCTTCGTCGTTGCGTGAGCATTTCGATCTTGCGTCTCTGTTTTCTTGCGACGAATCGACGTCGCTCGCAATCGTCTTCGAATCAGCACTGCTGCGATTTATGCAATTCATCGTCGTTCAATCGTCTTCTAGATTCACTCTGTCTTGTTTGTAGTGCTCTTTTTCAAAATTTGTGATGCGTGCGTTGTGATTGTTTTTATTTATGATGATATATTTAAAGAAAATGAAAATGCAGAGAATAAGAAGAAACCTCGAGATGAAGTAGTAGGCTTCTTGATGGTTTTTGGAGAGAATATAGCTGTTGAACGAAGATCGATTGTCAAGGTTGAGCGATTGAGAAGATTGGCAAAGGCGTGTAGAAGACTGTTCAATATAAGGTAGACTTTCTATATTCGATACTGGTACATGGTGTGATAGCTGCCTAGCTATGAGTTGTTGTGAACTGAATTTGAATATGTGCTGGTGATCTATGTGAGGAAGCGAAGGGAGAAGAGGTATTGTGAAATTGGGAGAGTGGCTTGCTGTGGTTGAATATTGTTATATTAGTTATCGAGGCTTCATTGAGACGTAGCTGATTTGCTTTTTTCTTGTATGAATTAAGATAGTTGCTGTTACGATCCTAGCTACGCACCTATGTTGGTAGCTATGTTGGTGGCTATGTTGATGACTATCGCCGGCCGCTCGCCGCTAGGCTATAGGGTTGTTCCGAGGCCAACCCTATTCAGGGTTAGCTTATGTTCTCCTGAGTCATATAGATAGCCGGCTCTTCCCTTCTAGATACTTTCCTTCCTTAGCATTTATATACTCGTTACATTACACCCATATGACTCGCTCTATGCTGGCCCCTAACAGTTGCGAAATGAATGTTTATGTATGATGTATAACATGTCTGAGGCGGAAGGAGTTGAAGGTATAGAGTAAAGGAAAGTAAAGATGAGGATTGAATGTTGTGTATCGGAAGCGGTTAAAGAACTGGTATCAGTAGGAATATGCAACTGAATGATTAGACTCGCTGTTCATGATATAGTTCTATCGTTGACTTGAGTTTGATTGTAATACATCTGCGATCCAGAAGAGATGAGGAACGGAACGTATGAAAAGGATTAATCTTGATTCGTGTCTAAAGTGCCGTTTAGGCTGATGGTTGATCTGGCATGCCTGGCTATCGCTTTGTTATGTGTTAACTCTTGACACCTCTTGGTGTGCAGAAGATGATGACGCTCTTGATTGTATCATGCCGTGCTTGGAGAACAGAAGACGGAGACTGTGAAGTAACTATTCAATCTTTGAGCTTGTGGCTTGAAAATCAAGGGTCCATGACCAAGCCTTCTAGTTTGTATCCTGAAACTCTCAATGGATCCCTCGAGGGTTTTGCACTGTTTTCAAAGAGGGCGACCAATCCACGGTCTCGTGGATCAAGGGGTTTGCGGCCAGAGTATGTACTCCTGTGGTAACGGAACAGGTCTACTTCGAAGTTTGACTGCAATTCCGAATACGACAGCAGTGGAGAAACCACCTGCATTGTCAACGGAGTAGCAATCGCTTCCATGCTGTTCGAAGCGGATGCTGTCGTCATCCATAGATCACAGAAGGCTTAGCGATCCAATTAAGGTAGAGCCGGAAGGAGATTTGCGCGGAGTGCCTCGGCCTTAGCCCCACGATAAATATCCCGTAAAATGAAGCTCAGGAGATCAGGACTTGACCCCGGATTATTAGGAACGCTGGTACGTTGATCAGACCTTAGTGCCATAATACAGTACATACATACTGTACGCACGACAGTCGACAGATCTACGGATTCAATGAGATGCGGCCAGGGTAGATAACCGAGAGATGTGCGCTAATCTGGAAAGGGGAGGATGACTAATTTCCAAATCTCCCCACTGGAATTCTGGAAACTGGAAACCAAATAAACCAATCAGCTGGTTCAGGAACAAAGATTGGAAAGGCTAAGTGAATAAAGCATTTGGGCCCTACGATGCTTTGGTACCTTGGTACTCGTACCGTAGCAGTATCCGTTGAGTTGTTTAATTATAATGGTGTTGTGGTTTTCTTTCTTTTCTGCATCGTCATCAGCCTCCTAATCGAAAAAGATAGGTCTATTATTATTGGCCCCGTCAGACTTCAGTCAGTACACCCTCTTGGAAATAGGAAGAACGTAAATGGTTCTGCAGGCAGGACACCCCTTTGAGACGGTCATTCTGCAGGCATGCACAACGAAGAATCCCATTTCAAGTTTGCCAATCTCGCTCGTACTCGTACATATCAGGATTTGGAGAAGCTCTTATGTGCGGGCGCTGATAAAGACTTATCGGTTGATGGCGTGTTCGGGGCTAGCTGACATGTGAACGTTGCCCTGGTTGGGAAGGAAGGAAGCATTGGATCGGTGCATTGGTTGGCGCTGGTTCCGACGGACATCAGAAATGCCGACGATGAGTTGTACAGTAAGGTAAGGTACCTTATCCAGGACGAGGGAGAGCACAATTCATACTTTATGGAGTCGATCTTACTTTAATCTCTCCACTGCGACTTCGCGAATCGCGAACAGGCGACAGTCGACGTCAACCAGAAACACGACGATAAGCGCCGAGGAAGTTTATCAGGGTCTATCCGTGATCAATCGTCCTACCAGAGGTTTTGCTCGGCGTGGATCTCTCGAGATTGCATGTTTCGAAAGTGGGGGTGAGTGCATAAGCTTCGTGGATCGTGATTGCCCGCATCAATTAAAAGCCAAAGGATTCGGTCTGTGCGGCTCAGTTGGAAAATCAGTCCTCGAAGGGACAAAGTGCTCATCTGTCCCAAAGAAACTTTTTTCAATGTTGTTAAAAACATTCCGTGTCTCTTCCCAGCGACGAAAGTCCTTGGATCAAAATGGGCGGTAGGAGCCGAAGCTGGGTTGACCGAAAGTGTCGTAGATTCCATAAGGTACCTTAGGCATGATGCCACCCCCTTTAAGCATCTGCCTTGCGCCAGAGAAAAACGCGTTAAAACATTTGTCGTGGACAAAAGTGACGCCTTCCGTAGCCAGTAATGCGCTAGTGGCAGTAGCGAGACATGATCCCTGCCGCTGCGTCTCTCCACCACCTCACTACTGGTAATTTTGGTAAAGTATCCCGTACCTCCGTACTAGCACTCTTTAGCAGTAACAACGAACAACTGTGCACCATTGGCCCCCCCTGCTCGACTGCCTTCTCCTCTGCTCACTGTCACCACTCGACGATACACGGTTCATTCCATCGTCCCCTCCTCACGACCTTTGCCAGCTTCTTCCTCCTCTTGACGGTGTCTACTCGCTTGTAAATTACGTCCCCCCATTCCAATCCCCCTTACCATAGCATTCTTTCTGCCGTGTTCCGGAATAACTTTCGCTTGGCTACCCAAACTCCGTAATCTGTACGCTCCAGGGGGACCATCTATCGATCCTCAATCTCCCTTCATTATCCATCCACTTGATTCTCAAGTGAGCTGGACTTTCGAATGAAGAGTACAGAGTGTTGAGTAGACAACCCGTGTTCTTGACGAACACATTGTCTACTTCACGGCCTCTGGTTCACATTGACCCTGAGCGGCAGCCGAGAACCACGGTACAGTCAAGTTCTTCACTCTTTCAACCACTTCAACAACATTATCTGCCATCGACATCACGACCAATTCTATTCTGTACTGTCTTTGTAGTCACCTTAACTTTGATTGCCCACCGACTCTGGAGAACCCATTCCGCCACCACAAGCCTTACGTCGAACTTGCAAGTCAGAACCAGTCCTATCGAAACCTTTGACTCGACGACTGAATCTTCCTGTGTGGATTAAAATTTCTTCCCTCCACTCTTGGGGTCACGCTGGTGCTAATGTTCGAATTTCATCTAGGCAGGCAACCATTCAATCTCGATCAAGAACCTGTCCACGCAAGTCCTACCGCCAATCCCTCTTCCACTTCAAAGCCTCCTTACATAGCTTGTAAAGTCCATCAAGCGTCCTATAGTCGTGCATAATGGCCGCGTTGGTGCAGTCGTTCCCCTCACCCTCATCAACCATCACCATGCTTCAGACGCGTCCATCATCATCCGATGCGTTTCAGACAGGATCTTCAAGTCAACAGCATCATCGCAACTCGACAATGCCGCAAAACATATATAACACGTCCGTTGGTGGAATGGCGTCGGGAAACTACCGGGGTCACACGTCCACGCCCCCAGTCAGCCCATATGCGTTTACATCAACGCCGGTAACGCCAAGCGGTGGAAATCCTCTTCGTCAACATCCTGCCTCCCCGCACCTTCGTCAAGAGAACCGAACTACATCTGCACCGGTGGTGTCGTTTACGCAACAGAGTGCATCGCCCAATCCCACCTTCTCCAATCCGCCGCGTCTACCGGCGGTTGTGGCCTCCCCTCTAGATTTGGGGAACACTTTTCCGCCGCAGCAACAGATGGGCTCTGGAGATGATACGTCATTCACGTCACCTACTATCAAGCACATTAATCAAAGGCCATTGTCATCCATCGAACTTAATCCTCCTTCACTAGCTACCCCTGCCTCTTCTACCACTATGGCGAAACCCTCACCTGATCGTTATCGCCGTAACAACCGCAAACCAGAGACGCATGGGTTGTCGGCGGGCTCTGCATCAACGCAAGGTGGATCTGCTCTCCCATCCGGCTCAGGCATGGCCACAGTCGGTCACCTGTACAATATTCCAACACAATCCAGTAGCACACCATCGTTATCTACCTATCCCTCATATCGGAGATCTCAATCGCCACTGTCACATAGCGGGAGTGATGGCTCCTCTGCTACGCTCAGGAGTTCAGACGACATGAATTTACACAAACAATCCACATCAGAACAGGCGAAGAGATATCGTAGGAGGAGCATCAGTAGCTTAGAAGCCAAGGAATACACATCACAGTCTTCCGAGACACCTATACAACTGTCTGCCCAACCCAAGACCTATGCGGCTATGCTTGCAAGTCCTGCACCACAAGAGCGGAAAGAGGGCCAAGTCCCTGCTACATTGCAGAAACCTGGGTCATCGCATGGTCGTCAAGGCAGTTCCGAGAGTACGAGTACCAGTCGCTCTACTTCACGGCCACCTTCGGTATGTTTCCCTTCATCCCATCTCGCCGTGTCATTTGGTTGGGCAAGATCTGCTGCATTCCATACGTTTAATACAGCATTCGACCAGATGGCTAACAATCAGTTCTTAGACCAAACGAGAAGGAGCGGTCGCCACTGCCAATCCTACAGCTCTTCAGGCTACTCCCGTTGCTAAACATGAAGCGAAACTCGTCAATATACCTCCTCGTGGATCTTCAGATGCAAACAAGAGGCTTACGAATCCTTCTCCGTTATCTAAACCAATGCCAATGAGCCCCGAAGCTCCTTCGAACAAGAACGCTTTTGTAGCTGCGGTTCAATCCAAGCCCTCTGCTTCGTCTCCCACACCTCAAATTGGTATCCCAGAGAGCCCCGCCGCTCAGCACCTAGCAGCACTCAACAAGAAAGACGCCAAGAAGGAGGGCAAATCCTCGAGGCTACGGCGAGCGTTTTCGTTTGGTAGTGCTGCCGAGCTAAGAAAGGCCTCTGCAGAAAATAGTATGAATAACAACGCATCCGCTGAACGTGCGAAGCTGAGGAAAGATCGCTATCAAGATGAGCGTGAGGCTGAACAGGCGGCAATAGTTCAAAAGCAAGAGGCAGGAGGTCTTGGAGAAGGGATATACTCTGGGCAGGGTCATTTCTTTACTGGATCGACCGATAATCTCTCAATATCTTCAACTGCGTCCTCTGCGTCTGTCATGATCCGGAAGATGGGTAAGGGTATGAAGAAGGGTTCTCGTTCGTTGGTTGGACTCTTTCGACCAAAGTCAGTCGTGGGGGTACCCGCTGCCGACTCTGCGGTTCCTGAGCCGAGTGTAGCCCAAGTCTCGATGGTGACAGTTGAAGCCGAACGGGAAAAAGTAAATGTTAACGCAAACCCACATGAACAAGCCAAAGGCGGGACTGGATTTCCCAAACTCGAGAGGAATTCCATTGACGCCGCAAGTGCTGGCATGGAGCCATTCGCCGCGCAGAACGATTTCAACGAGATCCCCCGAGGAAGACGGAGCATAGTTGGTGGCGAGAAGGAGCGGGCTGAAGTTCTTGCTGCTGTGAAGAAAGGCATTTTGAAGCGTAGGTTTTACCCTCGGCTCTGCGAGTGATGTATTTGCTAACACTGAACAGGCAGCGGCACAGATTCTGGAAACACATCTCCTGTTGTGAAGCCGATCGATTCTAAACCTGCATACTTCGATCTCCCTCAAATCCCTCACCTTACCGACTCACCGCGCTCAAGCTCCCCCAATAGTCCAGGTGAAGGAAACAATGCACGCCTTGGCCATCGGAGGACTGATTCTGTCAATTTGGATGGCGAAGAGTACTTTATGAATGTTGCAGTAAATTTTGCTGGTGGAGACTCAAAGAGCATGCCTGGCACGCCACGGAGCAACCCTTCTCGCAATATTAGCTTCAGCCCCCGTCTACAATTCCACGACACATGGACTAGCGGCGAGTATGACCGAAGAGGGGAAATTGCGACTTGCAACCGATTGACGCCAATGCTGGCCCAGCAGATCAAGGAGGAGCTTAACACGTTCAAAATGGTAAGCCCAGAGACCTCAATGACTTGCCGGCCTTCCTAACTGTGAAGCAGGAGATGGAAGTTCACGAACTGTCCAAGGTGCACACGCACTTCTTCTGATAAGTGGATGTTGTGGAGTATCCTCCATACAAAATACTTGATCTGCAAGATTCGATATGCGGATCTCACTGGACGACGACGTGCTAGTACCTGGTCCGTTAGGATCCTCCGATTGGATACATTTCGGCATACGGCTTGTGCATCATCGAACCGTACATTGACGGTCATGGTGAATCTCATCTACTTTGCTCACAACTCTGCCACTATCTCGATGAGCTTTTCTGGTCCTACTACGCAAGGTCCGAGCTGGTCACGAATACTTGCAACATGGAACCGAGACTTTCGGCCCTAATTTTACGAAAGCAACGATTAGCTCTACTCTTCTACACATCTGGCTCTCTCTCAGGCATACCGGCAAGGATCTCGGCTTTATCCGTACACTTCGGCGGCACGCCTACGCATTTTCACCTTTGTTCTGGCTTGGGCGCCAGCAAGCAACCTTTACTAAAATTCGCATCTGTCCGTTCTTGAGCGTAGGGGAAGTCACATTAGGCATTTGGTTTTCCACAGATTGGAATGAGATGTTTCGCTCTCATGGTTTGCGGGAGGAGCAGTCGAGCGAGCGAGTGTGGGTGTTTTAATTCGTGTTACTCTAGCCTTTTCTCTCTTTCATGCATTGTGGTCGGTAGGTCAGGGGGTAAAAGGGGGCTTTAATGGAAATGAAATGTCATCTTAAAAGGTTTTGTTTGCAGCAATGGCTGAGGAATGCCGAGTAACCCGAGTGCTTTGAGCCACTCTCTTCCTAAATCTGTCGTCCAAGAATGAGATGCTCTCCAGTGTACACTGTCAGAAGCTAATCTGTCCACCGACAGAACGACGATATCCAACATGCATTTGCCACGCTGAAAGCCCAATAACCCAAGAAGGGATGGCCTGACTGAAGGTCGATGGCATACTTGGACCACGCCGCCGATATCCCAACCCTCTACCCTGATTCTCCACCGACTAGTCCCTTACCAGATCTATCTGGCAGAACTTTGATTCTTTTTTTTTTGTTTTTTTGGGAAAATACTCGCTTGGCCCTAATGCAGTAAGTTAGCATGCCACCCACAGACAGACAGTCAGCGCCCCGGGTCGAAGATTCCGGGTGGAGTGGAGTAGGCGGATGGGATGGAATGGAATGGGGATGGAGTGGAGTGGAGTGGAATACATGCGTGCTGGGAGCGTGGGGTGGTGGGGTTTTGGCTGTGGGGTTTGGGGGCTGGGACGTGAGGATGGAGTTGGTGGGGTTGTTTGCGAGTGAGGAGGGTTTGCTGGGGGAGTGAGGGGGGAAAGGGGAGGGGGATCTTAGGGTTTGAGTAGTAGAAATCCAAGGGATGGGTGGGGTGAGGTAGATGAAATCACACAACATCCATCCCCCCCCGGTAATATCCAAACTCCCCCCTTCCCACATCAATAGATTATAATCGCCGCCAAAGTGAGACTTTTCGTTGTTTTTGTATATATACTGTTGGGATGAGGTTGGGGGGGTGAGGTTGGGGGGTGAGGGTGAGGGTGTGGGTGAGGGTTGGAGATGAGGGTGGATGGATGGAGATGAGGGTAGGTGGATGAGTGTGGATGAGGGTGTAAGGGGGTAAGGGGGGGGGGACTGTTCTCATCCGTTGACTCATCTCATCTCATCCGCTTGATTGGCCAACCAAGAGATCCTTGCTAAGACACCCAACATTAAAATAAGGATTTTTTTGTTTCTTTGCAATCAGCCAGACTTGTTTGACTTGTTGATTTGGGGGAATATCTTGGTTTGGAGTGGTTCAAAGGCTGGAGATGGGCGTGTGGTTTTCTGGTGTGTGTGATTTTTCGGGAGTGAGGTTGTAGGGTATGTGGTGTAGCGGAGTACGGATGGGGATGAGAGGGGGTTGAAAATGTGAAAGACTGAGATGATCATCAAAATCCCCCCACCCCTCCCCTTTCATCAACTCAAGAAAACCCATCGGCGTTATGATTCATCTGTACGTAATACTGGCCAAGTACTTTTCTGTAAAACATAGAAGAAATAAGAAAGTGGGTTGAAACGGGGATTTTCATGCGAGGAAACAGGGTTTTGCGGTGGGAGGAATTAATAGTTCAACTTTTATATCAAACCCACTTTAGTCTGAAAGTAAGGGATCAGCATTTCTCATCCTTCTGCCTCATCAACACCACAAGTTCCTCTCTCTAAAGCTCTTTCAATATCATGCTTTACCCTCCGAGAAACCTCTATCAAATGCTTCTGCATCTTAGACGCTACGTCCGGCTTCCCCCTCGCAAGCTTCTCCTCAATATTCTCTTCCTGCCTCTTCAGATCCCTCTCAATATTCGCTATATTAAGCTTAAATCTTTTAGGCTCGTCCTCATAAATATTCGCTATCTGTCTCTCCAGATTCCTCCCAAAGTCCTTCAACTCAAGCATTAATCTCTCATTCCTCTCATCCTTTCTCGCCTGATCCTCTCAAGCTCCTCGCTTAATAGCTGTAAATCCTCAAGCGTCTCCCTCTTAAGCTCCGTCTGAAACTCCTCGCTCTCAATTTGCTCTCCTTCAATCCCCTCCCCAATAACTCTTCACCTTCCGCGGCATCGCTTCCTCTCTGAGCGCATCCAACCGAAGGGTTTTGTTCCGACTGCGTATGGTCCTGTCAGATTCGGCTTTGTTATCTGCAACCGGGGCTGACGGGCTCAAAGGCCTCCGAGGCGACGTTTTACGATTGTTCTCCGCAGAGCTAGCGGCCTCAACTATATACCGTCCCTGACTTCTCTCGTCTGCGTTTCTCATGTCTGCGAAGTGGGCAGTTTCTAGGATCGATGCACTCTCATCTCGTTCTATGAGACGGAAGTGATAATTCTTGACCTGAAAAACATGTTAGTTGCTTGAGCGAAATAACTTCGATCTATCATTTTCCGAGCTCCACGCACCATAACTGGTGTTTTATTTTCCATAGCGTTTGCAATAGCATCCCAATTTGTTCCAAATCTGGAGAGTAAACTCTGAAAGCGAGACTGGTCTGATACAGACCAATAGCTTGAGCTTCTTATTGACGAGTATTGCGTAAACTCCTTTTCTACGCGTGGCTTCCCAGCTATTTCACCAAAATGTTGCTTAGTCTTTGCTCGGGTCGAAGAAATGACATCTATTGGAGGTTTGTAAAGGCCTAAAATCTCCCGATTCAACTTATCCCCAAGAGTTGAATCAGCTGCTTCTTCAGGCAAGTGCGCCTCGCTAACAGCTTCGCCCAGACCTTCCTGATGCACCATACGGAGAACGCAGTCGTCTAGATGCTCGTAGAACTCCTGTGCATTACTGAATCTGAACGAGCACATCGAGCATTTATTAGTAGCACCGTAAGGGTTTTCTAGCACCTTCTTAGCCGAGACATTGGGTAGACTCCTCTTATGAGCGTCCAAGGATCCTTGCGCTACTCCATGCACGGAGGTCAGATGACGTTTGAAGACATCGGCGCGGTTAAAAAAAATTTCGGTGGCCGAGCCGGATCCTGGACAAAATCCACATACCATGGCTCCGAAATGGATCAAGGTGTGTCGATTCTTATCATACCTACGTGCAAACCCCTTTTGGTGATAACGACAGCTCACCACTGGGCATTTCTCAGGCCGATCTAAGATGCGGAAAACATATCAGCTTGAGAATCACCAAAGGGTGAGACAGTGCAGTTACCGTCATTCAGATCTAAAGGATGATCACAGTCTTCATTTGTGGTTTCCGAAACTTCCCCTGAATCATCTTCTATCTCGCGTGGCAGTGCCATTAGTGCAATCTCCTCCATATGTTGTCCCACATGCTTTATAAAGCCCCTGCGTGATTTTCCGGTAATTTTGTTGCAAAGAAAGCACTTCTCATGCTCTACGGGCTTTTCTTTTCGTTTATATGCTGTCGCAATAGCAATTTGAAGCTTTGGACCGGAGAACACAATACCGTGTGAATTCTGCACATGCTGTGCCCAGTTTTCTGGGCGCGGGAATTCGATATGGCATTGCGGACAAACCCAAGTCTTTTCTATGCGGTGTTCAGTGAATTCATGATCGGCCCATAGGCTGCGGTTCTTGAATTGCACTAGCTCGTCCTTACACCCGGAAAATGTGCAAATATATGGTCGAAGGTCTGCGAATACATGCATCCTGTAAGATTTCAGCTTGAAGAGCCTTTCGTTGGGCGCCGGTAGAGACATACTTCCACTCTTGGCGGTTCTTAATGTTATGGATGATATACCCGCAATGAATACACTGGAATGGGTCACCTAGGCCAACTTCTGCAGGCATCTGGGGTACCCGTGCAGCTGTAGGATCACCACTAGCATTACTGGAAACAAAGGAACTATGAGAAACTGCTGAGCTCGTGCCAAGTCCGGAGTCGTGGAAAACTGAAGGTCCTAGATATGAAGGCATCAGATCTTTCTCGGTCAAAGGATCCAACCCGTGCTCGGTATTGTTCATCATTGCATCCATTATTCTACGAATAGTCACATGTCTCTGCCAGTTAGCTTCTCCGAGGCGCTCGATCAACCTGTTATCAGCTTCGTTGTACTTGTCACGTACGAGAGAGATATATACATGAGCAGGTTCAGAGACACGAAATGGACTTTCCGCAGCTTGTACTTCTCTTAGCCGTCTTTTTCCGGCAAGCGCGAGGTTAAGCTCTAAGGTAGGGACCAAGTCCATAAGACATAGGGTCCGGAATGCGAGATCTTTGAGGAGATTAGAACCTCGCTCATCAGGGCCGTCTCCGTCTTCCGTATCGCATTCCGAACCAGTGTCTTCGCAGTCGTCGATTACTTCTTGACCATCATTGGATGTGATGATTCTGGATTGCTCGATGAGAGAGATCAGATCTTGCACGTCTTGATGATGGGCCTCTTGGTGTGTGACTGGAAGGAACTGCAATACTCCTGCTTAAGGCTCCGCTTAGTGTCCAAGACTAAGGTTCTCAACACTTTGAATTCTGAAGGTTCGGATGCTTGAAAAAGGATAATAGAAATCATATTATGTTATTTACCGCGTATTAGTGTCTCTCCAATGCCCCGGAGAAGATCCAAGACGTTGTTTCTAATTTCATCCGACTGCTCTAATGCTCTGTCCAGGTCTCCGTCTGGGAAGCTCTCACCCCAAAGGTATAATCGTCCAAGTTCCTCCTTCACATTGGCCGCTTGGGTCGCCTCTTTTTGGAAGATGGAAACGCGACAAGTGTAATGCGAAACGAGTTTGAAGATTCGGAGGCATGCTGTGTGTAAGCGGGCGGCGAAGCCGTAATCCTCCGTGCCTGTGATTGCAGCCTCGCCAAGCGTAGATGATTTGAAGTTGTCATCAATCCATTGGTTTGTGTAGGAAGCAGTGCGGCCGCCTACTGCGACTTTTCCGCTCATCATTCACTAGTTCTTAAGTACGATATTCTTATTGCATGATATAGATGAGTGGGAAGCGGATGCATTGCGCAAAAACCAGAGTGCTGCCTTGTGTACGAGTACTTAGCCTTGCATGTCAACAGCCTATCATAAGCCATATCCTATTGTGTGAGGCTGCGAGTTACTACCTAGGCAAAAGTGCTTTTCAACCATTCAAGGTTTCATAGAAGTGTCATGACTACTGTCGCTGCAATATCTACCGTTCTAGCGGTCCTTCCATTAATAATATCCGCTGCGGAGCATTATGAAGATTGCTTTCGCCCTTTCGTACGCTATCGAAAATTTGATACAGAAGTGGATCGGTTTCAGCAGCAATTGAAAATACAGAGAGCTATCTTTCGCAACCAATGCCGCCTCCTTCTCGAAAATGTTACCGAGCCCAATGTGGCCGCCAGAATGCTCGATGGGCGCGCCCATCCATCATGGACCAACCCCGAGCTAGACAATGAGCTTGCTACGCTGCTCGGGGGTTCGCGAGAAGCTTGTTGTATCATTGTCAGATCAATTGATGAAAAGCTTCGTGACATAGGGAAAGAAAGTCAAGATCTGGGTGCTATTGTCGATGCGAGCAATGCAGCGAGCAATGCAGTGAGCAAAAATTTCTTTCGAGACTTAGTCCCTAATTAAGCGATCTGTAATCATAGGCATCACAGGCGGAGAAAAACAAGGCCTGGCGACGCGGTGTAGGGAAGAAGCTACGGTTCTGTTTCTCCAAATCTAGGCTTGACCAGTTTATGGCAGATTTGAAGTCACTCAACGATGATTTCCGAACGTTATCAAGCCAGACTAGTGCATTATTGCCTTGCCGGACAAGATCATCCCCAGAAAATGCTAGGCAACACCACCGCGAAATTGAAAAGTATCTGGTTGTTGAAAAGGCATCCCGGAAAGTGTATGAGGCACTAGGAAAAGCCTGCACAAAGCATTCCGAGCATTTAGCTCATCTTTGTATCGAAGTAGAGCATGAGACCCAGGACGACCGGCCGGCTGCGCAGGTAAAATTTAGCCTGGCATTTACAAACTTGACATTGAAGGGCTCTTCAACTCAAGTCGATCCCGTATGGTTCATGATTGATACGATAATAGGCGACACAATAGCGGATATTCCGACTGAGCCAATCGCTGGGATCATGGACCTTGCTCAATGTCTGAAAAGAGAATTAGAGTTACCAAATGAAAACCGTCCGAAGAAACCCAAGAAAAGTGTCAGGTTTGCACCCACAGCACCGGTGTCATCCACTGTCCCCGCTGTAGCTGTCTCTACCGCCTTGATCTCAAGTCCCCGGTTGCGAAGGGACTTTTGTGACTATCTACGCAGCAGCTTCCGCGAGCCTATGCAATCTAATATATGTATGGGAGTGCTTGAGCACACAGACAGCTGTAGACACCTTGTCTATCCTTCACCGAGTCAACCAAGAAGCGGCAGTGCTACTTCGCTCGAACAATTTATCTCGTCAGTCTCACAACAGGGGCCTGCTGGCAGCCTCCCACAGTACGAGAGATTACACCTAGCAAAATCATTAGCAACTGCTGTTCTCCAGTATCATGCTACCCCGTGGCTAAAGGTTTCTTGGCGGAGTCAGGACATATTCTTTTTTGGGCTTGAGGGTAATACTATACTGCAATCAAGACCAAGTCTAAAGGCTCCCCACCTACACGTAAACATCAAGGGGCCAAACCAAGCGCTATCTCAGGCTTCCACCAATCCGACTCGGTCGGTCGCACGAAACCCTCTACTTTTCAACCTGGGTGTTATGTTATTGGAGGTAGCCTACTGCGCGACTCTGCGAAGCTTAGAGCAACCATGTGACCTTGAAAATGGCGAAAGGAGTTCACTGACCGAGATCTTCGCCGCCAGAAGACTTGCCAACTCATTGGGAAGAGAGATGGGCGGTACGTACAGCAAGATCGTGAAGCAGCTTCTAGAGTGTGACTTTGGATGCGGCGATAATCTGAACGATCCTAAGCTACAAGCTGGGTTCCACAGAGATGTTGTGTGTGCGTTGGATAAACTTGAGCAAGGGTTTCGCGAGCTACAACTTGGCTGTATAGACGAGTAATATTCGGGATTTGCCTATTTACACTCACCAGCTGCCGCCATCCATCTAATGGTAACATGTCAGTCAAAATTCCTGTCTCAAAACGAGGGGCCGAAGAAGAAAAATCGATGGTTGACCTTCGCCGTCCAGGGCTATAAAGATATCGATTCCTCGGTACGCCAGGCCGTCAAATTCAGCCGCTATGGACTCTCCAGACTCTGGTCCTCGTCTTTGATTCTGTTTACTACGCTCTTTACTCCCGCACACTATATGCTTTGTTTCGAGTACAACTCGGTCATGCACACTATCGATGAACCATTGGAGCGTGGCCATCGCGAGATACGAATACTGTCAGCCTTTTTGAAATGCTGGAACCGTTCAAAATTCAACGCTTGATTTCTTGGAAATTGCAACCGCAAGTCTGATTGCTTCACTTAATGACTTTGGTAATTGCTTTCATATGTCTCGATTATGTTCAGCTAGATTGATCGACATTTTCCCATGATGGTGACGACATGAATGGGATAACGATCAAGGAGTAACAATGAAGAGGCTGTGTGGTCTTTAACAAACATGTTTCCCAAGCACCATCTTGATACACATAAGGACTTCGATCTGATCAAAGCGAAAACCAAAATACTCGTCCCCCCTTCCGCCACCAGCCAACCTAACAACAAACTGTCCTATCTCAAAATGACCTATCACAGCTTATGAGGAATTACGCGACCCATGGTCGGAATCACATCACATCGACCAACCCTAGAGAACAAGGAGCTCACAGATGACACACCTATGTGTGCTTGATGTGACTTTTTTTTTAACCCTAAGCCTATTAAGCTAGTACGCAGCATGCCTATGACTACAAAGTGTCGCAAAGGGGATTCCAGGAACTAGAATGATGAGATGATCCAGCTGATCGTGATTGATTCGCTTTTGATACCTGTCTCCTATATTTTTTTCTACATGACGAGTTCTACATAGAAGACCAGAATGTTACTGTAGTAGCTGCTTTGTTTTTCTCAATATCTTTTCTGACTCGTTCCCCGTATGACCTTTCACTAAAACCACCTAACCTTCCAGTTATTGCGCTTCGAACTGGAGATTTCCCATTCTCAACCCTTTCATTGAAAGTTAAGGTAGAAAAATTCTGGATGGAAAGCTTTAAAGGAAGAAACTTCGAGAGGGTAGGAAGATAGAAGATAGCAACAATGCGGCACCTCTTTGCTGAAAGAAAAGATAAAGTGGAAGTATTCCAATTGGAACTTTCTAGACGATACAAACCCAAAAGAACAAGAAACAGAGAAATACCATCAATGCAAATCCCTAACCAGCACACCCATCCACGCAGTTCCTTCCGTCTATATGTCCACGCACCCTTCCTCTCCCCTTATCCATCCTTTCCAAACCACAAAGCCCAGGCATCCAATCCACCCAAACCTCCAAAAAACCCCTACGGAAGCCTGCTCCAACCCCTATCACTCAACCAAACAATAGAAAGAGATGCAGCGCCTGCAGCATACCGCAATCCCTTTATGAGGACCATAAAGGCCATCTACCGAGCATAGTACCTTATTATACATATAAGTAGCACCTCCGCCCTCATAGACGGCTACTATATCATCACCCTATATACCACAACAGCAAATATATACTCACTACAACCATCAATGGAACAATTATTCCCAGAGCACGGAGACAACCACCTAGCAGGCCCAAAAACCGCCTGAAAGATCAATCAAGCAATACATGTCTGAATGCCGCTGCCTCTGCCGGATGCCTAAGCATGTACCGGACAATATTATATAAGCTTGTAGCCCAAACTTCAAAACCCGCAACTAGATCCAGGCATGTGAAGGGCGTGCTATAGGGGTACTGGTGCTGTGGCCTGATGTGGTTGATTGTTGTCGAGGATTTAGGAATCCGAGAGTGGTCAGGGCATAGCGTGTCTGAGCGACCAGGGAGATCTTTTAGGAAGACCGGTGGAGTGGAGGAAAGGATTCATGCCCTTGGTGTTGATACTGCTCTGTGAGGAACGACTGGCTTTCCTTGGTCGGAAGATGCGAGTGAAGCCTTTCCTCCGAATATATCCTTCACCAATCTTTCGCCATTTTCACCACCGTATGCAAGGTCCATCAATTCACCACACCATTCAAGTCCCACACGGTCAAGCCTCCTTCACGCCGACTTCCACCAACAGTTATGAAAATAGCCAAACCCAGAAGAGAATGTGGGGGGAATAGGTGGTGGATGTTTGGGGGTTGGGGTGTTCATTGGGGGGTATATATTTTTCGGCTATGGTGGGTGGAACTGTCTTTCCTACATACTTGGATTAAGGCCTTTGATCTGAAGCTATTCTGGCAGAAGACTCTTGAGGTCGTTAAACGGGCTGCGAGACCTTCGATCCAACAATTGCAGCTTGGCTGAGGAAGTTCGGAGAGATATTAATAATAGTGCTGCCTGGTCGGTCGGGTTTACTCGGACAGCTTTGAGATCCGGGATCTAACAACTACAGCTTGCTTAGAGGAGGTTGCAAAAGTTTTAGGGCCAGGACTTTTGAAACGGACGAGATACTATTCCAGCAAAGAGTTGCGCTTCACCTAAATCCAGTTCCTTGCCTGTATATTTCCCGAAGCGCTCATAGGCTCGTGGGTCAGATAATAGCCATTCTTGTCGGAGGTTCTTATCTCGCCCGAAAGACTTGATCCAAGATCATTCATTGATACTTGATACTTGATCATTCATTGATACTTGATTTCATCTTCTAATCGGGCCGTAATATCTGCTGAGAAAAAAAGGACTTATGAAACCTTTTCTTTTAGCTGAACCTTTTCCTAAGAAGACTCAAGTGATATGAATTTTCTAATCAGCTCGGGCATTCTTTTGATGAACAGGAGTCTAAACAAGAGTAGAAACAACTCGCGCTCAGCAAAGGACTCCTGACACTCTTGAGATCAGCCCATGTGCTTACTGCGTGGTTACCAAACACTGCATAAAATTCTAATGTACTTGGAGACCTCGACTTGGTTCACCGGTTCCCAGAAACAGCGACTATTGAAAAGAAGTCACATCATATACTGCTTCTTCGAAATACTTTTGATCTTATTGATTGTGATTATACCGGGACGTTCTTCAACTTTCCCAAAGAATTCTTGGTATTCTAATTCTCAGTATCTTTTCCAATACTTACGTGATAACAGACAGTGCTGAAAATTCTACTGCTGTAACTTGTGGCGAGATCCAACCGGTGTTGGTATTTTAGACCAGACAGTGAAGCTCTTCTATTACGAAGGTTCTCAACACCTTAGAACAGGGTCTTTGGTGTTACAGTGGATAGAATCCTAACATCTACTTAATTTATTTTGGATCCTCCATACAACGGTGGAAGAGACATTCAGAAAATTCGGAAGTTTGAGTTGACGGCTAACCAAGCGTAAATTCCATCAAGAGAGACCCTCGAAGATGTGGTCTAGAGGTTTTAGAGGAACCTCAAGAGGAGGCCGGGGCGGGGGTGATGCTCCCCAGCGTCCAGGTATGGGTTGATGGTTCGTTGTCTGAAGAGTAGTATCACTGACGAATAAAAGGCAAGGGGGAGGAGAACAAGGAGGAAGAAGAAGGAGATGAAGAGGAAGTTGGAAAAGGAGAGGGAGAGACGGAACAAGATGAAGTCTCTGACTGGGAGATGACTCCTGAGGAGAGAAGAAGTGATTTATCCATATCCTGTTAGTATGTTAGTGTGAATACTAAGAAGACCCAGCATTGAGGGAAACGGGCATTAGACCAGGTACAGTTTCGACCGCTATAATGTTATAACAATGAAGACCTAACAATGGAGAAGCTCGAAACCCTGATAATCCTCCTCGGCGCCAGTACGTTCTGCCATTGTCACAGCACATCTTAAAGGGGTAACACACTAATCCTTAGTGTAGGAGACCCACTACAGCGGAACTAGCTACATTAGCTAATAATCCCACCTTCAAGTTCAATGTACGGACCAAGGAGATGGAAGCCGACACCTTGCTAGGTGATGTCCGAAGAGCCCTCCACGACGGAGTAGATGAGGATGGCACCGACCATGAACTCCGGCAGGTGATGGCAGATAGCTACTTCTCGTTGTCGGAGGCCGCTCGGCCCACTGAGAGTGCCATTGTCAATGGCGCTGTTCAGTGGATGGGCCTTACCGGCCGGATGGACCCTCGTCAGGCTATATATGCGCTGGCTCAGGCAGATTGGGACTACCGACTTGCGACACAGCGAACTTTTGAAGAGGAGGAGACCTTAGCTCCACCTCGAGAGGTGGCGCCCAGGGACAACGAAGAGCCCGATGTTGGCAGTGGGACAGATAGTGGCTCTGAATTGAGCACGGCTCCGGAGGTACGGTTATGTGTAACAGAAGTTGATTTGGATGTATGCTTAATTTTACTGGTATAACAGGAGTCAGAGGAGGGGTCGGATCCGCTGGAGCTGATGCGTCGTCTGAACCCTCAGGTCAACAAGGATTCTGTCAAGAAGGGCCATCGTGATGATTCAAAGCTGACCATCACACTGAGGAACCCTGGTAATAAAGCGGACTCCGTATATAAATACCCTTTAATGGTACACGGAACCATAGACTTCTCGAGTGCAGCCCGGATTCGAGCTGTGAATAGGTGGAGAAGCCAGGTTTTCCGGTTTGTACCTGGTCTGAATTGAGTTCGTCCGATGCATGATGGCTGACAATGATATAGCCGCAATCTCGGGATTGCCCGCCCTCCACGATTAAGGTTCCACGATCTGGAGAAGCGTTTTCTCTTCGACGCCCACATCGACTTCGAGAGGCAAAGAAGGGCCGCCGGGCAGGAGGCGAACTGGTCAAAGATGAACTGGGACCGAGTCACACGGGACTTCAACGCCAGGTTTGAAGGGCAGATCCTACCTGGCAATACTGATGTTCGGCCTTACCGAACCAGAGACTCGTTGCGCACCGAACGGAGCCGTATCAAAGAAATAACGGATCACACCGGGATCACGCCAAGGGACCAGAAGCAGGCCCCTGAAGATTCCAGCGAAGATGAGGAAGAACCGCAACCTCGTCCGAAATATCCTCGTCGGGGGGACCCGGCTCCAGGGAAGCCTCCAATGTGGAGCCCGGATGACGACGATGAGTCTGACTTCGAAGGCGGTGAGCTTGGCGCGGGGCGGACTGGGATAGCTGCTTAATTTTTCGAGCACAGCATGAGCGGAAGGAGCCATTGAGGAGATTAGAGTTAGAATAAGCAACAGAGGAAGCGTGAGAAGTAGCAATGGATTGGAGAACAATTGAAACGTACAGCTATTTGGCTTCCACATGTTGTCATACTGTGCTCAAATTTCAAATCCATCCGTTTATCAAATTGCCACTTGGCTTTTCTTTAACCCCCCCACTTCATACTCTTTGCAATTGCAATAAGGATATGATTAGAACGCTGGTTCAAGCGTGTCGAGATAGCTGTAATGATGAAGGATAAAGGAGTGAATCTTAAGCTAGTATAAGCAGCACAAGAGTGGCTAAGGGTACTAGCTAAGGGTTTTTGACAACGTCGACTAATTCAACTGTTCCAATGAATGCGAAGAAAATCGGCGAATTATATACGGCCTTGTCGAATCAATCTACTACGAAACGTACAAAATTATCGAACATTTCAGATATACCGAATGATCGCTGACGGTATTTTTCAGCAGTGTATGTACGTGATTGTCTGCTCCGCGGCGAGCGAAATCTGATTCGAGTATGAAGGAAGCCAGACAGGGTGTACACGTAAGGGCAAACGTTTATGGGGACAATCTGGGGTATTAAATGTAGTATTCAGGGCGGCTAAATCCTGCTCCCGAGCGCAAGTTGATTGACACGCCACCGGCTCAAGTACAAGCTTGTGTCTAGGGCGATCAAAGACATCAATCAAAGAGCCGAGCTCCTATGTGCATGGTTCGTTGTTACTTGATCCTGCAGTGACCGTCTAAATCGTGGGATGGAAGTAGAGAGATTGGACATTGTAATGCCATGACTAGAGCTATCCGTCTTGGTAGCAACTCATTGACTTCACCGTAGAATTGCCTTGGTTCACCACCCGGTCGATGAAGGATCTTGCGAATAATTTTGTTTTCTGTTCACCCACACACCATACTTTCTTTCGGCATCTCCGCCCTAGGCAATCCATTTGCTTCATCTAACTTCTCTCTTTCTGACTGTCCACTCTGTCGCGCTAAAAGATTCTTACAAGCTAAGTCTTCCTCTTGCTTCTTCCTTTCTTTCTTGCTCAATTGCAAGCTCCCCTTCGCTAGTGCTTCCTTCGGTAATGGTCTTACATACGGCTGACAAATCCACCAAGGTCTCTTGCATGCATTGACAGTCGCCACTGAGCTCTCGTCTTTGCCCTCCGTATCTTCTTGCACTCCGTTGGGTATCTCTGGTAACGTAAAGTTTTCGTAATTGCTTGGGTTCGCTTCATAATCCATGAGACCATCCTTTACTGCTCGTTCGGTCATACGTAGAACACCCTCAAAGGCAGAAATTTCGCCCCCACGAATATGAGCCAGCGCATCCCGGACATCTGTATGTTTCGATACTAGAGGACGTAGGAGGCTGAAGAGGTGGGCCTGCATAGCTAGTAGATTTAGTGATGTTGGCTTGGTGTTCTTGTCGCGCTTCTGCCTTTTTGCAGGAGGTTGATCATGCGCATCAGCGCTCTCATCTTCGGCGATAGCCTGTTCATTATCCTCGTATGGAGTATCAGTTGGTAAGAAAAGCGGTTTTCGCGCTGGCGGGGTTTCGTCTAGCACATACTGGTACAGAATGTCCATGTACCGTCTGAAAACCGCGTCCACTCGGTAACCTCCTACCTGGTTTCTGCCCCTCCAGTATTCCCGACCTTCGCGACCCACCTCAGGGGCCTTTGCAAAAATGGTCGGGTCGTGCAGATTGCCTTCGGCACTCATTACACCGTCCGCCCCCGTCTCCTCCAAACATTTGTCAATATCTCCATGCTGTAAGATGTTTCCATTCGCAAAGATGACTGTGTCTGGTGGTAGGCTTTCTCTCAAATATCGCAGTACAGACCAATCCGCTAGACCTGTCTTATGCCCTTTCTGATCCCTTTGCCGTCCATGAACGGTAATGACACTAGCACCAGCTGAGAGTATGACTTTTGCATATTCTAAGGTCTTCTCTTTTGTGTCTAGTATACGGATCTTGGCTGTGACGGGCACATCGAGATTCTCACGAAGCTTGTTTATTATCCTATAGATAAGATCCCAGTCATCCTGCAGGAAAGCTCCATAACGTCCCCTCCTGGCAATACCTTGAGGACAGCCAAGATTTAAATCGACAGCATCACAGAAAGGCTGAACGTATCGTGCCGCTTCAAGAAGTTGGTCGGGATCGTTTGCGCAGAACTGTACAAATAACGGTCGATCTATCAATGGGTTGCCGTCAAGATAGATATCAGAAGACGAGAGAGTGGCGGGATCTGGTAGTGAGGTTAAACCGGACCTGATAGGCTGGAAATTATGATCGCGGAATTTGGGGGTCTCGGAAAACAAGCGCGCATGAATCATTGGAGTATATGCTAAAAGATCTTTCGAGGATCCCGGATTCATGTAGGATCTTGTGAGCATACGCCATGCCTAAAACAAATATTTAGCAGGAGTCATAATGTCAAGATCATCAGGAAAGCGTACGAACTCCGACTGGTCTACCATGGGGGCTAGGATCATCTTTGGACTGCCTATACTTTCATAGAAAGCCCGGCCTGTCAACTTTGCTCTTTTATTCGGCCGTGGGTCTGTTATTGTCGCCGAACCAATCTTTCCGTCGGATTGTGGCGACCCTGATGTGCTGCCCATATTGAAGAACGTACGTACCGCCGCTCGGCAGCAGCGTTGCGCAATGAGCGGGCGAACAAGCCTCGAGGGCCGCAAGAGAAAGGTATCCAGTGTTGGAAGGCTGCTTGGTTATATGGTGGGAGTAGTAATGAAACACCTTCGCTAGGTAAAGGTACTCAGGAGCATCTGATAAAGGTGTCGGGATAAGGTTCGGCCCGAGCTTGGTTTGCGCCTGCTGATTGGTCAGGGATGGCTCCCACACGAAAAAGCTCAGTCATTGTCCACTGCAGAATGAGGTATCCTACATGTGTAATGTGAAAAGAGTTCGCGTTGCAGGCTACTCATATCGAGATCTTCAGAGACTACCAACAAAGTCCCAGCCCTCTAAACTAGGCAGCATAATTGAATTTCCCCTAGATATCCGCCTTCAGATTTACTACCACTGCCTTGTCCACCCCTACCCCATCCCAATCAGCGGCCTATGTCTTTCAAGACTCGCTCCAGCCCGCATCCTTTCGGTACGCAGAAGGAACATCCTTCGACTGAAACCTACAACGAAGCTGTGGAGACGATTTACAAATATAACACATTCCAACTTTCCTTATGGGATAACGCAATTGACACTATCGATTCGCCAACGGGAGGCTTTGAAATGTCTCGCATCAGGCACCTGGAACTGGTTGCTGGTGATTTTGGTTTCACAACCTACAGTAGGACTATTCCCTCAAAACACTTACACCGCAGGTACCTAATAATACAATTAAATGATGATCGAAACCCTTTATCCCAACTCTACCGTTCCGTCCTCCGTACCCTCCAAACCCTGACCATATCCTGCACGCAACCGCCCCGAGAAAAACCCCATGTCTACTGGCTCCATTTAATATTCCACATGTGGCTCACCGCGCTGCGAACCAGACTGAGTGAAATTGTATCTCAAATGCCCGATCTTCGTGTTTTAGAGTTTGATGACGGTGATATGACTGAGACTATTGCACTGTTGAAACGTGTTTTTTCGGAAGGATACAGGAAGACAAGGACCGAATCGTGTGATCAGTATTATCGGAGGGGTAAATATGATGATGCCGAGAGGTCGAGCTATAGGGATGAGGCGCTTGAGATGGTGAAGCGGTTATGATATTGGGATATAGAGCGGGTTGTTGTGCAATCGTGCAATCTTTCACCGTAATTTTCCCTTTGTGGTGGGTGTCATAGTCTCTACACAATGAGATCAGCGAAGAACGCACAGCGTTGCCGCTGGCTTCTTCGTCTTTGCCACCATGGTTTAAACCAAATTTCATAATTACCACCAACCCCAATTAAAAGTTCCCCTTATCTATCCGCTGCTTACGATGTGTTGTTACACAGATATCCATACGAGCAACAGCAATGGCCTTGTACCTTGGGTTCTGAGGTCTAAGTTCGACACTCGCACGCTGGACATTCAAGTCACCTGTATTGAGTCCCAAGCATCGGCGACCCTTCATTAAATCCGAGTCTATTGGGGTTATATCACCAAGGACCTAAGTAACTCTGCCAAGGAGCCTGATAGAGTTGCTCCCGGTAATTCGTTTCCCGCTCTTTTCATAAGGGATCTCTAGACCAGTCTCTAGGCTCCAGAGTAATTGTTCTTGTGGACGTTACAAACGCGACCGTGTTTTAACAAATTCTTTGACGATTTTCTAGCTATAACGCTTGTTTTGCTTGAACTCAAAGGTATGTTGCACATCGTGGGGCTTTTCTCTATCACTTGTTGCCAACTATCTTGCGATAGTGATAACACGTTATAAGCTTCCCTTCACTCTAGAGTGACGAAATGGATTCATTGATGGTGAGTCAGATGCTTTCATGCTTCGTCAACACAGAAGCAGTACAACGCAGAGTGACAAGAAGACCTGGAGAACAAGCATACGATTGGTCATTGTTTTTCTCTTCAAGCGTTCTGCAAGTACAGGTACCGTCGAAGAGGATTCATGACCCAAACACATGTGTTCAGATAAAGGTCATTGTCAGAATGTTGTCAGTTCTCGACCCCTCCACTGTCGTTTCCATAACACTGATTAACCGGGTCTTCAACATTTACCTGCAGAAACCTTTACAAATACATCTTCTTTCACCAAATTCGCTCCCAAGCACCGCATCATGCTCATCTTGAAGATACCCGGCCTGAAGGCGGCTCCAATATCACCGTTACCAGTAGGAGATATGGACCAACTCATCATCGAGTTCCGCAAACTCAAAGTAACTGCGACGCGAGTTTCGCGGTCACCAGCAGTAACGATAGATCATCTGCCAGCTGAGATACTTGCGAACATCTTCGAACATTTATCCAACGACGACATATACAATCTTCCGTATCGGATTTGCGCTAAAGGTTTGTTCGAGAAGGAAGGACGGCTTCGCTTCGCGCAACATCGTACTTGGATTGACAAAAAGAATCTGCAGCAGTTGACTCGAATATCTTATCACCCGACCATCCGGAACTTTGTCCAGGAGCTCATAGTCGGCTATGAAATGCCCTGTTATATCAAGTTGAAACACTTTCTCCAGGAGCAGTGGATGGACAAACATTCGATACGGAGTCGCGCACCAAGAAATATAAAATTGAAAAATTTCCATACCTTGGCTGGAATCCCAGAAGATTCCTGTCCGTTTTGCGATGGATGGCCTTCGCTATCCGAGAAATGGATTGCTCACAAATCGGCGCTCAAATCTCTGCAAGAGCTGCAGAATAGTGGCAAGGATGTGAAAATACTAGAAGAAGCTCTTGGCCGCTTCGAGAGCTTTAACGCTATCACTATCGATAATTTTGATCGCCGTGATGAAGAGCGTCGAAAGTCTGGCTTGAGATACTTCAACGTCCCTGAGAGTTATCATCTCTCTCGTTGGCCCAGTTTCTCCAAACCTAGTTTCTCCAAACAGTCATGCAACACGGTACTCACAACCCTCATCAAGGTTCTCTCAAATACACATTCGAAGCCTAGCAGTTTTGAGATAATGGGAAATGCAGGAAGCCGGTGGCATTACGACGGGATGCATTCCGCAGCCTTGAACACTGCTTGTTTTGATTACCCGTTCCCGTCACTCACCATCTCTAATGCTTTCAGAAACATGAAGAGAATGCAGCTGCGTGGCTTATGGAGTATCAATAGATCGGCAGATGACCCCCAGCCTCGAAACTTAGATAGTCCGCTTCTGTCCAGCTCAGACAAAATAATGGTCTGTATGTTGAGATCAGCGGTTCAGCTCGAAGAACTCACTCTTTCCTTCAGTGGTCAATATACTTTCTCCCCTTATACATTCGGACTGCCGAACATTCCTCTAGGCAGATATCCGGGAACGAATCGATTTCGTCGATTGAAAACACTGCATCTAGCACATTTCAGGCTAGAACCACCACATATGGACTACTTCCTTAAAGCCACCGCAAAAACGCTAACGCATCTGACGCTTGAAGATATCCTTCTCAGCGGAGATTGGGGATCGGCGTTTGATAAGTTAAAGGGAATTTTTAACCTTCAGAGTCTTCGTCTCCAATCACTCAAAAAGATAACCACCACTCAACGCCAAGGACAAGACGAATACGAAAGGTACGAAACGCCGTATCAAAAGGGAGGCGATGAGGAGGCATTGGCATGGCTATGCGGGAGGAGTGAGACGAATCCCTTTCGGATAACTTAACGCTCAAAGTTCGGTTGGGGGAAGAGTGCCCTTATATGACACATGCAAAGGATACTCCAGTAAGGGCTTTCAATTTGTTTGCGTATCCTGTGCCTTTTTTCAATAAGCAATTACTTCTTGCTCGACACACAATACCGAAGAAGCAGAATCCTTTTTTAGGGTGATTTTCCTTGGACGTGTGTTATGCTATGGGCTAAAGCATGCCCAGAAGTGCTCTGGGAACATTAGCTCATCTGCAAAGGTCTTGTAGTTGCGTTTGTGTATGCACTTCCCACTCGCTAGACCTAGAATATAAACAGTAGGCATGAATTGAAGCTTACGAAAATCAGTGCATCCCGATCGCGACATCCTACCCAAATGTGTCGACCTCGAGGCAGCGTGTCATTAGTTCAATTTCACCAAAAACAAAACTTTTTGCCTGAATGGACATGCATCGAAAGAAAACGATAAGCCATTTCGAACCTTACAGTACCATTCTCCCACATCCAACCTCTCCCTACGCTCTTAGTCCCAAAACCACATCCATCCTATTGAACAGATACGTGCCGCAATGGACAGCACCATCGCACATCCTGATGTAAAAAACAACCAGAACACCACATCCATAAGAATAAACACTCCATACTGCATTGCCCTTTTCATCAAGGGGGGACGCCAACCATGAATACATAAGGACTAAGGCTATAGTCGACAATGTTATAAGACCCACCAGTTCATAACAGAGCTTTTCTCAAACCTCCCAAGTTCTGTGACGATATGGCTAGTCAGAAAGCATAGAGCGGGAAGTAATATCTCGTTGGTTCTAGGGATAATTGAGGGTGGTTAGAACGTGATCAGCGGTTTTTGGTGATTGGAAAGGATTGATACCATCTCCTGCTGGTTTTGCAACGAACGTTGCATCGGGTACAGTCTCTACGTCAAAACACTGTGGGCGTGGCAATGTAGCAACCAGCAGAAGTAACCGGTCACTCGAGCGATACTTGAGCTTTGATCCTCCAACTGGCCTTTGTGTAGGGAAATGTGTGCTCTGATGTGGGCATAGCGCCCTGGCGAGTGGTGCTTTGTGATTTCCTATGACCTTTTTGATATCTACATTCGCCATTCTATATCCACGCACCAGAATGCTAGCTTATTATTATATGCAGAGCACGAGGCACGCTTTCGAGCATTAGGCAATAGTCAGACAACCTGCCCAATTTGTAGAGATCGAGAAATCCTCTTGATTCATCCAGGGCTTTACTGAGCTGCTTCTGCTCTCAATGGCTCTGCATTACTGGCGGGTTCTACGAGCATTTCTGACGTTTGTGAATCTCCTTTCCGTGGTTCTTCTGCTGTTCCTGCTCTGCGAGCTGCTTCCAAGTTACGTGCTTCGGTTGCCGCAAGCACAGCTCGATCGCGTTCCGCTCGCTCGGCATTTCTTCCCCATGGTCTGTTCTCCGGTGAAACGTCGGCTAGATGTAGCTCGCCTCCACCGTTTCCGACACGGTTTATGCTCTGTTTTTGAGCTGCCTCGAAAGCCTTCTTGTTCTTCTTACGCTTTGCGGCCTTTTCGGATGTCCCCTTGCTTTCCACAGCTGGAATACTCTCCGCATCAGATACCACAGGCTTCTCGAACAATTTAATTAGTGCAGGGGAGAATTTCTCGAGTTGTGCGATCTCCCCTACCTTCACCCGCATGTAGTCAAAGGCTACGCCGATTTTCATATCTCGTATTGCTTGCTGGTCCGCGGTTGGGCGGACTACACTAGAAATGGGGTCTTCCGACTCTTTAAGGTCGCCTTCTTTGTTTGTCCTGTAGTGACAATCCATACTTTCTGCGGCAGCTATAATCGCGTCAGCAGATTCCACCGCTTCGTCCGCTCCATCCATCATGTCTTGGGCTTCTTCGGTGTCTTCGAGCTTGACCTCGGCATTTGCCAACCCTGCCATATTTGGTAGCTTCTGATATCGTTGGCTGAAATGAGTAAGGATCACTCTTTTAGCTCGCATTGCCACGGCAACTCCAATAGCTTCGCTGGTGGTGCTGTGTTTCTTCGCTTCGGCGTCCCCTTGCAACTCATCGTCGAACGTCGCTTCGTGTATTAGCACCGTTGAATTCCTACCAATCTTTGCGAATGGCTTGGAGGGCCGACAGTCGCCACTGTAGGAGACTTTGAAACCATTGGGGAAGGTCAGAGCCACAGCCATTGCGCCTTGGCAGTGCGTAACACCGCAGGTAACTAGATTTGAAAGGCCAGTAGCAGCTGTCATGGCTTTTCTCCTACGAAATGGGTGAGAAGCTCTTCCCGAAGAAAGTGGAAGAGATTGGAGAATAATTCGACTTACATTTCCTGGTTACCAGGGTGGAAGCTCATCACATGGTCATTGAATCGTATCCTAGAATAATTGGAATTACTACTTTCACCAGGCCAGCAATTTAGAGGGACGATCTGCTCATAGCCATAGTTCTCTACAGAAGAGTACTCCTGTAACCATCTCAACATGCTTGAATGACTAGCAACGAAGAGGTGGTTTCCTTGGTATAAATTTTGAATTGGGTCTCGCAGGTGCTGCGAAGGTGGAATACTACCGGGTCTGTTTGTGCTACTTTGCCCCCCGTGCACTTCCTCGAACCACGCCTTGATCACGGAGGCGGTACCAAGATGATGATCGGCATGGAGATGACTGATCCAGATGAGCTTGAGGTCGCGAAGAACCTCTGCGAGCTCTGGGGGGTTGTATATACGTTTGAGCTGACCAATTGTGTTTTCGCCGCAGTCCAACAAATAGGATCCGTACCCCGGAACCCTCAGAAGCGTCGCAGAAACATTGCGATACTTGGACGGCAAAGCCGACCCTGTTCCCAAACATATAATCTCTGCGTCTTGACTAGGAAGGCTTTTTTCGGATGATCCAATTGCCATCGACTCGGAAGCAATCTCTTCTCTCGCCGCTTTGGCGAGTTCCAGCACATCTTCAGGAGTCTCCTTCAAGACTGCAGCCGTATCGAGGTCCGGGACGCTATCCGTGCCCTGTATTTGGAACAGTGGCCCCGTGTTTATTACAAGACCCCTCTGAGCCTGGATGTAGTCAACAGGGAGACCAGCCTCGATAGGTGGCTGCCCAGGTTGGGGTAGATTGATGTTGTCATGAACCGGAATAGCGTAATGCGATGGGTCAATTTGGTTGAGACGGATTGCCACGGTAGCTGAAGATTCCATAGAAAGATAGTTAGGGCAATAATCTTGAGATGAAATAACATGCTTCAAATCGGAGCGTCCATGTATGAATTTTCTTAATGTCTGGTTCCGACCCACATCAGGACCTAATAACCATATGATTGCACCAACGCCTGTCATAATCCTGTCAACTTTCCATTCCGGTCGGTTCACTAGGTTGTCAACATAATCTGCAGAGGGTAGATCTATCACGGCAACACCTGCGCCTTCCCTCCCTTCCTCTAACACCATTCCCGGCTCTATAGTGACTCCATCCATGGATTGCACGTTGAGTCCAGATGCCAATTGGCTCCACAGTCGTCCTTGTTCTACATTGAGTTCTTTGGCTTTAGCAGGCAGAAATGTACCACGCTGTCTATGGTTTCGAATAATATATGACATTGAGGTGGAAGAAGGTTTCGTGGAGGGCAGGTTTTCGATCATGGCTCCAGGCCAAGGTTTACGCACCATTACAGTAATATTAGGCAGCGGGGTTATACCATCGGGAACCGGTCCAGTATATCGCTCTAGCTTGTTCAATTCTTGATTGCGTATGAAGAGTGCCGCGGGCATCCGCACGTCACAAAGTTGGGTTTCTACAAGATTTTCAAATCGCCACGCAGAGTTGAACATCTCAGCGACTACAGAACCGCGAAGCTTCTGGTCCTGTCTTTCTTGTGCTTCTTGTGCTATAGGCAACGTCTTGAAAGACTCTCTTATATTCCTAGATTCTATGGGCGTGGGAGTTTCTCTCTCGACGAATTCATCAAAAGGTCGCTTTTTGGGGGACTTGGGGCTCGAATCGGCTGGAGCCTGCTCGTTGACCGAAGGCGAAATAGCCATAGCCCAAACTTGGATTCGTGGGTCGACCCAGGTCGGTTCCCAATCTTGATCTGAGCCGACATTGCGGTCCCCCTCGATATACTCGTCGACATCCACAGGCATACCATTTCTGAAAACAAAATGCCTTGTCGTGGCAAGAGTATGTGTGATATTTGGCCCTCCATGGATTGTCAGACTCGATTGCGCCGCCCGTTGCGCCAAAGCAACGGCTTTCCTTGTCTTTGCGCTACGCAATGATTGTATATCTTCCTCCTTTGTCCCGTTTTCACCTCCGCTTTTCCTGATTTGCCTCTTGTTGAGCCGTTCTGCCGCAGCTATAGCCGCCTGAGTAGAAGCATCCGCAAGAGTCAAGATCAAGCCCACCAAGCCGCCAGTGTTTTTCCATTCCGTTTTACCAGTCAAAAAGATATCCGAAACTTTCAATAATTTTTGCCCTCTTTGAATACTAGCCCGCTGTATTCCCTCATGTATATTGCCAATGATGTAACGCTTGTCATCGAAGTGAAGTGATAAAGCTGTGCCAGAGGTGTCCGCAGTAGGGGTTGAGAGGAATTCAATGTGCGAGTGCATCTTCTGAGCGCCAATCGATGTGCTTGGTAGTCGTACTTCGCTACGCTGACTATCAGAAAAAAAGCTCTTGGGGCTTAATTCAATGTCCTCGGCGGTTTGTAGTCTCCCAAGTGGCGTTTTGTGACTTGAATATATATTCGTAAACCCCGAGGATTTCAACCCTACACTCGTTTTCCCTACTGTTGAAGCCCGCCGCACCTCAGTCGAAGCCCCTTGATCAGCCTGGTTATACAATGCCTTCCGTGGCCAGTATTGTTTTGCTGTCTTCCTTCTCTTGTCCGGTTTCGCTCTTTGCGAATTGACTCCAAGGTGTGTTGGTAGCCTGGTACGAGCAGCAGCCTTGGTATCAATGAATGGAGGTGGTCCTAAATTGTAGCTGTTGACGAAGCCACGTCCAGGTAAATAGCGCATCAGCCGCTCAAAGGAAGTTGCTAAGGTCTATAAACCATGCGAAGACCTGTCATTGACTTTGGTCCACTATCGCAGAAATGGACGATGGATATTGGTGGAGGTGGTGATTCCTCAGGCGTGCAGAATCCCATGGGTTACTCGTCACAGTCGACAAATTCAGACTTGCGATCTTCGACGACAGAAAGAGTCGAGGAGCACGGCGTTGTTCTGTCAACATCAAAATGATCAAAATGTCCATCTTGAATATGAGTCATTCTTTAGTCATCAAAATGCTAAAAACCGTATTCTACATGGGTGAATCGACGGCAGCCTCATTCATTCATATCAAATTCCCCGAGGTATGTACCTACAGTGATACATCTCCACCAACTAGAAACATCGAAGACGAGTCATACGCGCATCAAATTTGCTTCAAACTCATGCTTGCTGACCATTCATCTATATCGCTTTATAGTCAAATAGGAAATTCGCTCCAGATATGCTTCATACCCAAGCACCCTTCCAAACACCCAACATGGGCTCTTTACCAAGCCCCCACCCAAGCATTCAAATTTGCTCCATATATGCTCGCCCCAATCTACCCTATACCCTATTGACAGTACATATTGGCCACTGAGATCCCTTGCTCAAAACCCAACCCAACCCGCTGTGCGGCGTAGACTGTCATAGAAGTTCTGTAACCAGGTGTAGCCACTTTCTAGCAGAGAACGGAACGGTTTCGCTAATAACCACTTAGATGCCCTATCTGCCACATTAAGTTAATTGAATTAAATTATCGCTGCGAATTGCTCTTAGTAGCTGTGTAAACATTTTTTACAAGAAGGAGCTAATGCCTTCGTCATGAAATGGATTACCTGGGATCAGTAAGTCTCACCCACTCAAGCTAGATGACAAACTTTCTGATATCCTTCAAAGAACTCCATTTTCTAGCGCTGGCTTTACGATTGATCAGTATGGAGACTTATAGACGTCATGATCGGTACCCCCACTGGCCACCAGTTGTAGAGGTTCTCAAGAACTGTAGCACTCCCGTCACTCAGGCTGCTGTGATCTAGTGGATCCGTTGTTAGGTTATCCCGATTAGGAAACACGTGCAGAGAGCAGACTTGATCGATTTCAAGCGTATGTATGGAAAAGTACCAAGTCTGGATTTCAAAGCTCAAAGATTCAACCCCCACCCGGACGATGAGAGCGTTTCATCTCTGGGTATGGCGACTTGGGCTATCGACGCCGCCAGAAGATCCCTAATAAGAAGGAACTTCTAGACTATCACCACCTTGCACGAGAAGACTGCCACAGTCCGACTAGTCTTTGTCGCAACAGCGCTAAGATGAACCGCACGACACTAAGCATGAAAGTTGAACTCGAAACGCCGCACTGATAATAAGATCCAACGGCAGTTGCCAACAGTCTGGTTTTCTCATCATACTGAAGTACCTCTTTCTCCCATTGTTTTATCGTGCTGTTTCCCTGAAAGACCTTTTGCAATTCCAGACAATTCACTGCGCTATGGTTAAAACTCATGCCAGTATGAGGACGCAAAAGCGTCAGTGCTTCTCCGACAAATAGCAATTTACCTTCAAAGAATGACGCTCGCGGTGATGCACAATCGCGAATGGTTGATATGAACGGAAGAGAAGTTTTGTTGACGAGCTCAAGAAAACAAGATGGCATGTTCTGCGCCGCGCACGCCTTTTGCTTGCCCCAGATCTCCGGCCGCATCTTCCCCATAGGCAATGTATTTCGGTGCTTATGATCGTCGATGTCCGTCAGATTCTCTTCCAATTCCCGCGACTTTTCGGAGCAGTTCTGATACCAAACATAATTAAGAAAGCGCTCTCCGATCTCGAGGCTGCCGGCAATTCCGGGAATGGCATAGCTATTAGGAGGTCAGCCTGCTATTCAGAGGATCGAGTCAAGTAAACTCTACTCACCCAACGATGTAACCTTGAGGCATTGCAAAGACATTGAATCTCTTGTCGAAAAGCTTCCGCGTTTCTATCGAGACGTCTCTTTCAGGTACGGTGCCCCGCCAAGCGACATATCCTGAGTATGGGTATTCTAGATCCGGCATGAACTTTCTTCGGATGGTGGAATTCTGGCCGTCTGCAACAATGACAAGATCCGCGTGAATAGTGCCACCACCCCCGACTTCGAGATTGTTGTACTCCACCGTAACAAAGCCGTCATTGTAAGAGGCATTCGTAGCCTGTTTACCCAAGTCATAAACCGCTTTCCCGTCTGATGCGGCTGGATTGATTGGCTCTGGGCAATACTCGCTCTGTAGAGAGTCAAAATTTGCTCTTAAGCGGTAATATAGAACATTCCAGCTGCTAAGATTTAGAGACAGATCTATGACGCGTTTGACGTTTGATGCTCTGTCCAAGAATTGGAATCCCGGGCAGGCGAATGAATACGGCCGTGGGTATAGATCATTCTCTATGAAAAATTGAAGTCCTTGAGGCCCTGTGCCTATGCCGGCTGCATGATCGGTTCGAGTCGACGAGAGATTTTGTTCGAGTATGCGGACATTGTGGCCAAGCCGTTTCATGATTATACCATGCATTAACCCGGCTAACGATCCCCCGATCTTTTTTTCGAATGAATTTAGCAGTTGGAAATCCAGCGGAAAAGGGAGGCACTCACTATGACGACGGCCAACGGCTTATCTCCCTTAGACGAGGACTCATTGCCCAAAGAAACCATGGTATCTGATCTGATCTCCGATTCTGGGGGATCAAAGAGTCCTGTTTAAGAGACAGTATGTCTGATAGAGCCTTGAAGGAAAAAGATAGTCATTGGCTTGTGGTCTGGCTTTGATGTGAAGGGCAAGAAGTGAAGGGCTAGAGGCAGCGGAACCCAATCGCGACCGCTCTGTGCAATTATCCTATGCTCTTCCTAATAATATCCTTGGTGCACCAACTTGAACCCACACTCGTTTGCGGATAAATGAAAAGGTTTATACACAGCGCCTTAGGGTTTTCAGTGGAAAGGAACGTGGTGTGTCACGGGAAGGTGGTAAGGTAAGGTATGCGGACTATTCGAGCTGCAGATCTGTCACATCACCTCACACCTGCAGCTTCGGGGCGGCTGCATTCCGCTTTTGACATGCAGCACCACCCTTGCGCTACCTTACCAACTCTTCGATCCATTGAAACCCCTAATCGAGAAGCGGTGACGCTCCCGATCCCCCACCGCATATACCTTAGGATGCCGCGATGCGGCATGTAAAGCTAGGCAGCCGCCACGCAACAGTGCCCGGTAATATGTAGGGTGTTATCATAACCTGTATCATTATCACAAGCGGTAACCTTACGAGTCATGGCGTATCCAGAGCCGCATTATATTACAGCCACTACACTATTCCAGGCGCAGAGTTGGAGCTAGCAATATTCGAGATGAAATGAAAAATCAATCGACAGAACTGTCCAGCTACCATGGATAGCCACCGTTCATCTGCATCCCCACGTTGCAACTTTATGACCACTATCCGAAAGCGCTCTGTTGCTTGACCCCGAAATGAGACATCGCTTGCCAGGAGCCCGGCCGAAGCATTCGAGATTTGATTAATGTAAGCATCGACGATTCCCGAAGCACGTTGGTCCGGCTGGGGGAGGTGAGGGGAACACTGCAGGAGCAACGGCTTTACTTAGTGCACGTCAGTCAATCGTTCTTGTCTCTCGTCAAGGCCGCTGTCGACGGTATCTACGTCCATGAATTCTTCGGTGACGCAATGACCCTTGCAGGCTTTAGGAAGCGACTCCGAGCCGTGGTGCAGGTCGTTCTATTGGACCTTGCCCGGGACATGCGTCGTGAAGGACATAGTCAGGAGATCACTGAGGACGTCTCCCCCCAAAAGCCAGCAAGCACGCCGGAAAAAATCTTGAGGTCTGATCTCTTAGGCCGTGTGCGTGAGCTTGTGAGAAGAAGTAGAGAATGTGAATTGCCAGGGACTTTCAACCCTCTTATTGTCGAAGACTTGTTCTATCAGCAGTCAAAGCCATGAAAGCGGCTCATAAAGCGCTACAGTGAAAGAATCCTGAATGTCACGAGAACCTCTTTACAGTTAATCTCACTGCATATCGCAGATGAAATCACGAGCGAAGGGCTTCTACGGGAGATCATCGACTCAGCTATGGAAATATATGCGGACCAGCTCGAAAGAAAAGTCGCGGAGATTCTGCGTCCTCACCAGAAAGGCCACCCTATCACGTATAATCATTAATTCATCGAAATCATTCAAAACGTTCGCAAAGAACACGCAAAAGGGACCAGACTCGGCAGCTGAACGCGTTTTTCAAAATCAAGCCTGAGAAGAGCTTCTTTTACGTCGACTCTCATCAAGAATTCGATACTGGGAATCTCTTAGATGCAATAAATCAGCGGACGGAAGCTGACATGAATCGCTAAGCCTGCTGTGAAGCAGTCGACTGTATGAAGGCATATTACAAGGTGAGTACCGAAGTCAACTCGCTCAATAAGTCGAGAGACTTCTCGAAGATCCGGCGTTGAAGAAGTCAATATCCTGATATATTTACAGGTTGCAATGAAAGTCACGGTGAATAATTTTGATGTTTTGAGAATCGAAAGTTGCGTTTTGAATGAACTCTCTGACACGTTTTCATCTGACATGATCATGAGACTTGATGACAGATTGATAAGGAACATCGCCGCAGAGATCGAAGAATCGCAGATAGACAGAACTCGTACTATCAAGAAATTGAACAGTCTTGAGACAGGTTTGCAGACTTTGAATCGTCTAAATCGAAACAAAGCAGCAGGTTGGTGAATGCAATTCACAAATGTTCTCTATTATCGAGACAATATTTCATGGGAGCTAATGTAGTTCTAGCAAACCGAATTGACGAAGCCTTCGACCGCCCCGAAATGAACCAGGAAGTGACCGTTGAACTTTTGAAGGATGGATGCTGGCATGAATGAAGGACTCATTCAGGAACAGGAAGCTTCAGTGGTTCAAGATGTCAAAGCTTCAGGCGCCGGAAAAGCAGAGCTACACGAGCCGACCTTGAACCGGTCACCCCTTCGTGAAGACGGAAGCGTTCGGGCAGATCATTCTTGGCTCAACAATGGCTTGAGAACTTCCAAATTTTTCGTGCCCCGAGAGAGTTGACGGACGTTGACGCCGTACTACCTGAGCCGTTGATTTGCGTTGAAGGATCAGGCATACTGGGTATGGTCTGAAAAGGAAATCGAGAATCAGCAGCCTTAAGTGCCGGTGTGGATTGGGACATAAATGTAAACGGTCAGATGGTGTGTATTATCTGAGAACCAAATGGTAGATTCACGTTCTCGTGTGGAATACCAAATGCTATCTGATTCCAACGATCTCAAAAAGTCGGTTGTTTGCTTGCTACAGCTATGTCCCAGCTGGAAGAAAAGTGATAAAGAACGGACCAAGGCAGAGGGAAACCCTCGTTGGTTTTGTAGATGTGACTCTATGCTTATCCCCTTCTTTCCTCGACTTGAGCTCGAACGACCCATGATCGGCTTATCACTGGCTCTCCGCCAGCCGACTTGCAGAGCCCCCGTCCGTTTTCGGTGAGTTGCCTCAAAGACATTCGAGAACCAAGTGAGCTGGCAACAGTATTGGTTCAGTCGATGATTTTCGAAGTTGGATGGATGGCACATGGATCTGGCAGCGGACATCAATAGGTCCGAAGCCTAGTTTGAACTAACCGAACCCGTAAATGGGTCTTCCTATGTAAGGTCCAATCAACATCGTGCACGTAGCTTTTTGTCCAAAGTGTCCATCTTCCAAAGAATCACTTGGTGCACACTGACTTGATCGTTAGTGCGTCAAACTTCAGCTTTCGTTTCATCGAACATTCCATATATTTCATAATCTGATGCATGTCCTATTGACAATCTAATGAACTTGATCGATAAAGTGTATATTTGTGCACCAGAGACAAGATGTCCGGACAACACTCACGCCTTCCTCAGAGGTACGAAACGTTTGTAGAGCGGGCAAACGCAGTTCAGCACAGAGCCGCGAGACATCAAACCGCGGAGAGAACCGCAGAGGTACAAATTTTGCTTGATCCTCAAAGGGTTCTTCCGGTCGCAGATGGAATTCAGTCGAGCAGTTCATCATTGCAAGATGAAACCGACAATCTGCCAGTTGAATTGGATGATCAAGCCGACGTGGCCTCCATGAATCGACCTCCTTAATCACCATCTCCGCAGCCATCCCTCGGACTTCGTCACGAGCTCTCAGTTACTTCTTCATCGTCATCTAACCAAAACAGTGATGAGAATGATGGCAGCACGAAATCTTCAAGTGAGACTATTCGAAGCCTGGAGGCTCGACTCGAGCAAGAAAGAAGGCTTCGTAGTCTGGTTCAGCGAGACTTGAAGCAAAGGAAGCAGAAGATAGCAGAGCTGGAGCGAAAAGCTCAAATAGCTCATGACCGTCAAGTCGAAGCCATTGAGAATGACTCATCAGCTCAAGCAGCAAGTTGGGAAAGAAAGTACGGCATGCTAAGGGAGGTTTTAAGAAGAACCGAAGAGGAGAAGAGTCAGTTGACAAAAGAAATTCGAGAGCATGAGGTCAGAGAGGACAAGTTACGCAGACAGCTGCGGAGAGCATGGGAAGGTCTTGACGAGCAGCAGGAAAGGGACAGAGTCATGGGTAGTCGTTTGGGGGAGGCGGAGAATAACATTGCGAGACTTGGGAACGTGGTAGCTCAGCTGAATGATCACCAGGACAGAGGTATAGAGAGGGCAAGGAACATTACCACACTTTCGGATTCACAAACTGCTGAACAGCAGCTTGAGGGTCATCATCGAAGAGAGCGCAGGGTATGTGGCACTGGCGATTACGAGCTGGTAACCACCCGAGACCCTCGGGGCAACGTCAGCTTGCGTCATGCCATCACTCGTCCCATAACGCGAAGACAGGCGTATTTGTTTGGCGGGTAGAATGGGAAATAATGGTTGAGAAAAAACGTCGGCGCGGCAAAAATTAGTTAATCTATCGTGTTACAGGTATGAAGAATTTAATCAAGAGAGTGAACGGATACTTGAGCGATCGGTGGAAGAGGTCGAAACGAGACGTGGAAGTGCACATGCCTGCCAAAGTTGTCTATTCTTGAAGCGTGCAAGTACGTATGACCGCAGAAGAAAATGAGCCAAGAATCAGTTGAGAGACATTGATGATTCAAAATTCGCGTCTCGACGCGTTCTTCTTTCAGTTTTGTAGCAGTTTCGACACGATGAGACTCTGTAATTCGCTACAAAACTTTTGATGACCATGCTGATGGTGTGAACCACTTTTGATGTGCATCGCTTATTCCTTAAATCGTAATCCTGCCATCCCAGGATTAATGGCGCTAAGCCTAACTAGGCACCCCACCAAAATATTTGTTTACTGCATTTTTAAAATTCACCTCAGCTTTTTACAACATTTAGATGCAGCTGTTCTGAATGCCTACATTCTTTACAAGCTCAGTTATTCTACAAGCAAAACGACACGCGCTCAATTTCAGAAGAAGGTGGCTACTTCGCTGATGCGAAATTCAGCTGAATCGATTCGTAAACGACCCTACGACTTCAGCAATTCGAATTCATCGATTCCACCTTCAGCTCAGGAACATCTTTGGATTCAGCTCATTAAACCAGCCTATCGCACCCTCTGTAAAGCAGTCAAAAGGTTCACTTCAGGAGCTGATAAAGGGGTTAAATGTAAGGCCCTGAGCGAGGTGACTGGCAATGGTCAGTCACAGCAACCACGAAAACGTACTGTTCAAACCAGCTACGGATGCACTTCTGAACAGTGTACGGGGTTACCAGCCTGCAAAATAGAGGGCTGCTGGGAGGCCCTACATGCGTAGGGGGGGAGGGGAGGGGGGAGACATACACAGAGAAGGGGAGGGAGTTTTGTTGATTTTTGAAGCAATTGGCAATCTGCATATTGATCTCAGCTCCCCATTGGCCTGGTTAGTCATCTCCCGTGGCTCCGTAGTACTTTAACAGGTAAAGTGGCCGTATACCTGGTATGGCAGGATTAACGACGGTTTAAGGGGTATACAGTACATTCAAACACAAGCCTTACCTACACGCATTCTCGGGTCCACGTAAGATTGGGACTTTGGGCAGATCTCTCAGATATACAGATGGAGCAAATTGAGCAAAATGGCCCCCACGTCATCTAAAACTGAGGCTTGCAACTGCACGCCATCTACCACTCGCTCGTCAGCCTTGCCGTCTTCTGTGACTGGTTGAGTTAATGAGCTGTAACCACACTTTTTGAGGAATATATTGAATGCGCCGCAGATCCTTTAGGCATCCCGACTGTTCAATGTCATCCCCCCAGATGTAGTTCGTACTTTGTCCAGACATTTGAAATTTCTGGTTTGGCCTACCACTATTGAAATAGCTTGATTTGCAGAGGTTCCTTTCTTGTTACCTGAGAGCCAGCAGCGATGGCCTACAGTCCGGAAGTGACTCGGGAAATTTTACGCCGACCGGCTGCTCAACCTCCTCCTGGGGTGACTCCTAATTTAATCAATCCAGAAAATCTACGAACGAGCGTCGTCATTCTTTCAACTTTGGTTTTCTCTATTTCGTTCCTGGCCGTTTCTATTCGTATGTATACGAAATGGTATGTCATCCGTAGCGTTGGATGGGACGACTGTAAGTTTTGTTTCCTTTAGGCATTAAATGTGTATTGAGGCACGCCACTGACTTTCCCAGATACTTGTCTTTTCGGATGGGTGATCTTGCCTCTACTGTTTAAGTTGAAACTAAGCGCTGACTTCTTTGAAGTTCTTGCTTGCCTCTACTGGCGTCCCAAGCATCTTGACTACTTACCATGGCATGGGAGTTCATCAGTGGAATATTACTCTTGGAGACTTGTTTTCCATTCTTTACGTACATTTACACCACTACCGCCTTCTTCCACACAAAACTTGCTAACGTTTACTGTAGTATGTGAATATTACGTCTATACTCTATGGTATCGCCATAGCTGTGGTCAAGCTTTCGATATTGTTACAGTATCTCAAGATTTTCGTACCAAATCGAAAAAGCAACATGAGGTTGTTTGTGTGTGCTCAATCGTTTATCTGGGGAAACCTGGCCTTTTACACCGCCAGCGCCTTGCTCGATATATTCGCCTGTACTCCACGAGAGAAGATATGGAACAAACTGATCACGGACGGTCACTGCGCTAATACTGACGCTTCTGGTATGGCTGGCGCTATATTCAATGTCTTTTCCGATTTTGTTATCTTGCTTCTTCCCATGGTATCCATTTGGAAACTGCATCTAGCCCCGCGGAAGAAATTTGGAATTTTCGCTATCTTTGCCACGGGACTTTTGTAAGCTTTGCAATACCATTCTTTAGTTGAAAGGCTCTCTAATACATAGACGGTTCGCAGCGCCTGCGTTACATCTACTATACGCCTAATGTACATGATCACTGGAGCAATCAGCACCGACTTCTCATATAGATTTACCTATGAGGGATTCTGGTCTATCGCTGAGATTGGCACCGGCATTTTATGTAGCTGCCTCCCGACTATTCCCAAATTCGCCCAGACTCTCGGCCCTAAGCTGAAATCAGCACTCTCTTTCGCTCGAACCAAGCCAGACTGCTCGATGCAAAATCCACTCGGAGGATTAAAGCCAAACTGGCCCTTGGACAACCGCAGCGGCCAGAGCAAGGATCAGCCTCAATTCCTTAATTTCTATGGCTCACGGAGTCTACTCAAAGGAGAGTACAACCCGCTCGATGATCGAGAAATAGCGGTCGGTGAGCTACATTATGACCATTTTCGACCCCTACCGGTGGCACTCGGGAAATCAGCAACAGATATCGAGAGCGGCTAAGCCAAAACTAGTAGTCTGCATACTCTAGCCATCGAAGCTTAGCAAACAAAACCTTCTAGTGCAACCTCAAATCTGAAAGACCGGTAGATGTAGGAATGGTCAAAGCCGATGACTTAAGAACATACACGAGTGGGTTTTGGAAACACCTAGTGTGACCGTTGGATTGGATAAATTTCTGAGAACCAATACTCACTCATAGAGTAGAACCGAAGGCCTACGATTGTTGCAATTAGTAGGTTGAAGGACTATCGAGAACTCTTATAAGTAAGATTGGGTACAGAAACGTATTCATCTTAATATCTATCAAAGGTTATTTTTCGGAGCACAACCACTTCGCTTTAAACAATTGCGAAGTTCAAACTCCGTCTTGTTCCGCAATTTTTAGAACAGACATCTCAAATCTATCGTGCTAGAAAAATCTCAATCTTTTATTATAAGCCTGCATCAATTAAGAGTGTTTGCAAATATCGTTCGTCTGTTCAATGCTGCAACAACGCTTGTGATTTGAAAAACTTAGAAATCGCTTGTCCAAATATTGTCAATAAGTTTCTTTTAAATAACAACAGTTTTAACAACGAAACGAGTAAGTAGCTTCATGCAGAAGCGAGACGTTTCGATGAAGAATGTTACTTCATGCAACGTCGAGCAAGATGACATACATTTATCTGCAAGTACGCGAACGTTAAAAATCAAAACTTTTGAGAAAAGAGGTTCCTACACGTTATGGCCACGTAGGGAATGCCTCAATTCAGTAGCAAGAGAAAGGTCAACTTCGTTGTTGTAATGACCAAGGAGCCAAGTTACATATAACGGATGACTTGAAGATATCTCGAGTCTCGCTTAGCTCCACGCTAACACACGTTAGCACGTGACACAACCTCGTACTACACCATTCTTTAACAAAAACAAGTCTAACATACTTCAATCAATCAACCGCGCTACATTCCAAAGAACAAACTTGGCAGCCTTGTACTTCTACCGGACTAATAAAAAATCAAGTCTACCTATCAAATACATGCGACCTACATGAATCAACCACGACATCATCACCGCGAATTCTAGACCCACTGACACCACAAATCTCTCGGTTGTTTCCTAAACAGGTCTTTTTCACCTGCGAGCTATGTTACACAGCAGTGACAGCAAAGCCCTTCTCGCGAAAGGCTCACGACGCGAGCGAATAGTAGTCGTTGATCGATTTGACGTTGCATGACTTGACAATCAAAGATTGTCGATCGATTTTGAAAAGCGAAAACGCGACGTAAAGACTATGCTTTACCTTGATTTTTAAAAAGAGCGATCGAGAAGGCTGGGGCCAGCTGTCGACCATCTGTAAAACTTCGTGCCGTCTGATGGTTTTTTCTTCTTCTTCGTCGAATACGATATATGCGAATCAAAGACGTTCTTCTTTTACAAATGAAGACAAGTCGACTATATCAACACAAAGCGCATCTGCGACGAATTCGATTATGTTCTAGCAGTGCAGCCTTGTCAACAAATCATTGCGGATTTGTGTCGACCTACCGCGTTTCCAGTTTTTTCCCATGGATTCCACCCAGCAGTACTCCCTAGCCTATCTGGCGGAAGACAAAAGCAGGGAGTTTCTCAATGTCGTCGTTGCTTTTGCCATTCTCGAAACAGTCTTCATATATTGTTCTTCACGTCGCGCCCAATGAACAAGACTTCAAATGGCTGGGACGTGTATCTCATGATACCAGGCTATATCTATTGCTTTGGCCACGTCGTTGTCGCATCATGTATGTTTAAGGCCAGTCTACAGGACACTGAGATGCGTTAAAGACTTTCTCCTGCCATCGATTGTGGACTGGCTGACTGGGTTTTGCAGTGATGCTTCGATGCGGTGGCGCCGGACGCCACATGGCCGCGCTGGACCGAGCCGTCGCGACCAGGTGGATTAAACTCCACGTTGCCGAAGAGTTTATATACAACTTCTCGATCTTGTTGCCTAAGCTTGCGGTTCTTTGCCTATACAAACGAGTCTTCTCAACAAAGCCGTACCGCTATGCGATTTATATCCTCGGAGCTATCGTAATCCTCAACTGCGCTGTGGGTCAGGTAGTCAGCCTTACGATATGTCGACCGTTCGCATACATCTGGAACAAGAGTATACCAGATGGCCATTGTGGAAATATAGCTGCGACCTACCGCTATATCACCATCCCGAACTTGCTGACTGACGTGGGCGTTCTCGTCGTACCCCTTCATGGGGTCTGGCATCTTCACATCAAGGTCGTTCACAAGATCGCGCTCTCGCTGACGTTTCTCATAGGTTGCATGTAAGTAAAGAGCTCGACTTTCTGTCATCGACAAGACCTGCTGACATGAGCCCTAATATTTAAAAGAGGCACTATCACGCGAACCATGCGTTTGGTCTTCTTCTGCCAGATCGACATGTTGGCGAATGTGACTTGGAACGCGCCGGGGACGATGAGCTGGACCCTGGTTGAAACGGGCGTCTATCTCATCGCGGCGACGCTACCATCCCTACGCCCTTTAATGCCCTTCTTCCTCAAGGGGTTTAAGCTGAAGACACCATACCACAAACTGCTCGGCCGCTGCAGCCGTGTATTTTCCGCGCACAAACATCTCGAAGGTTCAACTTCTGCCGGCAACGGCGCGCGCTTGGCTGGGTTTGTGAAAATGAAGGACGTCAAGCCTCTGGATCAAAAAGCCACTCATGAAGAGTGGGTATGAGCCTTGAAAAACGAAGAGAAGAACGATGAGAGAAACTGCTTAAAAGTTTTGTTTTCGATGCAGTGCTGTTAAATTATAGATTTTACAATTGATGAAGTGACAATGTAAAATCAACGAGGCTTAGAGTAATAGCAGAACTAAGGTACTCATCAAGGCACTAGAAAGAAAAGAGTGAGTCTCTCATTGAAAAGTAGACCTGGCGCCAGCGCGATTGCTTGACATATCTTGACAGTAATCGTATCATATCAGTTCTGCAAATTTCAGACACAGCTACAGAACTTGACCTGAAAGAAAAGGCCTTCGTGACAACGTTTCGGTCGTATTCTTTAATCCTTGTTCTCGCATGGCATTCACTTCTGGCTCGAGCATAAGTTCACTTCTGGCCCCCTCTTCAGCATTCATTTCTGACTCCCACTTCGGCATTAATTTTTGGCTTTCCTCTCACAACCTACTACTATATTCCACCCTCCCTTTAATACCTAACCCTAACAATATTTCTCGCGTGTACTTGGCTTGAACATGAGCTGGGTGATGATCAGAGAAGCCAGAGCAACGAGTAGAGTTTGTAGGCAGTCCACCCTCTGAGAAACCTTGAACTTGCATCCCGATGTGAATGATCATCTGTACTGATAGATAGAACGTTGGATTGAAAAGTATACGACGACTGTTAAGATAGACTTTATAAGGCTGAACTATGAAATCCTGATGTCTTAGTTCACGTCTGAAGGTCATTGCGGCAGGATCTGCCCTGCCATGCCGTCGAAGATACCTGTCCTGACACTAAACGTGATTATCAGCGAAGTATTCGAAAAGCGAGAGGTGTAGAGAGTTGTGAATAGAAAATGTTCATGATCACTAATAGGCCTGCCGTCGAGGGTTGGGTTGACCGAACCCGATGACGTAGATACTAAATATAGTATACTATATACCAAAAATAGTATAACTTTCTCCAAAATTGATATTTTTTGCAATCAATTTTGCAATCAATTTAGGTAGAGTGATGAGTAGAATGGTGAGCATGTAGAATGACGAGTAGATAGGGTGACGAGTTGAATGGTGAGCATGTAGAGTGGTGAGTAGAATAGTGAGTATGTAGGAAGCCATGTAGAAAGCACTGTTTGAAGGACTGTTTTATGCGCCCGACCGACGCGTATAGTTTGAAGCATGTAGGGTGTTTGGTAGGGAGCCATGGAGGGAGTTTGGTAGGGAGTTTGGTAGGGAGTTTGGTAGGGAGTTTGGTAGGGAGCTTGGTATCGAGCCATGAAGGGTGCTTACTATTGAGCGAGTTAGCATGTGCTATGAAGCATGTATGAAGCATACTATGAAGTAGGCTATGAAGTAGGTCGTTGAGCGAATGACGCGCGTTGAACCACGTCGTATGAAGCATGTTTTGAAGCGAGTAGGCGAACGAGTAGGCGAACGAGTAGGTAGCTGAGTTGGTAGCTGAACATGTAGGGTGGCGAGTAGGTAGAATGACGAGTAGGGTGGTGAGTAGAGTGGTGATTAGGTAGCTGAACATGTTGGTAATAAGAAAACTCTGCTCGGAAAGCCCCCTAATATTCGGGTTATTAACCCGTCGGATTGACCGGGTTGAGCTCATGGTCTGACTTGACCCGGTCGGGTTGGGTTGACGGGGGTCAACCCAACCCTAACTCGAAACCCGATTATGAGATGAGGTAGAAAGAGAGACGCGTTGTTAAGGTGTATTGTGTGTGGACAGAAGCTGAGTGAAAATACGCAGACCTGCTATCAAAGCTTTCACCCCAGAAACACTGTAGAGACACTATCTTTGAGGCTATATTAAAATAGGACAGCTACACTGAGTAACACTAGAGTAACGTGACGGGTGAAGTGAAGTCATCAGGATGAGCCCTGTCGTCTTCGTCTGCTTTGACTCTAATTAGCGATGAAGCTGCATTGTCTGAGTGCTTTCTCTTCTTCTTGCACGCCAGCTTTACACCCTGCTCCCCACAGTTCATCTCTCAGTCCGCAGTCCCTGCTTGAGTCAAGAGCTCGAGCGCGCTAGACATTGGCGGGTACTTGTTAGATAGGACATGGTCGGTGTCGTCTGGTGTTATCCTTAAGCCCATCGTGTCCGTGTATTAATCCCCAAGAATCTTGAATGGCTTGCTTCGTTCATCGCTACATCTTAACCAGCAACTTGTCTGCATCAGGGGCTTCCTCCGAGAAGGTGAATGCCACGGGATGGAGCAGTCGCTGGGATGGAGCAATCGCAGAGGCTGGAGCATGTTTGCGTGGCGTGGCGTCGTCATTGGTTTTGGTCTCTATAAGCTTGTCTTGGCTTTTAGAGTCATGGGCTCGTCTCCGCATTCGATCATTTCATGACTGGCCACGGAAGAAGGGTTTGACAGGAATGCCATCCGTGCTGCTCGGAAGAATGCAGAGACCGGGAGTAGCACCTTACCCAATCCCTCGTAAGTCCTAACTCCCTTCCACCACCTGCCCAATGCTTAAATCCTAGGTAGAGGCGTTTGGCTCTTTAGCACCTCATCTTAGATAACTCGCGACGGTTCCATATGAACTGTCCTACCCCCTGTCTAATGGTTCCGCTGGGCCCACCGGTAGGTATGGGAACAGCGCCACGGCCATGACCTGCAACTGTCGCTGAGGTAGCAGCTGGGAGTTGGTGCTCTCGTGTTACCACAGCCAGGATCAAGATCAGATGTGGGACGAGCTACGATGCTTGCAGAGTCAACACGAGCGGCTGAACGTGATTGTCCAGCATTTTACGGCATGACCGGTAACAGAACCTGGTGCCTCGATGACTTGCGCCTGCACCTGAGACCTAATGCAGCACCGCGGTCACGAAGAGGAGCATCGTATGACTCGGTGATCGGGGTCCACTTCCACGGGTCAGCGTGTGATCGGAAAACCCCAATCTGTACACACCCAAGGATTGTCTGTTACGTTTCCAGGGCAGGGCTGACATGCAGGCGGGGGGCTATGATAGTGAGTTGTGTTTCTGAATGCCGCTGTTGTTCGTGTAGATGGTGAAGAAACATTTGATCGTAAAAAATGCCACCAAAGAGGGACATTGTTGGTGTTCCCTTATGGAGAAGGTGGGGTAACTGGGAAGAGCTAACCCAACGTAGATAAGCCAAGACCCTGAGGCAACTAAGGTCCGAGGCTTCCGCTTGAAACCCAGGCACGCCCGCCAGGCCCCTGTCTCCTTTGCAATCTCGACATTTACCCGCAAGTGATCCGTACCTTACTTCGCATCTCTCATTCTTGCGAAGTTTCACTCTTTCTTTTTCGTTGGGATGCCATCTCCTTTTCTCCTTGTAGCCAATCCAAGACGGGTGCTGCTCAGGGGGAACAACGCAAACCACCTGAGCCTTTAGGGGTCACTCATCACTCTCCGCGTGCCTCGAGCTCGAGCCATGGGCTAGTCCACTTAGTTTGTATCGTCTAACCCGCTGAAGCGGAACATCCATCATCTCCAAATAATACGAGCAGGAAAAGGCGTAGCTATGAAACTTTGCGTACGCGCTCCTTGGCTGTCTTTTTCCTTTCTACTGCCGTGATTACCTCTTTCTCCTCCTCTCCTTCATGCCTCGCTCTGCTCTTTCGTTACTTTCATCTTCTCCAGTTGTCGAATTTTGTATAATCTAGTACTCCCTAATATTCCTCCAAATGCGTGTGACTGTGCTTGCTTTCGGCTTTGCGGCTATAGCCGTTGCCCAAAACTGTGGACCTCAATATGGGAACACAGTATGTGCTGCAGGAAACTGCTGTACGGGAACCCTTCCGCTTCTACTCCCTTCATCCCTTCCATCTCTCTCATCCATTTTTCTCCCCACCACCAAACCTTTGCTAAAACATTTTCTCCCCACCAGGCTCCCAACACGGCTGGTGTGACACCGACATCGCTCACTGCGATCCCGCAAACTGCCTGAAAGCCTTTTCCGGCCCCGGTTCCAGCTGTGCCTCGGGCACCAGTGTCTCCAAGACCACGTTGAAAACCACCTCCACCAAAAACTCCTCGACCTCTGCCTACATCTCTTCCATCCCAAACATCGATGTCTGCGGTAGCGCGTCCGGAGGCGTGAGCTGCCCCGGTGCGGGAACCAATGGGTATTTCTACCGGTGCTGTTCGAGCCACGGACATTGCGGCCCGAAAAACAACGTACTACTTGCCCTGTCCCCCATCCACCCCAAAAAAAGTTCAGCCTTGCTAACATCACACCCCCCACCCAGCTCCAAGACCAATCCCTCTACTGCGGCCCCGCCGCCGGCTGCCAACCGGGCTTCGGCGACTGCGCCACCAACCGCTCCCCTCCCCCCATGCCCACCGCCCCGGCCAAAACCGCACAGATGGCAGAAACCTGCGGACCGATCGTGAACGCGAAATGTGCGAGCGGACTGTGCTGCAGCGGGAGCAATTTCTGTGGGTCTGGGAGTGATTTCTGTGGGAGTGCCAATTGGTGCCAGCCGAAGTGGGGGAGCTGCTCTGGATGAAGGGGGGTTTGCTTGGTTGGGCGATTTACTTGTGGGTTTTGGCGGGGGCTGAAAGTCTGCTTGTTTGGGGCATACTTGCTGGTTGGACGGAGGGAAAAGTTTTCTTGGTGGCGAGATTGAAAAGATGTAGCTTCTTTGCTATCTTCTACTTCTTCCGGGGGGGGGGGGGGTTATAAATAAACCCAGAGCAAGCCCCATACCTCGATTGTGTATATACTCCTTCCCCTCACCCAAGCGCACACGTCCTCAACCTACCCACCCACCCCCCACCTCATCAACCCCACTCATTCCCCACCTACCTTATCCACTCCCAAAAACCACCCCTCCACGCCCTCTCCCCCTCTCCCCCTCTCCCCCCTCTTCACAACCCCCTCGCCTTACATAGCTATCTCCAGCCCCCCCCACCCCACCCTCGAAACCGAAAACGTAACACAAACACCTACCTACCTACCTACCCTACCTACCCATCTAGCTAAACAAAACCACCGTACTAAATCACCAACAACAACCCAACCCAATCCATACAATCCCCCTTACCTATTGTATGCCCCCCCCCCCCCCCCCCCGCCCCCCCCCCCCCCCCCCCCCCCCCCCACCCCCCAAAAACCACCGCAAAACCAACCAACCAACCCTCGCCCTATGTCCAAAAACCTTATCCGTCAAACCCCACCTTTTGACTTTTAGTATATATATGTATATAAGTAGTAGTAGAAGATTTTTTCCATGTAAGCCAAGTTTTTCAGTGAGAGAATGCGAGATTGGCGTTTTTGGTGGTTGTGGTGAGGGGAGGGGTTGAGTTGAGTTGCTGGAATGTTGAGGGGGGGGGAGATGGAAAGGGTTTTTTTTTGGGATGCAGTTTTTGTTTTTCGTGTGGTTTGTAGGCGGGTTGGGATGGGATGTGGGAAATGGTTGTGTTCATGCTGGTTCGAGCTGCGTGAGTTCTGGTTTGGGAGGAGGTGGTGTTTTGATGGAAGGAATGTGCTGGAGGGGGTGGGGAAGGAGGTTGTGGTTTTGTAAGTAGGGAAGGGGGAAGGTATGTGGTGTTTGCTCTTGGGTGGCAAGGCTAGAACTGTATCTATCAGGGAATGCCTTTGCTTGCCGAGAAGGAGGTTGCTGCGCAGGTAAGGATAAGCGGAAGTAGAAGGAAAGAGGAAATAAAAATCATGGACAAGAAAAGAAAAACCACCACCCCTTTCTGGTTTCAACCTCTAATCAATGCCGCCCATCAAGACTAACCCTCTTCCGATCCAACCGCCGATTCACCGCTCCCAACACGGTCTTCAGCACCACATCCGCACTCAACCCCTTCCCACTCTCCCCTTTCCATGGCACCGTATCCACAATATCCCTCCCAGCGCCCATCTCCGCCAATCCATCGTCCAACTCCCGCAACGCTTCCGCCGCACCCCGTTCCTCCCCAACCTGGAAGAACTGAATGCCAATCTGCCACGCGGGCGCATCCCAGCGGTCGAGCTTCTTGGCCGCGGCGATGATGACGCTCTCAACGTCGTCGGACGCGACGCCGTCGGTGATGACGATCAGGTTGAGGGGCTTGACGTTGTCGGCGCCTTTGCGCTCGAGGGCGGCGAGGTAGGGTTTCAGGATTGCGTTGAGGCGGGAGCCGGTCGGGGTGCCGCCACGGGGGCGGACGGAGTGGAAGATGGCGTCGACGTCGGTGGCGCGGGTGATGTTTTTGTACTCGCTGCTGTCTTTTTCGTTGAGGAAGTACACGTCGATGCCGTCGGCGTCGTGGGCGGTGCAGATGGGCGTGATGGCTTTGAGCGCTTGCGCGGTTTCTTTCCAGGAGCGGCCGGCCATGGAGCCCGAGTCATCGATTAGGAAAACGGTGTCGAAGGTGGAGAGGAAGGCGTAGGGGTTGTCGGCTGTGGTGGACATGGCGCCGGTTATGGGGGTGTCGTCCGCGGGCGGTGAGTATGAGGGAGGAGGTTCTGCTGGGGTAGTGGAAAAGGGGTTGGTTGGCACGGTGGGGCGGCGGGTTGAGGGTGAGGGGTTGGTAAAGGCGGGAAGTGGATTTGGTTTTGGGTTGAACATTTTTGCCGACGTCGAGTTGGAGGTGATGGTTGAGTTTCTTTGATTTTTGCTTCTCTTGAAGAAACTCGACATGCGTTCGAGACCCATCTTGTTGTTTGAGGGAGGAGAAATGATGTTGGGGGAGACAGGAGAAAGAGGCGAAGCCGAACATCGTGATGTTTGTGTTGTTAAAAGAGACATGATTGTTTGATGAATGTATGCGGAAAGTGAATCCGAGTACGGTATGAAGAACAAAGAAAGTCTGGTAACTTGCTCTAGTTGCTTGGCTTGGAATCTCGCTTTAGCTTGAGGGACTTGAGTCTTGCTTGTGATACCGGATAACCCTCCCTTGCCAGCACCCTTTATATCTACATTTTGCCATTGTCATTGATCTCGCCATCGTGATGCTAGAACGGCAAAGAGATCACTGCCTGTTTGCATTGTGCCTTGACAACAGCCTGTAACACTTCGGGAATGCAAACGGCAAACAGTACGAGTTCTATCAGAAGTAAGATGTTCCATATCGTATGGCTGAAGTTGCTGCTCTGTGGGTGTAGCTTCACAGCCTTGCTGCTTGCCTTCGCGCAGTTCAAGCCGCAGCAGCCCTATAGTGCAACAACTAGCGCGGTAAATATTCGAGGCTGTGAGGAGTCACGTGACAGTGGACAACCAATCACATCAACGAGATCTGATCAGCCTTATCGATCAGCGGATTCCCCAGCCCTACGTTGTGGCCGAGCATAAGGCCGGCTTAGCCCGCTTTGTGTGGATTGTGGATTTTATTGTATTTCCCAAGTAAGGTAGTATTTCCCAAGTAAGGTAAGGTAGGCATTGCTGGAAGGCAAAGACTTATGGTTGTACGGTAATAACGCAATACCGACTGATCCGCACAGGAACGTGGACAACCTCAACCCCTCTCACGTAGTGTTCCGTATGCATTACTCACTCGGACACTGAGAGGCTGTGTTGAGGCCGCCTTCGGTCATGTCGGTAAGTGAAACCAGCTCACAAGAGATAATGTCCGAGGTTTTAGGCCCATGCACAAAGCTTCTGGTTTCTGTACCTCTCCACGCTCGAGCACTGCCAAACCCCCCAACTGCCATCACCATTCCACTTCATCTCACATGAAATTCGATTACTGGGGGCCAGGCGTCCAGTCTCTCCTCTCAGCCGTGTACATCGCCTTGAAGGATAGATGATCTCGGCAACTCTCACTCGGCGGCCTAAGCCTCGGTGTGATAGGACTCCACATCCCTCTTGTTGGGCATTCCAACCAGCTGTCCTTACCATCCTTCCAACAATGAAGGCAAAGGCCAGCCTGAGACAATGGTTTGATGGATTCCAACGCCGGATAGAACCTGCTGCGGAGTCCGCAGTGCGTGTGATTCTTATCGATCTGGTAAGCGGGGCATTCTCTGAGCGCGTGCAAGAGATCGATCATATTTGCTGGATAGGTCAAGTTGTCTGTAGGCTCAGCGAATGTGCTTTGAAGGTGCAGCAGGCCTTTCCGTGTGAAAAAGCGAACCATTTCGCCTAGCTGGAAGGAATCGCATTGCGGAGAGGAATCGTAACCTAGTTTGCATTGCGGCTGCTTCGAGGCGTAGAGGTTGATGAAGTGACTCTGTAGAGAACTTATAGTCTCGAGCACGTAGTGTCGTCGAGCTAAGAGTTCTTCTGTCGGTCTAATTAGTCACTGTCATATACCTGGAGTGTGCATACCGCGGATAGAGACTCTCTCCCTTGACACTAGCTCCCAGTGCCAACTGGAAACAACAACGCAGCAGGCAGTCCAATGGCTTTTGTCGCAACAGGAGTGTCACACAGGCCAGAAAGACGGATCGCAAATGCACATAGCCAATGTCAGAAACGGGAGGACAGCAGGAGAAAGAAAGATAAAGTAGCTTTGCGGCACTGTCCAGCCTTGACCTTACCTTCTAAATTATTAGGGAAGTTCCACCACAAAACTTCCTCCTCTTTGGCTTCCTCGCCTTGTGCTGTCCACTTCGCAGAGCCTTGAACTATCAGGCTAGCACTATATTGACGGACCCAATCTGGGAACCGCAGTATCAATCCAATAAGAAGTTGTTGACGTAGTCGAACCTCACTCATCAAGCTGGACCCTTTCTGCGCAACCATTATGCTTTTCCAATTTCGTTGAATGACATAACGGGCTATGGGCGTGGCGGCATCGAATCTATCTGCAATGATCGCCAAAAGGGCAACAAAAGATGGTCGAGGACTGGGCCAAGAAGTCTCTTCATAGTGTAATATATGGAAGAACAGCGTTACAGCCGATTCCGTAGAGACACCTCTAGGTACCTGGCCAATATCTGGTATATATATCACGGGTAACTCCAAAAATGCTATCGCTTTTGTTTCTCCATGCTGTCTTCGGATGGCTTTTAATCTCCTGTCCACCGCAATTCCTTCGCTGAATTTTAAGGGATCCAGTAGGACCTGGAAATAGGTTGATGCTCTACGTAATGCAGTTGTTGAGACTCGATACAAAGAAAATGTGCCCGCTCCGTCGTCTCTGAGCCTGAGAAGTAGGTCTCCACTTGGGTCAATGTCGATAGGAACTTCTGTGTGATCTGGCGAAGGCTTATCGCTGAAGTCGTTCATCGCAGTGTAGTATGTTTGCGACCCCAGGTATAAAGGTCTTCTCCCCAGTCTTTTCTGGTAGATCCGGGTATGGGTATCTGCTGGTGATCGGACGCTAGCAGTGGGTTTTGTTGGACTATGCTCGCTGGATAGGAACTTTTGCAATACCAAAATACCTTCTACAGCGAAATCCTTGTAGGTAAGAGAGGTTTCTACCCAGCGGTTTAGTAGAGCTATATGATAACCCGAGGGCTAGCCATAGAAATGAAGTATATTGAGCACTCAGCCAGATGATTTGATGATAGCTGAGCGGTTCTAAGTCTCTCAAGGATACGGCCACGCCATAATCATACGAAGAAATAGGTATGAGGACTTGATGTCGCTTCAGATTTTGGATAAGGATGATGGACATGAAAGATGTGCTGGTCGCCTCCGCTAGGCACTATAAAATGCTTAGTCATGAATGGTCACGAATAAGGTAAGGTATTGTTAGTAGTCTTAAGGTAGTGGAGTGGATTGGAGATTTGGGATTAAGTCACTTGACGACGCTCTTCTGATAATAATAATGGTATGTCTGGTGGTTTTGACAGCTTCTACTTGCGCCGAACCTTGAGCCAATCAGCGTTGCCGCAAAGGCTGCTTGATGACCACCCCTCGAAACGAAACACAGCCCGTCTCTCACCCATCATTGAAACTCCATGATATCCAGACTTTTTAGGTGCCACTCTGCTACGAATCTTTCGACAGCATCGCCATTGGCTCGTGAGCAAGCGAAAGGGTATCTCCTACATCTGTGAGCCTCTTCGGACTTTCTCGTATCGCAAACGCCTTGCGCCTCGATGCCGAGCCAGCACTTTTCAAGAACTGCTGTCTAGACATAGTGCCTCGAAAGAAGAGCGCAAGGCTCTCTCAGCGTGCCGCAAATTGTACTTGTGTCAAAATCTTACCTTCTTCAGCTTCCTTATCTGTGTATGCGATAGAACTTCCTCTGCTCTGGTTTTCGATCTGGTTCGTTTCCTCCGCTGCTTTTGACTTCATCAACGGCCAATGGCCTTTCCTTTCGTTGTATCGCATCGCAAGGAAGCCAAGGATAACTACGAGCCAGTAGAGGTCGTATGAGAGGACGGAGCCGTAGGTTGCAGAGTTCTGCCAGCCAAGGATGCCGTTGAAGATACCCCAACCGCCACCGCCATTGAGCTTTGGGTTGCAGCACTGGACTTTTGATCAGTCCTCTATACACTGTGTGGGAAGCGAGTTCGGTATTTACGTTAACATGCCAAACGCTCTTCCGGATATCGTACGATCCCGGTCCTGACCCGCTTTCCGAAGAGTCGGCACCAATGACTTTATTCCACTGCCACAACATCAGCGTAAGATTTACTGTGCGACTGGAGGGAGTTACGTGATCCGCCTCAAAAAGCCAGACCGCCTTGGAAAATAGGCCGGCCGCAACGAGATATAAGAAACAGGTTGAGACGATCAAGAATGTTTGTAACGAGGCAGCATTCCCTCCTCTGTCCCCGCCATCAGTTTTTTGGCCACTACAGCACCCGGTCGCGGCATTACTCACTTGTAGATGAAAAACCCGATCAAGCAGCCGCATAAAAGGCCAGTGACCACGGGAAGTGGAAAGGCAGTGGCTGGGAGGCTCAGGCTTATGCCTCCGATAAAGACAACAGCCTCAAGACCTTCGCGGACAACGGTAATGAACGGCAAGGTGAACATGGCATACTTCTCACCCCATAACTTGAAGCGGCTCCAGCACCCTCCTCTGGTGCGGTTCTTGGATTCCATGGCTTTTGCCAGCTTGACACGCCATTTGTCCTGGAGTTTGGATACGCGGAGGATCGCTGCACCCATCCAGCTGATGATGAGTGATGCGAAGAGTCCGAATGCACCTTCCCAAAGGTTTTCGGTGCCTGCCCAACGGTCTTTACCCATGCTATAGAATATTCCAATGAAGGCAGCACCGACGACAATGCAAAAAGACAATCCTAGGCCTGTACCCCACCATATCTGGAAAGATTATGCCGAATTAGGGTACCGGTAAAGAACGTTATCTCAGGATGGCGCTTACCTGGCGTACGAGCTTCTTGTAATTTGCAGCATCAAGATCTCTTCCAAGGGTTTGCTTCAGAAAAGACAGCAGGACAGACACGATGATGCTGGTCTCGATTGCTTCTCGGAAACAGATGAAGAATACTATTCATAGTGCCTGATATCAGCTCCAATCATCTTCGATCTCGACAGGATCTCGACGTACTTGGGACGGCAAAAACATTGACCATTGTTACAGCAGCGACCTTTCTCAGGCTCGAGTGAAACTCTCCGAACAAGTGATAAAGTGCTTTCTACAGCAAAGGCAGTGCTTTACTTCGTCTTTCGAATAATGGTCGGGTGGTAACGGGTGCACAAGATTTTATCAGATCAGATTGATAAGGGCAGAGTCTTCATTTATCAGATCTTCCAAACTTAGCGCCCGAACAATCTCGTCACACCGCACAAAATCACGCAGTGTTGGATATTTTGAGTTCTAGCTTTCACCGAGAAGGTTGAATATTGCTGACAGTGATGAGCAGGCCGTTGGAAGCTGTATTGGAATTGGAGTGAACAGAACAAGTGGTCGGTCCGATGTCGGTGAGCAAATACAATCACAATTTAATCACGGTGAACCGAATGTGCGGCTCTAGATTTGCTTTTGGGCCTTTTGGCCGCTATCCTTACCTTACCTTCCTTAGGTAAGGTACCTTACTCAAGACATCCCGCACTTGGCCACTTTGCGTTAGCGCTCTCTTTATTGGTTCACTCAACTTCCGAAGTGTTTGTGTGCTTGTGAAGAAGAATAACAATATCCCATATCGGTGATCGTGTCTGCATCGAGGTTCTATACCCTTACAACCGATCCTTGCACTCACTCCATACAAGTATCGACCGTTCTTGGGGGATCAAAAACTCTACAGCTCCTGGCAGCAATCTCCTACTTCGCCTGGTTCATCGCCTCCACATTTCAAGCATCTCGTCATCAAAGCGCTTCGCCAAGACTTAACGCTCCTCGGCTAGTCAAGCACCGAAATCTTATCAGATCATCTGACAACAAGGAATTGATAATCCTATCCCCACCGTTACATCTGGGTACTTTAGCACACGGCGCCTGAGACATTGAAATTCCATACACTAGGTCCGGAATAGTCAATTCTCCTTGTTCATTCAATCTCCTTTGAGCCCGAATCCTGGTCTGCAGGGATTTCGCCAAACGCACTGGTGACGTTGGGGGCCCGCTCGGACGCAGCTGAAAGTAAAGACCACAGATCTGATTAGACAAGCCATCTTATCAGATTTGCAAGCTACGCTCATTGGTTGCACCATCGAGATTGGCTCTCGGTTTGATACAAAGCACTCGTGTCAAGGCTTTCCTACCACGGGGCTTCATGCCCTGCCAATATCTGTCTTCCACCCAGTTGCAATCTGGAATCATCGAGCCCGCTATTGCTCATATCCATATTCCAGGCAAAGCTCAGGAAGGAGAATGCCCCTTTCCTCTATCAAGTCGATGATATGTGCCTCGCTACTGGCCCTCGGTTACGTTGCCCACGCTGCAACTGTCACTTATGATTTCAACATTACCTGGGTTACGGCCAATCCTGATGGCGCGTACAATCGCCCGGTTATTGGCATCAACGGGCAATGGCCAATACCAGTCATGACAGCCACCGTCGGCGACCGCGTAATAGTCAACGCTGTCAACCAGCTAGGAAATCAGACCACAAGTCTGCATTTTCATGGCCTCTACATGAATGGAACGACGCAAATGGATGGTCCTGTTGGTGTCAGCCAATGCGGCATCCCTCCTGGAGGGGCATTCAAATACTATTTCCACGTAAGTCATGTCCCTACGTTGGTCATCAAGGAGTCGTGATACCAACAGCGTCCAGATTGATCAACCGGGGACTTATTGGTATCATTCTCACGAGGCCGGCCAATATCCAGATGGCCTACGTGGAGCCTTCATTATCAATGACCCAAAGTTTCCATACAAGGGACAGTACGACGAAGAGATGGTTCTTACTCTCTCTGATTGGTACCACGAACAGACACCAAGGCTGCTCAAGCACTTCAATAGCGTGACCAATCCCACCGGCGCTGAGCCAATTCCAAAAGCTGCCCTCATGAACGATACTCAGAACCTCACAGTGTCTGTCCTACCTGGGAAGACATATATGTTCCGCATAGCCAACATTGCCGCCTTTGCAGGTCAATACCTCTGGTTTGAAGGCCATACCATGCGAATCGTCGAGATCGACGGCATTTACACTGAAGCTGCCGAAGCAGACATGATCTATCTGACCGCTGGGCAACGTGCTAGTGTGCTTGTTACTGCGAAGAACGACACATCGTCGAACTTTGCCTTTGTCGGAAGCATGGACGAGGTGGGTAAAGCGCAGCAGCTGATCTACATCATACTGACATGATCCAGACATTATTTGACAAAGTGCCAACAGGACTGAATTCCAATGTTACTGGATGGCTGGTCTATGATAGTGCAAAGACTCTACCAAATCCTACCATCTTAGACACCTTCTCCCCATTCGACGACTTCAAATTAGTGCCCAAAGATGGCCAACCCCTAATGGACAAAGTAGACTTCTCCTTCAACCTCGACGTAACCATGAAGAACCTCGCAGACGGAGTCAATTACGCCTTTTTCAACGACCATACCTACACCCGCCCTAAAGTCCCTACCCTCTACACCGCGCTAACCAGCGGCGCCCTCGCCACCAACACCTCCATCTACGGCACCAACACGAACGCCTTCGTCCTCAGAAAGAACGACGTCGTTGAAATCATCCTCAACAACAACGACAAAGGCCGCCACCCCTTCCATCTCCACGGCCACGCCTTCCAAGCGATCGCACGCTCAGAGCAGAATGCCGGAAATTGGGCCGGCAACGAGACATTCCCAAATGTCCCCATGAAAAGAGATACCTTCATGGCCCCGCCAAACGGCAACATCGTCCTGAGATTTCGAGCAGACAACCCCGGCGTCTGGCTCTTCCACTGCCACATCGAATGGCACATCGCCTCCGGCCTCGTCGCCACCATGATCGAAGCCCCCACAGACCTCCGATCCACCCTCTCCATCCCCTCCGACCACCTCGAAGCTTGCACCTCCCAAAACATCCCCACCGCTGGCAACGCCGCCGGGAACACACGTGATTTGCTCGACCTCACAGGCGAAGATCTGCCGCCCGGTCCTCTACCAGTGGGTTTCACGGCCCGCGGTATCGTGGCGTTTGTGTTCAGTGTGATTAGCGCGCTGGTGGGCATGGCGGTAATTGCGTGGTATGGGTCCCTGGAGATTGGGAAGACAGAGCCGAAGCCGGAGACGGTGGAGGAGTTTGAGATGATGGCGCCGCCCACGCCTTCGGTTCCGGTGCCGGCGGTAGTAGCGCATCAGTGATGGGGTTGTGCAAGAGGGTGAAGCGTGAGGAGGTGATGGGCATATGGCGTGTACTGGTTGAGAACAGCGGTAGGGTGCTGTGGTTCAAAAGCGGTGGAAAAGCGAGCACGTACGGAAGAAGCTTGTGCGTCAAGTAACAAACCTGGCTATTCTTGAGACAAAAGCATTGGCTAGACGGGGTCGGGAGCGTACATAGATAGGGGTCCCGTTAATACCAAAAATCGGTTGCTCCTACTTCTTTTCATTGCCTATCCTACCATCCTCCATTCATCATTCTCCAAACCTCCCTTCACCTCCTCCCATCCAACCACCTCACCATCTCCTTTATTCCCTCCCTCAACCAACCCCCCCCCCTCTCCCATTTCCCATTTCCCATTTCCCATTTCCCATTTCCCATTTCCCATTTCCCATTTCCCATTTCCCATTTCCCATTTCCCATTTCCCATTTCCCATTTCCCATTTCCCATTTCCCATTTCCCATTTCCTCTCCCATCCAACCCATCCAACCACCACCCCCATCCCATCCCACCTCCTCCTTCCATCCAACCACCAACCCCCCCCCCCCTTCACCCTCTCAGCATAAACCAACTCTATCCCAACTAACTGCCCGCCCCCCATCCCATCCCATCCCATCCCACACCCCTCCCTCCCTCCCATCCCACAGACTGGCAGCCTCGCTCCTGCGCAGGCGGGGAAAAGAAACCCTTATGCTGTATGGTACGGTGGTTTAGCCGTGAAGTGGGAATTGCAGGTTGGGGAAGGGGGGGGTGAAATGGGTGGGAGGAGGGGGCAAGGTGGGGGCAAGGTGGGGGGTGTTGATGGGGTGAGTGAGAGGGAGGGAATGGGTATGGGAGGGGTGTGAATGGTTGATGGGGAAAGGGATGGGGACGGGAGGGGGAGTTGAAGTTGGTCTAATGAGGCTGAGATGAACAGCAAATTGAATGGTTTTTTCTCTTGTTCATGAAGCTTTTTTTCTTTCTTTCCAAAAGCTTGGCATGCAGATGGAGCTGAATAGCCCTAATCTCCTGGCAACCACCAGAGATGCTCCCAGCATTCGACATGCCATATCGAGCCATATCCAGCATCCTGCCAGCAAATCCATCTCCCTATCTTCCCCGCATCCATCCTAGCCCGGCAAAGTACCTACCTCCCACCCCCATAATCCATCTTAAACGTCCTTACCCCACCCGACTTCATCAGCTCCCTCAGTGCCATTGTCGCATACTGGCTCGAGCCCAGCTGCAACTTTAACACCACCGCGAGTTTTTTCGGTGCTGTTGCTTCTTCTACGGTTGCTTGGGGTTGGTCGTCGGGTGGCGGAGGAGCGTCAACCTTGTTGCTCTCTTGACCATTCGCGTTTCGGCCAAGCCGGTCCAGATCCGTCTGGACGAATTGCTCGTCCTCGTTGATGTACGCCTTAATCTCGTATGAGATGTCTTTGCCAGGCCGAGCAAGCAATTTGCGATAACTCCCGCTCAAGCTAACGTCGCGCCACGGGCGGCGCATATCGTGCGGATCGAGACCGCCGCCTCTGGGGCTGGCCATGAAGTCTTTGTAGAAGGCTGCGATTTCGTTGGCGGGGTAGAGGATGTCGTAGCCGGGGGTGGGTAGGACGATTTCGAAGATGGTATACTTGCCGCTGTCGGCTTCTTCCTTGGTCAAAGCTCTCGCGCGGGTGAAGAACTCGTCCGTGGTGGCTGCCCGGTCATGAACGTCGGGTTGGACGACCGCTTCGCCGTCTGCGTCGACTTCTTCTGCTGGTTTTGTAGCTCCTTCGACCTTGTCCTTGTGTTCGTCGACTAGAACGAGGTCACCTTCAATGACTTGGTCGCCGAAACGCTTCCATCGCTCGCTCGCAGCAACGTTCCAGACTAGTGACTGGTACGCGTGCACGTACATAAGTCGAAGATTCCTTGATATCATCTGCAGTGAGCCGAGGTAATTGTTCTTGTTGTCTGGGTTTCCCAAGAAACGGATAATGTTGGTCTCCGCAGAGAACTTCTTTGGCATTTCGTCAACGGCGGGATGACTTCTGCCTGTAGTCTGAAATGTGTGTATTGCATGTGCTCGGGCTTTGTCGTCTCTGGAAACCCTATCATTTCCAGACATGGGATCTTGAGCCGCCGCGAGAGATGTGGGGCTGTAGTCTAGTATAGCCTCGACGGCGGCTTCGAAATTGCCTTGAAGCATCTTGATGCCCACATCATCTGTCCGAGTTGAAAATGTCCCAAACCGCTGGAGGCCATAATAATTGATGAAGCCACTCTCATTTAGGTTCTTGATCGCAGTTCCCACAATTTCAGAAGCTTGTTTGCTTTGCTCTCTGCCTTCTAGCTCAGCACCAAGCTCAAACTGACAGTCTCGTAGAGTGACTGTGAATTCATTCCCAGTCAACTCGCCAAGTTGCAAGCCACTAGGCTGATATGCGTAGTTTCCTACCTTTGCGTTTCTTAGAGTACGGCCGGCTGCGACCATGCGGTCAGCGAGAACACGGTAGACGCTTACTCGCTGCACGGTGACGCCACGGCGATCTTTTGTACCGGCAAACTGGAAAGACTGCGGTTTCGTCTTTAAAGACCGGGCTAAGTATGAGATAACCTCCATGGTATCCTTGTTCTCCTTTAGCAGCGAGAAATGCAGGTACTCTCCGCCGAGATCTTGCCAGCCTGGTTTTCCGTTCTGTTGTGGCCGCCTCGCGCCATCGATTCGGCCATCATTGCCACCACCACGACCAGTACCTCGACCCCCGCGTCCCATAGGATTCCTCGTATTCCAACCAGACCTGCCTGCACCAATCGGTGTGGCAGCAGATATGATCATAGCACCATCATCCCCAGTTGTAGTGTCTAGACGAGAGCTAAAGATTCGTCTTACAGCTTGGTGGATTTTCGTACGAGTCTCACGATCAATGACTGCCGACGTGACTACTCCATGCTCCTTGGCACTTCTGTGCGGCGAATTAAGTACACGATTGTATAGAGAGACCATGGAGTCGACCACCCCCGCATGGAAGTATGAGGCAAGAAGTTCTCTATCCTCAGAAGAGAGCTAAATTATATCAGCTACGCGTACATCGAAACCGTGCATGGCCTACCTGAAATCCGCTAGAGGGCTTGGCGTACGATTGCCAATCCGCAGTTGAAGAAGGAACCGAGTCATGAGAACTTGTCGGCGGTGCCTCATTCTCTTTCCGATGACTAGCATTCGTATCTTCTGGGTTTGCCTTTTGGGGGACGTTCGTGACGTTCTGCTCAACCTCCACCAACCCGGAACTGGTCTGCCGCAAGATTGTCTTTTCCTTCCGCCTTGATGGCGTCCCTGCTTCTCCTAATTGTTGTTCGACTGACACATCGGTCTTTTGCTCACCACAGGGCGCTACTTTGGGGATGCGTTGGTGCGGTGGGACTTTCGCCTGAGGATCGCGAGGGTGTGCTACCTCCTCAGTCGTCTGCTGCACAGCTGGGGTATCATCTAATGGACCATCTGGGGTTTGATGTTCTGGGTTTGTTGGTTGCTGCAACGTCTTTTCATCTGACCTCAAAGGAGGGTCGACTGGCTCTGGACGAGCAACAGATTCTGTGCCTGAAGGCTCAGGCTTAGTAGCTGAAACATCATCTGCAAGTGTTTTGCGTTTTGGGCCTCTGAGACTATCAAGGTGAACTACCTCGCCAGAAGGAAGTATTTCATTGACTAGGAAGTCCGTGTACCTACATTGCGCAAACATCAGTATCACAAGAGAGATTGGTCCATCTGACCTAGTCACCTCTTCTTCAGCACTCCTGTAAAGCCTGGTAGATCGGGGCTGACGAATTCCATGATACCACACTCAGCCTCTTTGCTGAGGCGAGTATCAGGACCATCTTCCGCGATGGGCAGTGCATCAGGCATAGGTTCGTTGAGAGTTGCACCAATGTCGTCCATGCTCCCGTCCAATTTCAAATGCTCAGCCTTGAGCCTCTTGCGAGGCGAAGCCTGAAGTTCTGTATCGTCCATGAGCGGAATGTTGCAGATCACATGTTTGTGAATCGCAGCAAAAGATTGAAACCAATGGAGGCCGCCAAAATTAAACGAGGTGGACCCTTGTACCCCAAGCCCTTACCGCGTTCGTCGAAAAGCACTTCTACTACTTTCCGATCTTCTACCTTTCTTGGTTGCTTCAACCCCTACCAGTAACTGACGGTTTGGTAGGAGTGACCGCGATTCAGAGAGCATTCTACAGTACTATGTTTCCTGCCATGCATTGCACCGCGCGGGCAGCAAGGATTATCGAGCTATATGGTTTTACTTTACCATGGCCATGTTCTCAGTTTATGTGATGCGTTTGAAGACGAGACTAACCACCTTTTGCTTTTGCACATCTGGGATGCAGAATGGACCGATGCAATGGGACGTTCTACGGATTTCGCCGTGCTACGGATTATATATAGTTCAGTTATATGTCAGTAAGCTTGACGTTCTTCCAAAGTATGATTGTCGTGAGGTAGAAATTATACAGTACCATTCCAATAACGTTGGATACGGATGTCAAGCGCGTAGAGTATTTTTGATGCGCTGATTACTTTGTGGTAGCCATCGAGCAATGGAATCCATCGGGTCTCTCCGCCCTTTCCCCTCGTTCTAAAGGTCTTCCGTGGTTCATGTGACGATATTTCGTAGACCTAGGCCCCACACTCATCCATCTTCACGCGAAACAGTAGTGATACCCAAGAAGCGATAGTCAAGCCAACCTACAGCTGGATACTCATTCCTAACATCATGTCTTCCGGTGGAAAGATCGATCTTATCGCTATCATCACACCTGCTCCGGGTAAAATGGACAGGGTACGATTGGTACCAATTCTGGTTTAGATGGATTAATGCTGAGTATCCATTGATGATCTAGACCATCGAAGTTCTGACAGAACTCACCACCAGCATCCACAAGAACGAGCCCGACTGCCTGCGCTACCAGCTGCACGTCGAGATGAAGGACGGGGAGCGGGGCGACGACCTGTACATGATCGAGCAGTAGGTGATAGTTATCGTCCAATAGAGATTTTACTGCGATTTCATAACTCACGGTATTTCCAGATACACTGAACAGGCGGCCCTCGATATCCATAAAGAAGGAAAAGACTACAAGGCGCTTACGAAAACAGCCATGGAAGAGAAGCTATTTGCAGGAGCACCTGTAATCAAAATGCTGAAGCCAATTGCGGGCTTTGCGAGCAGATTATAAGAATGTGCAGGTGCGACCTGAACCACGTAGTATACCAATGTATCAGGCACAATAGGGAAGGCTGTCGAGCACGACTCCTACACAAAGAACAGCGCAACAACCTATGTATGAATACACTTATATTTATTATGCTTCGTGCCCCTCGGCCTTTTTTGAGACATCTTGACCTCCTTTTCTCTCTGAGACAACCCTCATTCCAGTGGTTTAATACACCAAGACGTCGACATACTGTCGTTAGATGTCACGATGAATACTCCACGAACCGCTCAAATGGGGGTAACACCCGAAGACCTACTAACCCACTCACGCTTCATCCGGGACGAGCTTGCGCCCCTCGTTGCCAGCAAAGGCCACTTGGCCCTTGCCCTTGACGAAATCTCCACCCTTGGCCTCATCATGGTTAGCCTAAATGCCGTCTCAATGACACTCGATCTCCTCCGCTACTCACGCATTGATAAAGCTCTTAGGCTGATTGCCATGGGGAGTGAGTGGCCGCTTGAGGTTATGATGCAGGCAGAGGAGCTGGTGACGAAATGGGAATTGGCGTTGGGGAGCTTGCAAAGTATACATGCCGATCTATGGGGCCCGGGCGGGAGATTGCAGGGGATTGAAAGGAACATGAGGCAGAAGAGTCAGGGAATGGGAGTAGAGGTAATACTCCACACCAATACCTCTAGGACGGACAGACTTAATACATGAAAGGATTCGGAGTTGACTTGGTCCCTCGACCCTCCAGTCGATCCGCTCAGAGCTTACAGATGCGGCCACCTTGGGTTTTGCGTTGGAACGTAAGCTTTTCCAAGCTCTCCACGCCACCAACTAACCTTGCCTGCGTTACAGCTGGTGGGTTAATCCAACAGCGGCCTTCCGCGACGGTATCATTTCCTCCCCGAGCGCCGAAATAACCGCAAATCGTCACACCGCTTTTGCCATCGTTATGCAGGCCAGCCAGGAGACTGTCTCCGAGACAAAAGAAGGGATCCTGCGCTACCAAGCGCCCTCTCCAGATAGAGGAGTGTTCAAACTAATGAATACCATAAGCGATAGTGAAAGGGAGGTGGTTCGAGTATTGAGGAGTTGCAAACTCAGCTCCCCATATGCACCGATTGGGGGCTTAAGATACGACGGCCTGTATCGCATCAAATACTACGGCATCTTCCTCACCCACCATTTACCCTCCGGAAGAGACAAATGGCACTACGACTTCACCCTACAACGCGAACCCAACCAAGACTCACTCGAAAAGGCGCTCGCCCATCCCATTGCCGAGGAGCTGGATGACTGGAAGGTTTACCAGCGTGTCGCAGCTGCCGAGCGAGGCAAAGCCACCTACAAAGAGAGCAGGAGAACGGAAGCGCGGGAAATGAGAGAGACGGTTGTGAGCTTGCAGGAGATGATTGGAGGGGCGTGGAATGGGGATTTGGATTGCGTGGAGATGTAGAGGGGCGAGAGTGGAGATAGTGGGTATTTTAGTCACCCGGCTACGAGGGATTTCTGAAGGAAATAGTTGGAAGAGGATTGGTTAGATTGTTGATAGTAGCCAAGGCGTCGCTCTTTCCTACGATCCTTTTTGGTCTTTTTCTCTCTTCATCTTGAGCGAAAGGGGCTCTATCAATTTAATAGTCACAACGCAGAATCATCCATAGCATCTGCAAATAATAGAATCATAAATATGCAAGTTTCAAAGTCATCACTGAAGCAGTAGCAATGAAAAGGGACGAGAGCAAAGATAGTGAGGATTTCGCCAGAACGCGACGACGGAGATCTGCCGTAAGCTGTCAAAAGAAGGTTGATCAGACCATGGCGACAGAAACTTATAAGCGCTTCATGGTACTAATCCGTCCAGTCTCGTTCACATAACCCACCTATGTAACTGACGAACTTTCCATCACCTTTCAGTTCCCAGGCACTTTAACATCTTGATCTCGCTCGCTCTACATACACACACAACTTAAATTTTCAGCTCGACTCTTAACCGAAAAAGGACTATCTCACTCCCCGGCTTCATTATCTTAAATTCCCTTTTCCGGCTCTTGGGCATTCATCCTTTGTCCTGTCCCAAAAAATCTTTCACAGGTATTTGTTTAAACAACGTTTTTGAGATCAGATGAGCCTAGTCATTGTCGACGTTTGTAAATAGTATGTTCACGCGATTGTGGACTCGTGTGTATCCAATTCCCCCAAAATTCGACTCAAGTACCCTTCAACCCCATCGCTCTACGAAAGAAAGCGTGCCATTCTTCTCCAGAAATCGTTCGACTAAACCTCAGCTTCCGCTTTTCCTATTCAAGTAATGATTCCCAAGCAAAAGAATACGCAAAAAGAGATGGACTGGCTCTTTGCTGGTGATCACGATCTAATTGAAGTAGATTAACAAGTTAACGACGTTTTTGAAGAGTTTTGTTTGTTAAACAAGATTTGTGCATTATAATATCCGGTCTTTGACGGATGAAAGAAAAAACACGACTGTTCCAGCCCGGCACCAATTTCAGCCTTGTTGCGCTAACCTGATGTGGACCACATTCGGTTTGCTTGCGTTCCTTGCAGCAACAGCTGCCTATAATCTGAAGCCAGATTACCCACCTTTGCTCGCCATGACACTGTCGACCAGCGCTACGTACATAAAATGTTGAGCTTTAGACTTGTCAGGCTGAGAGCAGTACCTTGCCGCCGTAGATCATCAATTTAACTCTATTCAACTAGGCTACACTGTTTCTGTTACCGCTTCAGCATCAAATTTCGTGCACCAATTCTATATAGAACGTCCCTGCCTGCTTTCACCACAAGCATGCCATTGCTTCAATTATTGGTCATCGCGATCAGGTTTCGGAGTAGCCTTCTTAATTGGTTCACTGGATCACTGTTCAAGTGTGCATAGCAGCCAAATTTGCGGAAAAATCAAGACATTGAAATCTTATCAATTGAAGAATACAGAACCACGCATATCATAGTTGCCGTCATCTGGATTGCACTTGTTTCTCAGAGCACGAGAATGCCAACTTCATTCTTCTCTTTCGCTGTCACAGAAAGGTGTAGACTCTTTTTTTCGATTATCATCTGCACCAGTCGATTGACCACATTCTCTGATTCTGAAAGTCGTGAACATGTCGGAGAGCATCGACGTGGAAAACTTGGCCCTTCGACAGTTGAGAAACTGCAAAGGACACAAGATCGAGCAAAACGCCGCTAGGAAAGAGCAGAACTTCGCTCGATGAAGGCGAGTGGCCAGCATTCACCTGGATTGAATTCTCGAGTTTGTTTTCCCCCTACTGCCTTCATATGTAACTAATGTATCACGTACAGACCGAGAACCAAGCCATAACCAGTTCTTCAATAAGTGATAACGACAGTTGTCCTTTCATGAGCCAAACAATCGCTCCCGAAAATCATCACACATATGAACGGCAAGCAGCTCCTTCAACACATCCTAAGCCTGTATCGGCCTTGAAACATTTACGTTCTCAACAGCCTGCTCCTGCATCTCCTCAAGCCGTATCACTGGTAGCGCCACTCAATATCCTATTTCCGCTCCATATCCAGGTGTACCGAATGCTGGCTCGAACACAGCACATGTGTGTAGTTAGGCACCAACCGTCCCTCAACCTCGATTTAATATGCCTGCTACCGATAGTCAATCAGATTCTCCTCATCGTAGAGCAAGCACGGGTTTGCCTGTCTTCACGCCATACGACTCGTTACCCTCAGGTTGGACTCCCTCTCAAGGAGGCAGAGTAACTATGGAAGATGTGGATGGACTCAAGCAAAATATAGTGAGCTTGCAATTCAACACATTATCAGCATCAGTCAGACCTCGAAGGCACCCGGATCCAGTCAATCCAACAATGCTCATGATTAGTGATGCTGGTTTTGGTTCGGCAAAAGTCGTCGAACCGGAGCAAGAAAATGTGTCAATGAACTCTGTGCAGCAAAGATTGTATGGGGCAGTTCTTAGCCACTTTCTACTTTCTACGAACACTTCTTGCAATACCGATCAGTATTTCCATGCTCATTTTCTGGTGGCTTCAACCTCCCATTACCGCGATTATAATCTGTCTTGTTCTTATCAACGTATTGGTTAGTAACCAGACTCTTATCTACCCAGAGACGAGGAGTTATGCGATTTCAAGTATCCGCAAAAGCAATGTGTTCTTCCCCGATTGCAATACCGTCTGCAAGAAATTCGATACCGTCTGGGAGACTCATTAATGTCATGACAAAGTCGAGATAATCGATGGATTGAAGAACGCGAATTCCAAGTACAAGACACTTCTGGATAATAAAATAATACTCCAAGCAGCTGCCCGTTGCCATGCAATATGTTCAAGACGCAAGTATGATGGCTCCTGCGTCTATTGCGCTTACACATTGACCTTTGCAGTCTATTCGCTCCGCATAAATGTCAAACACTCTAAGCTTGATACAGACATCAAACCTCGCCTTGAAGCTCAAGTTTCGACTCACATCGAAATGAAGGAGGGGACTATCGAAAGTACACAACAATTCTTAAGCGGTATTGCTCAAACGGTTGATACGATACTACTACAGACGAATGTCATGACAAGGGATCTTGAAATCATCAAGGAGGAAGCTGATAAACGACCAGCTGCGGATGGCATTATTCTGACATGGTTCGTTCATCAGTGTGTTTTCAGCTTCGTCTTCCTCAATTTCCCCTTCAACCCCCCCAACGATATGAACGGGCAGACGACAGCGTTGTGCCCTTTTTTTCTGTACCAAAAACAGCGTACCACGTGTTCACTGTCCGTCACCATCCACCTATATACAAATTATTTCACATACGCAAGACTACATTGAGAACAATTCATGCTGTCTAATACTTTCTTCGATCAGTCGTTTCCTGGTTAGCTCGTTACCATGTTGCTTATCTCTGGGGTGGAATCGACCCCTTTCTCCCCATCTCTTATGCCGTGCTGTCGATATTCTCGCTATCGCCCGCCTTAGAAAGCACATATCCAGAGTCACACCCGAAGTCAGTCGGGATATCGCCTACGCCAAAGAAAATCAGAAACGTTTCAGCAGCCTCGTTGAGATGGCAACTCGGATTCAAGATCAGATACTAACCGACAGCACCCTGGTCCTAGCCGAGAAAGCCAGCGTCATCGCTCAGCGGCAAGTTTGGCATTCGGTTTTAGCAAGACTTGATGCGATCATGGAGGATGTTACGACTACGGAGGGAAACCTCGCAATGCTGGAAGTTATCATTCCTGTGTTCAAGGACGCAGAGACTTTTTATCGTCATTCAAGAAACGAACTCACGACCGTTAAAAACGAATGTACTAATCTAATGCATCGACTGGAAGATGAGCAATTCAATCGAGAAATTGAGCAGGCTGAAGCTGGCGTATTCTCGTCGCCGGGCGGTAGAAGTCTCGCCGAATACTCCAGTGATGTTACGGATGTGGTCAAAGGCGTTGAACTGGGTGCATCGTCTTTGCAGCTAGCGAAAGATGCATGGGTTCGATTCCAAATGGACTACTCCAACGCTCTGTTTCATTATACCAAGGCTAGTAAGAAACCTGACCAAGGAGGCGACAAGGGATAGCAAAGAGGGTTGGCCAAAGGGTGAGACGGTGAGAGGCTTGTTATCGGCATGCGCAATCATAGGATGGCGTTTTTGAATATATTGAGACTGGAGGCGAAGGCGGCCTCGATCGAATAGCTAGATCGCGGCAGCTGGCAAACCGTTACGAAATGGCAAAGAATCATAATACCCTCCCTGTAAATTTTAACTTCAGCCGCTGACCTCCTCCATCAAGTTTATAAGAAGTGATGGATTGCGAAGAGCTCACTAGGTCGGGATTAAGGCATGGTATATGGAATATAGAAATGCGATGAATAATACAAACCCAGAACATAAACATGGAACGAATCCTGTACCCAATTAGGTCGGTTGCTCTAGAGACTGTCTTCTACTACTGTTCAGAAAAATACAAAAAATCTGGTGGAGATGCGGGGAATTGAACCCCGGACCTGTTCTACGCTGTTGCAAATTCTGCGCGGTGCTAAAGAACCGTCATACCACTAGACCACATCCCCAAGGATAAGTTCTAGAATCCTATTTATAATTATAAATAGATGAACAATATTTTGCAATAAGTTAGTAGGGGCAGCGCATTTATTAGGATCTGTGTCGCGGCCCATCCAATATTCTTTGATGGGCGAACAAATGCCCTTCTTTGAACACGGTAGGTTCAGATCTTCGATTTCAAACAAGAAACTCACATTATTAAGTCACTCAAATCTCACTTCAATCGCTAAGAACATAAATCTTAAAAAAATCTCATTGCTCAATCTTGCCCCGGTATTTCGCTCCAACTAATTTTTTCTTGGTGTATTACACTCGAAGTAATTAGTAATGAAAAAAAACATTAATCTAGAGGCATGACGGCGGCGAAGGCGTCGGGAAGAAGAACGAGTATAGCAATATATTGTCTGAAGACGTCAAGCTTTACAGTACGCTCGGAGGAGGTGAAAGGCATGGAAACAATTCAAAAACAGAGCATGACCTCGTACGATTAATTCAGAGGGTTTAAGATTTCTTTATAGGTCCTGAGAACGACAATATTGACCCAAATCACAATTAGAAAGTATCGTGAGGTCTTGATAGCACTGGACCCCGCTCCATTGCATTGAGCTCCCTGTCACGTCCAGTCATATCGGCCGTTCCTCAAGAGAATCCATATTTTCATGATGGTTGCCAGACGAGGCTGCTGCGAAAGCGCCATGGAGTGATTCTATACACACTCGGCATTTGTCACTTTGTATAGATGTATTTGCTACTTCATCATAATAGACGCTATTTGTACGATTTCTATACTCAAGACCGTTTATATAGGCAGCGTTGCAAACATCATCTGTCATGCGATGACTATAGGTGCAGCCTATGCAAGTGATTGAGGAGAAGCGCTTGCTGATCTCATGTATAGCAGGCTGTTAATGTGTTTCGTATTCTTGATTAAAGAAGGGTCTATCTACATGGAAGAGGTTGACCGTCCCACTACGAGGAAAGATGGTGTGCCAATCATCACCTTGCCGCCCTTGGTTAGTTAGGGCTTTCCATCAAATGCTGAATCCGGTGACTTTGGTTTTGAGAGTAAGGTTTTCAAGATGAGACGAATTGGCACAACGAAGGGTGGGACGACCCCAGTTCAGTTTGAAGGCTTTTTGGATGAGGTGGATTGGAAAAATGGAACTTATGGACCAAGTCAATATTGACCTAGATCGTCACTTGATCTTGTAGCCGAATAGCCTCCCCTTGGTGGTGGACAGAATTAAAGGTGAAAAGGGGCTTGATGGAGGTGGACCCATTGCACATATATTCGTAGAGTAATACGATTAGTGAAATATCACACATGAAAGCCATAGTATGAGATGTAGGCGTTTATGTTCTATAATCTAAAGACAGACACTTAAGAGTAGCATAGCAGTAGTTGACGAGGAGTTGCGTCCGAATAGACAAGCGTAGAAGGCTTTCCCAGCAGGCAGAGACGCGAACAATATCTGCGTATGTTCTCCTGAAAAGGTTTACCAATCGCTATATCTTTAGCAACCCTCGAGACTCTGAATATTCCAAGGATAGAGGTGCTGGAGCTTCATTCGTGAGATACTCTTACGGGTGTCCTAGTGTCCCAAGATGATGCTGTAATGGAACAACCCGTAGATAACGCCAGGAATTTGAAGCTCAGAAGAAAACCGGATCAAAACATAACATCGTCTTACCACAAAGAACCTGAGATCTCTTTACAGAGATAACGTATGTAAACTTGGAAATGACACTTCACCTGCTCAAGCGTCCTTCTTCTGCGCCCTAAGCAAACTTGCCAATCTATCCAACCCAAAGGCCCTCGGAAAGTACCATCTCCCCAAAAACCCCTGTGGAAAGAACGTTGATACAAACCAAACAGGCCACGCCATATTTCCCCTCCAAAGGTGATCGGGAGACTTCTTCTGCAATGCTGCTTGCACAACCCCCTTCGCATATACCTCATTGCTCATAGCCCCCTCTTGCGAATGCTTTTGGCGGCGCTGGTATTCTTTATCAACCTCCACATACAAGCTCCCACCCGGTAATTTCTGATGCGTTCGGGCAATGTTGCTCTGCACGCCGCCGGTTACCACTACAAGGACTTTGACATCAAATGGCGCAAGCTCCACACGGAGAGTGTCGCTATATGCATGAAGGGCGGCTTTGGTGGCGTTGTAGACTGAGCCGAAGACGTAGGGCATTACAGCCGCTAGGCTACCGATTTGGATGATGGTGCCTTTGGATGCAATGAGAAGGGGGCTGAAGGCTTGGCACATCAACATGACGGCGAAAACGTTCGTGGAAAACGTTAGCTCGACTTCAGAGATGTCGATGTCGAGGGCAGGGACAGTGTAATTGCGGCCACTATATTATGGGGTTAGAAAACATAACGCTGCGATATGAAGAAGTTCTTGGAGGACGATACTAACGCATTGTTCACAAGACAGTCGAGGGAGCCCCCAGTTATACGAGTGACTTGCTCTTTGGCTTCTGCAATGCTCTTCTGGGACGTGACTTCGAGTGATAGGGTGTCCATGCCAATGGCTGCCAAGTCTGAGATAGAGTTTTTGTCGCGGGCCGTGGCAAAGACATGGAGGCCTATAGAGATTAAGGACGTAGAACAGCGTCGACAGTACGAGTCTTAGGTACCTTTAGCATGGAATTCTCGAGCCTGAAGAGTCAATTAGCTTTTCCAGTGAGCTTTCAATTCTTTAACATACTAATGCATGGCCTATCCCGCCTTTTCCACAGCTATGGTTCAATCGGACGACGGTCAGCCTTCAGATTCCAGGCCAAAGCGATGGCACCTGTTGGAAATATGGTAGTGGTATACCCCGTAATGAGTACAGTCTTCTTGCCTGTCATGAGAGCCATGTTGATACTGTATGCAAAGATGCGCTTCTTACTGCATATATGCCCCAATGGAACAAAGACACAATTTTAGGAGTCTGTGCCCGTTATTGCAGGTGATGTTGGTCTACTAAGGTGTATACACGATGGACCGTAGAAAGCGAACAAGTACATTGCTATCAACTTAGACGGAGTTGGGAGAGAATGACCGAGGTTAAATCCAGAAGCTGGCGTAAAACGGCGGTTAAGCTTGATTAGGCTAGCGTGTGCAAATAGGACTTCCTTGGCGCTCAACGCTATTTCGATTGCATTTCCTCAAATATCACATCTATGGCCAGGCTACACTGGTATCTAGTAGAAGTCCACGCAGAGGACGACTACAGAGGGTATCGCCTTTCCTTAGCAAGTTTGTTCCGGAAACTGAGTATGATGCTTGACATTTGTGCGTTCAATACATAAACCTGATTTGATGGCTTCTTGCCTGTTCCGCATCATATAGGTCCTCTTCGTATGCATCATTCCTGAAGTCGTTTCTTTGAGATGATTTTGTATATTTGTTAGAAGGAATCAGCTCTACTTCTCCGAAAATTATATATACTTGCTAGTCAAAATCTCTATATAGCGCTATCTTTGCAGTTTATATTCTGGTTCTGTACAATTCTATCTACCAATTTCCTTTGCATGGAGCATAAAAAGACTGTTGTACCTCAGCCGCAACTCATGGAATGGCAAGATAGACGATCACGGAGCTCATGAAGCTTGTTTCAAGTCGAAGATCGAATATTCACGCCAAACCATAAAGGTATGCAATTCCTATCGAATGAACTCTACGACCACGCTTGTGAATTTAATGGGCTTTCTGATTCACTGTGCGTCTGTAATTCCAGGTCTGTGTGAAACGAGACTCTCTCTTCACCACTATAGGACGGATAGATGGACACATCTGGGCAGCTTTAATTGTAGCTACGATTCAACCCTTATGTTACTATACATCACTGGGCCCGGCAATTTCCAGCATCAGGTTCAAAGCATCTTCTTCGCAAACAACTGCTTTGAATTTTTCCAAGTCTACCAAATGGTCTCCTTTATGGAAAAGAGGCACCGAGGGCCAACGACAAATCAGGAAGCTCAAGTTGGATTATCGCCACTCGGAATCAAAGAAAGCGTTCAAAAGTATTTCAATGTGCCCGAATATCACGAACCTCGACATCGCTATAGAAGACAACAACTACTCTAAAAAGCGTGGAGCTTACTGTGAACATTTTCCGTTCATGGACAACGCAACAAGGTTAGAGATGTCACAGAGCGACATGTTTTTCAACCTGTCATTGTCGCATATATCTACTCTTGAAATTCTCATACTATATTTTCTTTACAACCATTCTTCATCAATTCCATCCTTAGGTAAACAAGGATCTGAAGAAAACTATGGGCCGTAAGAAGAAGAACCGTCCGCCTCGTTTGGTGTACCTACACATGGACCGAGTTCACATTCACTCAATTGGGATTTTGTGTCTTGGCGCTGGAAGCTGTTGAATGCGCTCTTGGGACTCACAGAACCCGTTTCAAAGGGTAAACCTGAAAGAATTGGAGATGGATTCGGCTTGGATCGCTGCGAGACAAAGCACGCGTTAGGCTTGGTTACGGAACAAACCAACATTGATTTGGTATATTTCCTTCTCCGATGCTCTAAGATGTCATAAAGCCTTGTGATAGAGAAGATTCTAATATTTTGATTTGATCTTTACCCGGTAAAGTATACCGGGATTAGGCTTCAATAGTAAGGGACTAATTTGAAATAGTAGCCTGGCGCATTAATACCCTTAGGGTATCGTCCTAAAAATGAGGAGAAGTTAAGGATTGTAGCGGACAAGGTTAGTTGTTCTACAAATGTAGGACTAATTTTGTTGCTGACATCTAAAACAAGTACCATTTGCCACACTGGGAAATGATGCCCGCTCGAGAACGAAACTATGGATGATCCCGCAAAGAGCGACTGTGCCGGAAACATGGAGAGAGGAACAGAAGGGCCCGGTCATACCAAAACCAAAGATGCTAAAGAGGACGGCAAAAACCGCATATAGGAATGGCGAACAAGATAGCAAATCCAGAGAAGAGAGCAGCGGAAACGAGGATCGCATAGGAGGGAAATCCGGTGGCACAGCTTACGAAGCTTATTCTTTGTTTTGCCCAGGCTAAACATGAATAACAACTTGATTGTCATTGATGGTAGGATGGAAGATTATACAATGGACATGCGGTAACAACGTGAGATATAATAAGCATAGGGAGTAGGGGATGAATCAAAGATCTCTTGAATGCTACTTGCTAGGCTAGTTGTTGTAGGTGATGCTACCTAGAATGGCAGAATCTGGGTAGAACAAAAGAAAGGCTTTTCATACACCAACAACTCTTGGACAAATCGAGATCGTTTGGATTTTTTGTTTCTTTGTAGAGTGTACTCGGAGAATGTACAAGCAGCATACAGTGGTTCATAAAAACTGAGATTGGGATCTGAGAGAAGAACGGAAGTCAAGAAGACAGCTGAGACTTTCAGTGGTAGATAGTAAGTGCGCCGGACTTTCGAAGTATAAGGTATTCACCTGACAGGGGTTTACCCGCCCCGAGTTTTGCCACCTCTACCTAAGACTACTATATATAATCGATTCGAGCACAAGATCTCCTCGGTGCTCGAATAGATAGAGATCCAGCTCAAGAATGGGCATCGTTGGTCATAAACAAAGCATCTCGCCAATTTGTAATACCTAATTCAATTATATGAAACGGAGCCATTCATAGAGGACTGAAGCTTCACAGAAGGCGTCCAAATAGAACTGAAACTCTCGTAGAAACCCGTGTCCAAGGATGCCAGAAACACGCTACGACTCACTGCTAGCACTTGACGTGCAAACCGGGTGAGATCGGCCTGGCTCATCGTCGATGGTACCGAATGGATCATGACTCCATATCTATCCCGGCCATCAGGTAGCGCGGCTATCTGCTGGGCCTTATTTTGATTTTGAAAGACTTGGTAAGTGTCTTCGAAGACTACCGTCATATCGGGAATCTTTGTATAACACGCATCTGCAGTGAACCCAGGATTGAATATTGTCTAGAGAGGTCAAAAGAAAGCAAGCATGAGCGTCCGTTCAAAGAAGTCGTAATGGCCATACAAAAAGGAGAGACCATTGGGCATGACTGACCATAGTGTTGCCGAGACCTGCGGAACCCTTGACGGCAGTGTTGATAGCCTGGTAGAATGTTTCGCTAGTAGCATCGCACTGGCTGGGCGTCTCGTCGAAGAATATGCCGTGCACCGCAAATTTTGGATCGGAGCTCGCTTCGGCCCATTTAGAGTACACCGACACCTCGTGAAGGACTGTCTGCATATCCCGTTTCGCGTAGCCAGTCCGTACGTAGCCAACGGTTTGCACGTTCGAGAAGGCGTTCAGCTTCGGGAGTTCCCTAATATAATCGGCTTCCGGGAGAGCATCGGGACCAGGTCCACTCCGCGGGTTCACGATGACAGTAAAACTGACATCGGGATATGTAGTGAGCCTTCAGTCGTTAGCCTGGGGGTGAAGACTTTCCACTCAATCTTTGCCAGCTTACGCTTGGTACAACGGATCCCAGGCTCCAGGCGTGGGGTATATATACAGTGGAACCAGAACGGTATTCGCTTGGGAGATTTTAGGCGCCGGCGCTGCTGAAGCTATGGTGAAAGAGAGTGCAAGCACAACAAAGGCAGTCTTTGATATATACATAATAGAAAATGAGAGTTTTTAAGGCCGTCTGAGCAGCAATTCCAAGTCTTGGACTGAATGATCATATACACCTTTCATGATGACTTTATAAGGGAAATTAGATATTGAAAGCCCAACCAATCATAGATACCACCCGTTTCATATGGCGCTGTCTCACTTGACACGGGAAAATATTTCTACAGAACATGCCAGGCGAGCGATTAGTGATAATGATGTTGATATAGATATGAGAATCCAACAGGGTATAAGCTGTCAAAGAACAAGGACGTTCCTTGGGTAGATGAGATTGGCATTGTTTGATGGTAACAAAGTAGTGTTTCGGGTTTGAGACGACCTGTTTTGCTAGCATTTAACATGGTTTCCCGGCTTGCGGGTCGCGAGCAGGCTCGAGTGTGGGATACGGTACTGATCCGTGGATCACAGATTACTGAATCAGTTCAACTGGCAAGTGGTTCTTCTGCGTTATTCAGATTTGTTCGAGTATGGCTTCCATGGAAGCTTCTGTTTAGGCTATCATGCAGGATAAAAGATCTTGGTGTTGGGATTTGGGCGTGGTGCGTTAATCTCCGCCTCATAGGGCTGATACCCGCTAGTAGAATCTTCGTCTTCTCACTCCGAGACAAACTCCTTTTCAGGTACAACCAAGATATCAATATACCCTCATATGACCATGTGTTCCAGTATTCTCAAGGCTTCTATCAGGGATTTCCCTCTACGTGCTTCAGTTGACTTTCATATTCCCAAAATGTAAAGGTCCTCTCGCTAAAACACGAAGTATTTCACATGGTAGGCCTATCCAACCAAGCATCCCACCAGGCCAAGCACCCTACATACTCCTCAGCTTTTCGAAGCTGAGATACGTTGGTGCATTGAGGGTTTCAGATAAGTAGGCCTGAAAATAGATAATTCAGCTCGCTCGCGAGGCTGCATCACATGGCTACAACATCGAGTTCATTACTACGTCCAAATATCACTGCCAGATGGCAAAGCTGTTGAAGTCAATGTCCACGCTCTCAGTTCGCCTATGGCTTTTCCCCCACCACCATTTTGCTACATATCGCTTTCGTAACATCCCGGCATATTTCGACAGGAGAGCCTTTGAAAGTGTTGTTGTACCCGTTGCTGAGGAGACGGAGGCGGTCGTGCAATGCGCGCTTTCTCCTGATAGCTACTCTGCGAGTATATTTAACCGGATTGGGACCACAATATTCAACGCTGTTCCACGGTACATAGCACAGCTGGATCTAACGAGAATGGGAGCAGGACAAAATGCGCATCGAATGAAGTATTGGATGAGGAGACTCTGGCTCTAGCGAGTGAAAAGACTGAGGTGCTGACAGATTCACACTTTAGTGGATTTACGCTGCTTAACAAATATTCTATCGGAGGCGCCTCAGTTGTAGCATGTGTGCAATGAATCCACTCTGTGAAAGTGATGTGTAACAGCAATTGTATATCACGCCTCGTACAACAACAAAATTGATTGTCTAATCGAAGAGTGGCCGCTAACATCTTGATCAAAGGAGCCTGGAAAACCTTTGAATTAGATTTTGAAGATACGCTTCAAAGCTTACTCGAAGCTGAGACAACACTCTGTCATAGCAAAACTTAGAGACAAATATAAAGACATAGGTGCTGTATCGTCAGAATTCAAACCAAACTTTAGACCAGATCCTTAAGAGTATTAACCAATAGCCGTCTCTGCCAGCTGTTGCTCGGACTGTTCTTTCCCAAACCTTATCCCAGTCAACTACCATCTAAAGAGCTCAATTTGGCCTGTCAGGATGCAACAACATATGGACGCACGAGTCTATCTAGAGTTGATTGACCGCTTTAGCTGATAGAAAGCGTATCGAATTTTCTATAAAGACTTTATGTCGTGCTCGATGGTCTGAATGAATTCGGCGAGCCTTTCGAGGTTGCAAATGCATTCAGGATTCTTGCAACATCGGCGGACAGTATCCATCTTACATGTTTCAGTAGGGAGACAGACATCTTCGATCAAAGACGCTTTTGGGACATGCGCTCATTTGAAATTATTTACCGCTTTATTGGAATGGGACATTGATAAGTACTTGGAGTAGGCGGTAGAGACTATGCCAAACACTGATTATTCGGCAAAGAGCGACATATTCCAAAAGCTTTCTTCAGAGGCTGAGGGTGTGTTTCTTCGAACTCGTCTCATGTCATACCAGCATATCTGAGATTGCTTGGGCAGAGAGTCATGGAAGCGACAAGCGCTTGCAAAGAAGATCCTCCGATGGACTTGTTGCAGTCTACAGCCATTGAAGATATCAAACATTTTCAGGTCAATGCTGACAGATGTTGGAGTCTGATAATTATACCTAATACCAGGGGAGATCTCCTTGGAAGCCCATCCGCATCCACCAGGTCACTGATTACTCGCGATCTAGCACGGAAATACACCCGAAGAGGTCAACTAAACAATTCAATTTAAAGGCTAAAACAATGTTTGGCCAGGGTAGAGTATACGTATGATTCTGAGTCGGTTCGCTCGGTATGGCTCCTCAACAGCCTAGGCAGCAAAACAAGATTTGGCTTGCCAAACAGATCTAGGAAAGGACCTTAGCTCTACTAGAAGCTGGATTACCGCGCAACCATATGGAATCAATGTTAATCGTCAATGAGCTTGGGCGGGTCTAGAAGCACTTGGACCAGTGCAGAAAATCAAAAACAATGCATTTAAGAGCAGCGAGAAGCCCTGCCAGAAGACGACCTACAGATTGTATGGACTCTGAACACCCTCGCTCGCAACTACCTCAAACAAGGTCGAATATCTGAGTCGGTAAACCTACACCAACAAGCCTTCGCCAGCCAGGGAACCATTCATGGGAAAGAGCACCCGCATGCTTTGTGGACGATGACGGATCTTGCCCACTGTTTTTGCAGTTAAAAGAACTTGGGAGAAGCCATGTCATTACAGCAGAAGGTTGTTGATGCTCGATCAAGGATTCTTGGCTCCTATCATCAGATACGCTGTGGTCGATGAACTCTCTAGCGCTTGTGCTCAAGGACCTTAGCCGGAAGGATGAGGCGAGGTTAAGGCGTGTGAGGGCCCTTCAAGGCCAAACTCTGTGCTTGTGCAAAAACCATGTGCACACGAAGTGGACTCAAGAGGCTCGTCAGCGACTGGAAGATATGGAAAACCCACACGCGAATGACCAACATGAATATCAAAGCCACCTCCTTATGGGCAGCTCTCCTTCCAGGCTTAAACCTCTGTCCTAAACTTCCAAAGGGTTCTTGTCGCTTTGTAGCTTAAAAGACACAATCGCTCCTTCGGCCATTCGTAGCGAAAGATCCACGCTCAAATTCTGCTCCGTCGAGCGCTAAGTTCGAAGAATGTATGTTTTATTTACACCGGAACCCGTATTCATTATGCATCTTTTGAGTATAGATCATGAATCAGCTCGGCCAGTCGAACTCCCAGCCATATTTCTCACCCGACTCGCGAGCGAAGACTCCCCTGCGATGCGCCTAGAGGCTGAGGCCGAGGGAGCTTGCGGTTACGGTAGTTCAACGATCAAGGATTAAGTAAAGGCTATGTATGTATCCTGTAGGCGGCTAAGCAGGCGGGGCGGGGTGCATACGGGGCGCAGGTCACTAAAGCTTGAGCGCCAGCGGAGCCCGGAACGTTCACCGAAGGACTTCTTAGGGGGGCCGTTATGGCCATAGTAATCTCTTTCACTTTCTCTTTCTTTTTCTTTTTCTTTTTCTTTTACTTTTTCCATGGCCCATAGCAGTCTCCGTTAACTTTGATTGTATGTAACCACATCGATTGAATATAATTCTGTGGGTCATGGAACCCCGCACACTGCACTCTAATGCCGGCGCAAGTCTGCATGTTGCATGGTAAGAGCGACGTCCGCTCATTCGCGATCTTAAGTACTTGCAGCTCGTATCACTGAACCTCTTCAGTACTTAATGAGCGGGTATTCACTGGGCCAATCGGCAGGAGTGACTTGCTCTCGCCTCGAGCTGTCACTCTAATGAGACTACCTTAGCAGCCCCTTGACGGAGCTGCATTGGTCAAGTACTTTTCGAATACGACGTGAACAAGCAATATCAGATAAGTAGACATCAAATACTCTTACGGACTGTTGGTATATGAGGGTCAGAAGGAGTATGTGCATGCGTATATTGGTTGAAGTACTCTAGAAAGTAGGAACTACGAAGGGAGGAAGGAGGTGAAAATTCTGACTCCCGCGCCCTATAGGGCTAAGCGAGATTGCCAACCACACAGGGGTAACAGTACTGTTCCCTGTTTCCAACACGGACCTCCCAATCATCATTTGCGTACTGTATGAACTTTCTTACTTACAGACGCAGTATCTGTAAAGTCAAAAAGAATCAGATAAAAAGAGCTAGATGAAACACATCAACAAGCACTTAATGTCGTATGGAAAGCTTCGTTATTAGTGCTCTGGGGGATAAGCAAGTCAGCTATTCGACTCAAATTCGTTCTTTTGCGTCACTCGGAGGTGTTTGGGGACCGCCCCAAACAGTCGTGAGGTCGTATCTCACCTCCCCTAAACACGAAGTATGATACCCCACCTGGGTCGTTCATCGAGCCTGAACACAGGATGCCGCCATAAAATCGGCCGGGCTAGGATACTACAAGATTCCTCAGAGAAACTGTGACTAGATCCATACCAAGTGTGGTTTTGGGCCTGACCGAATAGAAAGACAAAGCACGAGCAGATCTAAAGATCCACGATCTTGCATCTCGCAACATCTGGTTAAACACCCCTCATATCCATTCTTCTGTGGATCTGGAAATCCTCGGTCAACAATCAATGGCTATTTGGAGCGCATGTATGTGACGATGATCACACAGATCGTTCTCCGCACTTCAATGCCTTTCAGCTATATATTTCTTTACGCCGCTACAGATGTTTCCTGCTCTGCGAAACATATTCCCAAGTAATTATTATTCCCTTAACTTCTCTACACTCGCACCTGCAGCACAAGATGTTTCTCTCCTTCAAAACTGTTGGGCTTCTTGCCCTTGCGGCGTCTGCCACGCCTTCCGTGGTCCATTTCGACGTGGACTTTGACAACGTAAACCAGAAAGCCTTGTAAGCTGTCCGAGTTCATAGGCCGAGTGTGGCCACTGCTTTCGTGTTGTACCATCTCATTGATTGCCTACCTCAGATCGTCAAACAAGCCCGTCGACTTGTTGTCCACAAGCGATGTTTCGGCACTAGATAATTGCTGCTGCGGCGGAGCAGATGATAAGGAAAAGGCCAGAAAGAGCCAGTGCCCGGCATTGAATGGTGAAAGATCTATCTGCCCACCAAGCTATCTGATAGCATGTAACAGCTGATACAGAGTTCTGTCACCAGGCCAGACCAAGATCGTTGATTCGGGATGGCCTGCTACATTTTACTGCGGAGGTCACATCGCTGGAAGCTTGATTTCGAATGACAAACGACCAACGCTAGAAGCATGTGCTACTCAGTGCGGGCCGACAGCTGTAAGTCATTCAATGACGAACGACTGTTCAATGACCCCATAGAGTACATTATCTGATAGAATAAAGGGATGTTACAGCATCGACTACGATCAGGCAACGCAAGATTGCTGGTATTACCGAGGGGGAACGGCACCGAGTGACGTGACAAGTAAATATCACAGTGCTGTTCTGGAGCCAAAAGGCAACGCGGATTGCGCCAAGATGGACGGTTTGCTGCCACTCGTGCCAGAAGTTCGGATCAGTTTACTGACAGCCTTAGGCCAAACACGAAACCTTGAGGGAAGGAAAACCACCTTCTACTGTGGAAAGCAGATTAGTGGCAACTGGATGAAGACTGTACCGGCAGATTCATTCCTGGCGTGCGGCCTGATATGGCAAGTTTATCTTCTGACTCCGTGTCAGTAGAGGCAGACCTGTTAATCGATTCAGTGCACAAACCGATGGCTGTAATTCTGGGGACTTTACAGAGGGCAGCAAACAGTGCTGGCTGTACACTGGTGGCGGTACTTTACCAGGAAAGGTCGTTACCGGTACCAACAGTTTCAACCTGAGCAGCACTAGATGCGAGACTCTTGCCTGAGTGTTTTGGCAGCGGGTACCCCTGTTACTATCGTTCAGAGCATCGCCAAGCTACGAGAACGAAATCGAAAGAGCGAGATAATGGGCCCCCCACCCGGAAACATTTCATACGTCAGCATTCAACAAGCGCAGCATACTCACCCTAGGCTTAAAAGTAGATACAGAGATATTCAACATCATCTCGATAGTCGATAGAGTCGATCAAATTCAGTCAGTCTTTCGTCTTCCCATTGAAATCTGTGAAACCTCATCAGGGAGATTTCTCTGGTCTTTACTAGATATCATTAAAAAATCAAACCCCATTTCCTATTCATTTACCATTCATCGTAAAATCTCAGCGAAGAGCAACGAAAACAAGTTAACAGCTGTACATCCATTATCCGAACCTTTCTTCTACCACATCCCCACCCCTGCAAACTTCTCCAGATATCTCAAACCAATTTAAAGCACATGCACAGCTTTCACACTGGCGGTCGAGATGCGCGATCCGTTTTCAAATCACCGAAGCGAAAACTCCCAACAAAGCGAATCGACAAAGGCACGAGCGCCCACTCGCAAAAGAACGTGATAAGGTGGAGAGGGAACAATCGTAAGAGGGAAAAAGCGACCGAATTTTTGATCCGGGGAAAATGGCAAGACAAAGAACGCAGTGCGAGAATTTGTGGAGATTACACACAAACAGCTCGCATTCTCCAAGAAACGGAATAAGATCAACAAAAAGCCGTACATCCAACTCTTCTTCAACCAACCCCCCACCACCATCCTCTCCATTCAAACCCCCAACCTACCTCCTTAACCACCCCACGACCACAACCACAACCACAATAATAATCACAACCACAACCATGCACCCCCACCCCCTCCTCCTCCTCCTCCCCCTCACCCACGCCTACTCCGGCACCCTAACCGCCTACACCCCATCCGCCCACTCCTTCTGCGGCATCACCGCCCACTCCTACGACGCCGTGGTCGCCATCTCGCCCTCCATGATGGGCGGCGCCCCGCCGCCCCACAACGCCAAATGCGGCTCCATCATCGGCATCTACAACCCCGCGACGGGGCGCAAGCACGAGGCGTACGTGGTGGATGTGTGCGCGGGTTGCGGGCACGAGGATCTGCAGGGGAGCCAGGGGTTGTTTGATTTGGTGGTGGCGGGGAAGGAGGCGGTGGGGGGGGTGAGGGGGGTGGATTGGGGGGGGGGGAGGGTTGGGGGGTGAGTGGTGAGGGTTGGGGGGTTTTTGGGGTGGTGGGTGTGGTTGGGGTTGGTTCGGTGGAGGCGGGAGAGGCGGGATCGGCTGCGTAGGTAGCCTACTGTACACGGATGGTCGGTCTTTGGAGGGTTTTTCGGAATCGGCGGTTTCTTCGTCGTCTTTATACTGTTCGCTCGCTGGTGTTCGGAAAAGGGAAGACGCTTCATGGCAACGGAGACATTAGATGTTACCTTGATAGGTGAAAAAGATTGAGCTGGTGTGCTTTGAAAATTAACCATATAAGTTCGGCCATACAAGGGACCATGTGGTATGAATCAATCTGAGCCCCTTGTGACAATCTAATCGAACAATTATTAGAAAAGCGACAAGTATCTTTGACATGGGGAATTGCTGGCTTTCTTTCTGACTGAATCAGAAGTTCCAGGAACCGCGCAACCCGTAGCTTTGCACGACAATCTCAGTTTCTGTGAGAATTGCTTTCCCGGCATATTTACGCAGTCAACCATATAGTCCTTGGGGTTGACCGGAAGCGAAGATGCATGTCTTCTAGACTGCATGGACGGTTCGACCCGGAACGAGAGTTCCTGGACTCGCGAAATCAACGAAGCTGGCTGATACTGTGCATCTGTCAATGCGCTCTTGTTATTCTCTATGGAAATTCTTCTGAATAAGTTACTCAGATACATACAAGAACAACGATAGAATACAACTTCCCCTAGGCCCTACGAGTATGGAGGCTAAAATTGATGACTCGGACTGAAGCAAGCTTATAGCTTGCTCTTCGACTCGTCTACGGTCCCATCCTGCTTTAGTCTTACGAGGCCCTGGGGGGAAGTCAGCGTCAGTCACTTTCACTATGCAAAGACTCAATCACAAAACAAGAGAGGTAAAATAAGGGGCTTCGGAGTGCTTCATGAAATGGCGGCACGACCCAAGTTGATCTGATTTAATGGGTAGTACGTATGTGCGAACAAGTAGCCCATGAAGAGCTAAGAACGAGTAATATCCTTCTACGTTTTCTGGCAGGTCCGCGAGATTTCCAAGTTTGAATTTCGACAGAGAAGAACGACGGCACACAATGGGAGACTGAAAAGATAACTCACCTCCTGCACACAACTCGCCACCAATTTCCCCTGCCTATTCCAAATCTTCTGAAGCACCAGGCCCCTTCCCTCGCCTGCCCACGGACTCTCCATCTCGGCACACAACCACTCATCCACCTTAATTTCCCTAGGCCGATGGAAATAAATCGTGTGATCCAAACTCACCATCATGCCCACACTGCTTTCTAACCTCCCTTCCACAATGCCCCTTACCCCTTCCTTAATTTCTGCGGCTTCCATGGCCGCAATGCGACTGAGGGGCGATTTCGGATTGGGAGGGAGACTGGGACGTGCGAAACGCCAGAGGTTGTGAATGCGGCTGACGGTGCCGATGAAGTAGCTGTCGGACATGTAGGCGAGGGCGGAGAGGTGGGCGTGAATGCCGCCCGAGGAAGATATTTGGCCGCGCGCTCGCAACCATTGGCGGGTTTTCTTGGTGTGGGGATGAGGGGAGTGTTCTAGACATGGTTGTCAGCCTGAGAGATGGCTCAAGAGGATAGACCAGAGACGGACGATTTGCTATACCCAATCTCTTCGTGATAAAGGGACCTGATTCATCAACGCCTAGCGATGCTCCATCCTTATCTCCAGACTCGTCCCCATCCTCGGCTAGCATGGCCTCAAGTTGCTTATGAACTCCCTCGGGCATATCCCAGCTGTGGTCAACGGTTTTGGCACCTCCGCTTCCTTCGCGTACGAAGCTGGCCGTGGTGGTGAAGATGCATTTTCCTCTTTGCCTTGCTTGTACCGTCCTGGTCATAAAGCTTTTCCCTTCGCGTACTCGCTCCACGCGGTAGAGAATTGGTATTGTGGCGTCGCCTGCAAGTACGAAATAGCAGTGCATGCTATGGATGAGGAATTCCGCATTGCCATTTACCGCAGAGGGTGGTGGAATGGTTTTCTGCGCCGCAGCAAGAGATTGCGCGACTACGGCACCACCGTAGATACCTCGAGCGTTTGGAGGGTGCCATAGCTCTCTTCTCGCGTCAGCCTGCGCTGAATGAGATATGAACGGGTATTATGAGGGCCTGCTAACCGGGTATTGGTGAAAATGTCCTGGGATAAGAGTCAATCGGCTTTCTGTGAGCATTGGAAACAACAAGAACTGACTGGTCCTATCTCAGAGAGAGTGGTTAGGTCAAGAACATTTTCAATTGCGGACTTCGAGGGATCAAGAGGGGGGGGTTTTATCAGGGTCGGGCTGGGCATGACCGCGGATTCTGGTGTGATTGAGGCTACCGAAAGAGGGCGAGGCCAGCTCTGTCAGACCAAGGTCTATGAATCCGTGTCATTCGAGAAATTGTAGAAAGATAGGAAGAGCCCCTTCGAGAGACTCTCGGTGTTCCATATATTGCGTAGGGTTGTTTAGATGCCGAGGTCCAATCTGAGTCCTACACGCAAGAGTGTCCGAGGGTCAACACCATGATGACCAGTCTTCCGAAGACCTCTCGAGCCTTCAACTGTCATGTGTCGGCCTTAACGATTGGGATAAGGAGTAATAGAAGAAACGGCCAAAAATGGGACCATGCGGTGTCATAAGGTTTGGAATGTAAACATTGGCATCCTAATACTTCACTGGACGCGAATTTCCAGTCGTGGATATCACGCCCTTGAGAATTTTCTATACTTCGTTTGCAGATTACTTTCTTTTAGTAATTCTTGAAAAATGCGGATCAAGCGCTGCATCTGACTATATCACCCTGGTACTCCCTTGCATATTGAGTCCCTGCATTACCTCTAACTCCCCCTGAGAAGCAAAACCCCGTATCCGATCCCAAGCTCCAATGCACCCCTTAAGCAATATCGCTGATACTCCATAGAGATTGTAAACTCACGCCCAGACCTGTGTTCCTACCTCAAACCCTTCCGAATCCATCTGTCTCCACTCTGACGATACGTGGTACAACTTCTACGTCTTCAGCCCCTTTCGATTTTCCAGCACTTTTTCCCCCTCTCTCGATTTCTGCCCGTCTACTTTCTCTACTTGCGCTTCTTCTCCTCTCTTCCTCGGTAGGTTCATCCATCATGCGGTATGTGCTCTCTTCGTCTGCTTGCTGGTCTATCCTGCGGTAGTTATTTCTTCCCTGTCTTAGTGAATGTGATAGGTTTGACTTGATGAAGTAGTATTGATTGTGGCGTTCCAGGGGGTGCACGTCTTGCAAAGGGGAGAGCTGCTGGGCAACCTTTTCTGCGGGATATGATATCGTTGTGTGGACAGGGGAGTGCGAACTACCAAGAGGGGAGTAAGACGGCGTGACAAATACGGGGGGTTCGGGAGACGAGGAGTCAGCATAGGGAGGTTGTATGATGTCAGGGATCGGTGAAGTGGATTCATGTGAGTGACTGTAAGGTATTTGTGGTGTGGTTTCGCTGGAGTAGCTGTGGAGAAGAGGTGGAGAGAGCCCGGATTGTGGATATGATAGATCTCGTGTCTGATTGGTTTCGCTAGTTGCGTTGGCCGAGAAAGAGAAACGTTCGGGTACCGGCAAATGCCATCCGCTAAGACTACGGCCCTGACGTGCCTCGTAGGTGTGTTGCGGTGCTTGAAGGTATGTGGCACCTGACCTTCGCAGATTGTCTGGGAGGTCAATGCGGAAAGTGCTAGCGTCCGAACTCGATTTCTTGCCTTCGCGCGCCATGAGCAGGCGAAGAAGTTGTTGGCGCTGTTGCTCGTCTTCAGGGAGGAGATTGATGGATTCAGAGTCGGCGCGGTGGCGGTAATTGGTATCGCGAGCACGGACACGATCCACCTTGATGGCGGTGTGGATGGTAAGTATGGTATAGAAGAGGGTTGAGAGGGCACTGAGGGTGAGGGCTGCGAGGGCGGAGGCGCTGAAGTGGGGAGGAGAGCTGTGGCGGGTTGTGATGATGTAGGCGATATTGAAGAGGCCTAGGACGGAGGAGGTGAGGCATGGTCTGCATCGGGAGAGGTACGTATTAGTCAATGGTCAATAGTAAAGACCTAAGGGGTCTGGGGGAGAACTACGCAAGGATGCTGTCGAGTCGGAAGAGGGAGCTATGGCAGGTAAACCAGAGGGCTACAGAAGTAGAGTAGCCGATGGCTAAGAGGATACTGGCGATTACGGTTGCGTTAACGGGCCTTACGGTGAGGTCGGGGTTGTTCTTAAAGGCTGAGGGGAAGACAAGGTAGCTGTAGAACATTAACTTTGCGAACTTGAAATCCGGTAGGGCTAGAGCGTACCCCATCATGACGGCACCAGCAGATACAATTGCAGCTGCCCTCCAATACCACGGGGTATGATCCCGTTCGTTGTATAGATCTATCAGCGTCCGCCGAGGCTTCCATTTTGGTTTGGAACCCATGGTTCTTCCACAGCAAATAGGTAGTTGGTTAGGGCTTCACGTCCGACAATGACCAGCTGGAAGCAATACTCGAGATTCGATGTCGCAGCGACAAGTCCAGCAGCTAAAACGGTTCGACCAAATAATCACGAGAGATCAGACGAGAGTAGGAAGAGACAACAGGATCTTTGCTAAGCAGCACGGCAAGATCGCAAAGCTAGACTGAGACTCTGCCTGTCGTCCCTAGCAGAGCGCCCGGGCATGTCGCTATAGAAAGAAAAGATCACATTACTTGAGGTATCTCAAGGCAGCTACAGTCATGAAAGGTGAGGCTGACGGTGCAAGAGGTGCAGCAGTAGTGGCCGAGGCTGAATAGCTGACTAGCCCCAACGAGGTACGGGGTTTGTTGCGGTTGCGGCACGACGGCGGCTATGCTTTTCCAACGGGTGGGGGACTGGGGTTTACTACTGTAGTACTCGTACGCCTTGGCCCCTTGCGGGTGAAAGTACTCTAAGGTTTACATGAACATGCTAAGGCACGGATTATCAATATCACGATGCAATCACCAACGACGATAGCATACAATTCCATCGGTTTGATCGTTAATACCTCCAGTACTTCGCGGTACATACTGCTACACTACTGTAGAGAACCTAGGCTACTCATCGTCTGATCAAAGATGTGAAAGAAGACGAGAGATAGACGAAAGAACTGAACATTGTTCTAACTCTAGCTAGTACGAAAAGAATTGAAGAGAAATCGAATGGCAAGACCATGATGTCATTGCTACGTCGTATGAGGTAGGCAGCCGAGAGCGAGTATTCGTATTTTGCTTCACCCAATACCTTATGAGGAAGCTGGTGCAGGTAGCTACCCTCCCTCGCTTCAATAGGACCAAGGAGTAAGTCATACATGGTTGCCTTTCAGTATCCCAAGAACCAAATCTGAATGCCAGTGGAAAATCGAGATTGTTTTATCTTCATGTCGAGCGGTTAATTTTTCAGGTCTCAATCGGACCACTGCATCTGGCCCGGCCTAAGCCCGCTTTGCCGTCCTCAACTCGCACAACAAGCAATTGACGTGGCCTAGCGAAAGACGCCCCAAGCATTGTCACACAACGTAAAGTCTTTGAAATTTCGCTTTTTTGCTCCCTTTCACCTCTCATACCGCTTTGATTTGATTCTTGCTTCACGACAGAATGGTTGACCCTCTATCCATGACATCCCTTGGCATTAACATATGTCAAGGTCTCATTTACGCTTGTGGAGCTTGGAAAGACTTCGACAATGACATTTCCAATTCTTGCCGAGCTGTCGAGGATCTCGCAAGGACGCTGGAAGTACTACAAAATCACTTGAGGACTTCGTGTTTGATGGATGCAGATGTCGGTTCCGTGCACAAATGCATTGAAGGCTGCAATGCTGGACTGAGATCCCTAGACGGCACTCTTGAGACCATCAAGGGAGTACATATACCTGCTGGACCGAAGAACAGAGCCTGGCTAAAGCTCCAGCGTGCTTTCTATCCATTTACTAAAGAAAATTTGATGTCTTTACACGAAATCGTGGCCAACTTACAGAGCAGACTGAACTTTGCACTACAAGTGTATCAAACGTAAGAAACAACATCTATGTCTCTTCATAGCCCTATAGCTAACCTCCAGTAGAAAGACGCTCGACAGGTTGAACCTCGAAGTGCAGGCGATCTCAAGAATGATTGAACGAACAGCAACAGTATCACCGCAAGTGGAGGAGAATTCGCAGAGGAATAATGATACTGGTGGTACTGGAAGTTGGTCGTGTCCCAGAACCGTTGTTGTGCAAACTCGATGCCAAGAAATGCCGAGCACGTCCTTACTCAGCGTCTGGGCATGGTATCTCATGGCTTTAACCCTGTCTTCGTACTTATAAAAACTATTGTGGGGGTGCATGAAGTAGATGAACTGTTTCGTCCTGTTAAAGTCTTGTGAACTTGGCTGACCAGATTATTCGCAGGATCAGGATGTTGGGCAAGCGTTGGTAAAGCTGATATCGAAACCAGCTTTGCACCGAGAGGTGCTTCGAGCAATGCGATCCAATCGCAGTAGCTACTTCGCTTGTCATCCTACTGGTCCGAACGGCTGCAGTGAGCTTTGCCTTTCTCAGCGCGGTGAATGTTATAACGAATAGTTCTAGGCACATAACCTCGCAAGAATCTGAGCCGAGTGACAGCGCAGCATTCGCAAGGCCTACGACTTATTGAATCGTGTATCAAAATATTGCATGCATACCTAGCGGAATCGATAGAGTTGTCTCAGGAAATGATTCGAGGCGCAGGTGGTGCAGCTATCAGTGGATCTCTTAAAGTGCGCGGAGTAGTGTTCAGTGACTCGCCTGCTTTCGACTTACTCCATTCAACGACTTCAGGAATGCCTTGGTGTAGGCCTGATATTTACACTCTTGAGGCTACTCGTGCGATATTGATTGGCATCGTGTAGAGACTCGACAGCCTCTTTCGCGAAGAGAAGGCATCTCCTACAGACGTTGACAGTTATGGAAATACTTTGCTTCATGTCAGTCCCTCATTACCAGTTTCACTATCAATGACTACCGCTGAAAACTTTAGAGGTTGCTGTTAAGAGAACTTTCTACCCCTGGGAGTTTTGGAGACTTGGATCTACGACGCATAAGCAGTACGAAGATATCTTTTTCGACTTTCATTTGGAGTTGATCAAGTTAGGTGTGCCGATGAACAAGATTGGTAAGAATGATAGATAAGTGCTTTAGCATAGCTCACAAATGTCAAAACCAGCTCTAATCTAGGAGACAGAACCATACTGGACTCTGTTGGTTGGCAATCATTCAGGTGTCTATTCTCCAGCGATTTTGGTGATCTTACGTATTATTCAAGGCTTCTACAGTTGGGAACCGAGCCATCAGGAAAAGCCATCATCGACGAAAGTCATGAAGAGGATAAAATCGTTGTATACCAATGGCAATTCCCATACTTTACAACGAAAAACACACCATCCCCATTTTCTATAGTATCTGCTTTAGCAAGAGACGAGGACACAGCTGAAGGTTCTTTGACTGAAAACGCTGCGCTTTGATAAGTGCCACTCGGGTCTTATTTTGCTAAATCTTCCGTAGCTTCTTCATGTGGGATACTCAGCGAGGCTGTTCTAAGCCAGTCCGAAGTTGCACTGGACTCGGCCCTTCGAAATTCCCCTAGCGATATATGGGAAAGAAATATCCTAGGACAAACACCCCTTTATCTGGCGGCAGGGTGGCCTCGGGGTGTCGCTCGCTTACTCGAAGCAGGCGCTGATATCAATGCAATGGACAATCATTCACTAACCCCAATGCTTTATGCTTGTAGTGCCCAATGCTTAAACACAGTACAGCAACTATTCGCTGAAGGTAGTGCACTTAGATCTCATATAAGGGCCACTCTACATCTGTTTGCTCAGCGCTGGAATTGGCACTCCCCGGATCCAGATGCTATATTGATATAATCGGAATTCTGATAAAAGCTCTAAGTGCCCGGCGGAAGCAATTACTCGAACTGACTACCGAGATCCTCCCAGCAGAAAGAATCAAAGATTTACACATTACCGAAGGTCGGACGCTGGATGAACGTGCTTCCGATGTATACGATGCTCTTGAGCACATTGGCATCGCAATGCCAGTCGCACTTTATTCACATTCTAGGGAGCTTGGTACTGTGTTCCACATGAAGACCCTCGTTTGTAGAGCTGCGGACCAACTTTCGATGCAGGATTCCGGGACATCAAAGGCTACAACGCTCGTGGTCTTACACCCCTGATTGCCTTACAGTTCGCAAATCTATTTGGAAGTCCTCATCCTCACCTCTTCTTCTGGTTTGTGTCTAAAGGTGCCAGTTTGCTGACATTTCAGCGAAATCGAAATTGGCGTGCACTACATTATATAGCGGCGAGATTTGGCGAGATTTGGCGAGATTTGTGCACATCGTTGGACCACGGATGCGGATAAAGTTTCCCACAGGCTCACACCCCATATCAACGGCATTTCATATGCAGTCACGCAATCCGGAAATGCAGCGCTAGTAGCACCTATAAGTGACCATTGTTCGTGTGCATGCTCATCAACAGGGTGCACGATAAGTATTAGCGTTATAAAGGCTTATTCCCCGAGCATCAGAAGATTTAACCCGGAGTACATCTCTACATGGCTCCCCGGATCACGTCTTGAATACGTCGACTTCTGGCTATCTCTTGTTCAATTAGAGCCTACAGTCGTTGCAGAGACCATAGTTGAAGTATTACGCCTTATCCTATTCGAGGAGCTTGGTCTTTCTCATACATGTTGCTGGTTCAACTATGAGAATGAATCCAGGATATTCGAATACGATACAAAGTTAGAAAACCGAACGATGATTCAGCAAGAGGAAGCGGACATTATCAAGGACTTGGAAGATCTCCTGGAGCTAGCAATATCCCGATGGCATAACTTCTCAGGTCCTTTGTCCGAGTTCCTTAGAAAGTTCATTATGGACGAGATTGAACACAATCCCACAGACTGGGACGAAGAATATACTTAGGAAGTCGAGGCTCTTGGTGTGAAGCTGGAGCGAACTTCCGTGGAGTGGAGCGAGCTTCCATGGACTAAAGCGGATCTGTGGGAATTCGTCCTTCCATCCGGTCACGCGGAGGAAGATCAAGATCCATGAAAGTCAAGGACGTGGTTTTTCGGTAGGAAGGATTGGACCAAATCAGGATGCTTTTTTGGTCAAAAGGTACGATTGAAGATATCGTTCCGAAGCCTAATCTAGACGTTCCAAAGATGAGCAGAAATTTCCTTCGAAAAGCCCAGTACAAAACCAGCAAAGCCAATGGCTCGACGCTATGACGATATGAACGAGGCGATGGAGCTTCATGTCGCAACGTTTTTGTTCCGTTCCATGACCACATTCACTTATATTCCCTAGATCTAAATACAACTTGCCGCTTCCTTCTCAAACCCCGCGCTCACACAGCTCCATCAGACACAAACATTCATCCCCAAACCCATTCGTCCCGACAAGGCCCATATACAAACCGATCCCTAGCTTTCATCAACCCTAAAAGCTACCCTCCCCCCTTCCACACCTCAATCCAAAAATCCCACGTCTTTATAGCCTCCCCGATCAGATCTATCCACACGGTGTATCCACCAACCAAATTCCTCCCACCCGCATTGCTCTGCTAAGCCTCTCATCCACGAAAATATGCTTTTCTAAACCCGCACTCCCTTTCCCCCACCCATCTGCCCACCCCAATCCCACCTCCCTGATTACCTTTCCCCCCTTCCCCCAAGCATCCCGACCTTTCCCCCTCTTTCAATCCATCAATTCCCCCCCCCCCCCCTTTTGCAAAACCAGCCAGCCAAAACAGAACCCCAAATAGGACAAACATAGCTTAACCCTCCGAACGCAAAGGTATTAACTCCCCAGATGAGGTCCTCTGTTTCTGGGTCGAGGCATTCGGTTGAGATCGAGGCATTTGGTCAAGGACGAGCTGGTTGCATGGAGGAAATGGAGAAGGGTATTAATGCCATTGAAACTACCTGTTCTCTTTGACCATTTAATAGATCTAAAGCCCTTGCCAGCGTGAACGATTTACCAAATCAACAGCCATCCAACAGTCACCACCATTGCCACCCACGAAATCTGCCTCCCACTAGCCCCTACCCTACTAACCCCATTACTCGTTCTCAAAACAATCTTCTCATCCCTCAACTCCTCTAACAACTGACTCGACACATGACCCGTACTCGCCAGCTGGTGCAGCTGATTCGCCAGCGTCGAAAGAATCGTCGTCGAGCGACCGGGCGGGCAGAAGATGACCTCGAAGCCGCCGCCGGAAGGGATGATGAAGGTAGAATCCTGGTCGTCGAAAGCATAACTGTAGGCATCCGGGCAGACCTTCTTCGCATCCGCACTGTATTTGCTTGGCTTACACGCGCTCGGGCTGTCGTAAAATCCAGTACAGCAGTCTGATGGTTTGCTGTACTTTGCGCAGGCGGAGTAGCAGGGGTTGAAAACGCGTCGCTGGATGCTTTGATCTGGATACAGGTATACGCCATTAGAAGGGCCAGTCATGGGAGAGAGTTGCAAGTCCCACGGACACCAGGCTTGGACATCGGATTTGCTCTGGGTTTGGTCGAGTGGGATGGGAAAAGAAGAGTTAGTACCCAGGTATTCATCGGCGGTGGAACCCTCGTCATCGAGTAGGGCAGCGGTGCCGATGCAGACGGGGTTGGTAAGGTTGGGAGGAATTTCAGTCAGGGAGGCGTTGCCGGACTCGGGGTAGAGGGAAACAATGCCCATCGGGATGTTGTAGCCGTCGACAAGAGAGATATCGTAGAAGGTTTGGCCGCTGTAAGATGCTAGAGAGAACTCGGCAAGGGTTGCTGGTGGGTTGCCCTGATCATTGGGATAAGTCTTTGAGCTCAAGCCACGAAATACTTCTGTAAGAGCAATGCATACCGGATTTTTACAGTCCAGAACGCCACCGCAGTCACCAGTAGCGCAAGCAGCACCTCCACCATTGTAGCCCCCGTTGTTGCTAGACCCTGTCCCGTCGAATTTGAAGGTGCAATTTGTTCTTCCCCAGACGCGACCTTGCCAGTCTGCACCTACTGTCAGGTTGCGCTGCTTACCAGAACCGAGCTCAAAGCCTCCTGTATTCGGAGCTGTTCCCTTTTGTGTCGCTATTGCTGGATGTACTGTCTCCTGGCACATATTCGTAACGACTAAGGACCTTGATAGATCACGTAGGCTGATGTCTTGGGATATTGCGCGTTTCATGTGGTGGAGAGCATCCGTGGGTAGGATGCTCAGGAGCAATGAGAGAAGCAGGCGCTGTTTTGTCGACAAAGGCCAGCTCCGGCAGCTTGATGGGGAGCATGCCATTGCCGTCAGTAAAGCACGGGTTGAAGGGGCTCTCCAGACCTGCTTCGAGGAGACTTTGATTTGAACGATGAAAATAATGATGGATCAAGCGTTGATGAAGCGGTAGGAAAGCGAAGAAGCCCTAGGCCTCGTCTGCAAGACTATGAAATGGCCAATGTAACACTTTTAGGGCTTGGGTGTCTCTTCAAACAGGGTGACCAGCGCCTCTTGCGTGTCACCAACAATGAAGGTCGATAAGAGTAGACAGCGTAATGGGGATAAGAATACGAATCGATGAGCTCGAAGCCAAACAGGCGAGTTTGAGGAGCATTAACAATAAGTGCGGAACTGGGAGTATTCAGGAAACCATCGATCAGTCTTAGAGTACGTTGAGAAAAAAGCGAAAGTTGACATAGTATTGAAAAATCGGTTCGGGAGGAAGGCGCACTCTGATAGCTTCAGTGATCTCACCTTCCATTGGAAATGAGCTGTCGTATGAGACATCGCTCCCCTCTTTCGACCATAGTCCATGATATCGTTGTTTGTTCTTGCTGCACATTGCGCCAGCGTTATTTTGGATGATCCTACCTTCCCAGCGAAATAAGCATCCTCGTCAAGAATCGCTTGAACAGGCCACGGTTATGTGCGATCTCGAGGCTCCCAGACTTACTTTACGTTACGAAAAGCTAGCTTTGTAGTCGAAATCACCTTTGAAATCGTACGTCGTTGAAGCTGTCGAGGCTGTCGAATTGCAGGGATCAATCCATCAGCCGAGCATGTGACGAACATTCAAGTGGGCGCCGGCCGCGAAGAGTACCACATTCACTGATACTTAAAGTCACGAGCCCACAGGCCGTGGGTTGTGGTTCAAGCCCAGAGCAAACCAAAAAAAGGCATAGATGCAGTTGATCTTGACGAGATTCACACCGAGAGGAAGGTATGCGACCGCGAGCAGATATGTAAGTCTTTGCCCGAGATTAATTACAAAGAAGTGAAGACTGATGCTCTTAGATTGATAAAGGCAGCGAAGACGCCGATCGGGTATTATTGAGTATACACAATGTCATAGAAAAAGACGCTTCCAACAGTGTGAATGGGGTAGACAAGCAAACACTGAAGTTGGTGTGCGAAAGCGCCTTTCCCACGGACAGATATTAGAGCGCTGCTGTGGTGTTTCCATATGATACAGACACGGCACAGACACCAAATCGACAAACTCCCTTCCTCATGCAAAAAGCCACTTCTCTGATCCTCCACTTCCTACAACATGAGAGCGGCCGCAGCGACGGCGACAACGGCGCCGACTGAACCGGCCATGTGATTTCCGGCACCCTTGAACTGGGATGGACTGGGTGACATCGCGTTGGTAGGCGAGCTGGAGTTTCCGCTCATGCTGCTGACCAGAAGAGACGGGCAGGGAGCAGTTCCGGAGGGCGCGTACGCAGCGGTTCGAGTGACCATAACATCAGGTGCTGGGCCAGTTGGGCAGGAGGTTCCGCAGGCAGCGAGGACTGTCGACTAAGAACTTGTAAGTCACATTTCGGGAGCCAAAACAATGGGACAAGTCATACCATGCTTTGCGCATTGGCACCGAGAGCAGCCACGAGGGCAAAGGCAGCCATAGTGAACTTCATCTTGCTATTGAACGAGTGTATTGGGGGGCGTTGGTATTAATTTGATGCAAGTAGAAGACTGAGGGAACGTTTGTTTGGGAGAAAGATGAATGGAATAAGAGGATGCGGATGAATTAAGAAGACAGAGGGCAAGAGGAAAAGGATGTACCAGGGAGGTAAGTGTTTGTACTAATGTTTCCGGGTGCTGGTAAGTATGGGAGCAAGATTGCTTGGGAGACGGCTTGACGCGATCCGGAATGCTCCTGATACTTGACCCTTGACCAACTTTGGGAGCCTGGAACCCAGTCACTTGCACGTTAGATTAACAACTGCTTCCTGCACTACCAAAGCGCTACAAACATATGAGCAATTTAAAATGATGGAAAGCCTCCTCTAATCATTTTTACTAGTGTTAGGGCACGGCTCCCCCCCTATCCATGTCGCAACCATTTGCGTTGCATGACGGTTACGAGGCTTCGGCAATTCTTCGGATGGTCGGATGGCCGGGAAAAACCTGGCCTGATCATGTGTCAGTTAGGATCTTCTGCCTGGTCTCAAGGGAAGTCGAGGATCCGAAGTACTTGGAGCGCATGGTGCATCAGCATAAGCTCAAACGGCTGAGAGGCGATCTCAAATGATGGACCCTGATGGCTTCCTGATGTGGTATCTGTGGCTTTTTTTAGTGTCCTGAGGCCTGCCAAACACGGCTTGCTCAAGCTCCGAACAATCTGGGGTAGCTCTGCATGAGGTAATTTCCCAGGGACCGCTCGTCAAAATGCGGTTAAAGTATCGGTGATCCATACCAATCAGGCTTAGTCCCGTCATCTTCTCTTTGCTTCCCTCATCTCCCGTATGCATTCCAGATTGTTGTTGCTTGGTTAAACCACTCAACATCCATGTCTACATTCTTGCATCGGTGGAGCTCGAGCTAGCGGGTTGTTGTGATGCCGTGCTCATTTCGCGCCTTCATCGGACTCATCCCATCTCTTTCTTTCCTTCTTTAACTCTCCCGCATCTGCCTCTTCATCTCTGTTTTCCTCTTCCACAAACTCTCATATCTTTAATCACATTCGCTCTCTACAATACATCCTGTTATTCAAGGTACCATTTTATTGTCAAATATGAAGACCACCTTTGCCGCCCTCGCGGGCTTTGCTGCCCTTGCTTCTGCTGTCCCAGCCAAGAACAAGTAAGTTATGCGCTGCCCTCAACATTGACCGATTACTGATTGCCGTTTGTTCAGCCTGATCGCTGTCCGTCAGGCTATGCCCGCTGTCACTGACGCGGACATCCTAAACTACGCCTTGACCCTCGAGCACCTTGAGGACAAGTTCTACCGTGAAGGCCTTGCAAACTTCACCTCGGACGATTTCACCAAGGCCGGTTTCTCCGCCGATGTTTACAACAACATCAAGATCGTTTCCGCGGATGAGAAAACTCATGTGGCTTTCTTGACCAGCGCCCTCAAGGCCGCTGGTGCCCAGCCAGTCGCTGAGTGCGTTTACAGCTTCGGCGTCACCGACCCCAAGATGTTTCTCGCCACCGCCTCCATCCTCGAGGGTGTCGGTATCAGCGCCTACCTTGGTGCTGCGGCCGATATCATGAGCAAGAACTACCTCACGGCGGCCGGTTCCATCTTGACCGTCGAGGCCCGCCACTCATCGTACATCCGCGCTGCTATTGGCCAAGTTCCCTTCCCATCGCCCTTTGACGTTCCCCTCTCCCTCAACGAGGTCTACACTCTAGCTGCTCCCTTTATTGTGTCTTGCCCATCCAGCAACGTCAAGCTCCCAGTCAAGGCTTTCCCGAGCCTCACATTGGACCCCAAAAGCCCTGCCAACATCACCGCTGGTACCACCATTACTCTTCTAACCCCAACCTACACACTCAAGGCCGCTGATGGAAGCTCGCCAATCTACGGTGCTTTCATTACCGTTACTGGACCAGTTTTCGTTCCGTAAGTTTTTCAGGCCTTTGAATAAGCATTTACAATTATCTAATGTTAAACTCAGTGCCACCCCTGTCACTGGCGGCTTCTCAGTCAAGGTTCCAACTGCACCAATGGGCACTGCACCAATCAACGGACAGAGCTACGTCGTACTGACCGGATGCAACACCACCGTCACCGACGATACCGTTGCTGCCGGACCCGCTATTGTTGAGATCTCCAACCCGGAGTAAGCGTGCGATGGAAAAGCCACCAAGGACTTGTGCTACCCAGATCTGAGTATCACGCATGACCCAAAGATGTACATAGTAATGGCAAGCCCGATTGATACCAGAGTACCGCGTCCTGTATTACCATGTTTCAATGTTGCATCAGGGACTGGCGGCGTCAAGCGCGGATTATATGATATACCTAATTAAACGCATTAATCTTCAATTCAAACTCCATGTCTCCGCAAGTTTGTACAAAGGTCTTGAGTGACTAAAATTTCTAGCTTCATGCTTCATGCAATTCCGTGTTGAGACATGAAAACCCTCGGTGTCGCATAACGCGCCATTATTTCCCTTTAGCACTCATCTTACTTACAACACTATCGAAATACTTGCAATCTCCTATCAACCGTACTTTAAACATGGTTCTCCAATCTCCAATCCGAGGTTAAAAAGGCCTGCTCACCCATATCAAGTTAGGTCGGATACTTCCATCTGCTGGACTAATAGTCTGCTACCCTTACTTTTATTGAAAAAGCGTACTCAGGGGCGGTGTTTTTAATGAATGATCAAATAAGCGAGTTAATTAAGCCAAAAGCGCTTGCTTGGTGCGATCACTCATTAACAACCGCCCTGACTACTTTATGCAGGGTGAGATCTCGGGGGAAATTCCCTGGGTACCTTGCCTAAAAGCTTGCTTGAATTAGATCGCTCGGAGGGCTAAAGTAGTAAAGGAGCCTAAGGGAGAAGAACATCACATGAGGTGCCCTGTGGCCAGGCTGTGGGTAGGGCGGACGGTAGGTCACTAGGGTGTTCTCTTTTTTGCCATCTTACTATCGGAGAGGAGGTTGGGACTTGGCATTTGGAATTATTGACCTACCTACTACGTACATTAATAGTGCGTCATGGCTTTGCTAGCCAAGCTTGCTAAGTTGGTCGATAATAACGGTTCGCAAGCGCGGTTATGAGAGAGATGTATCCCAGGGATCACAGGGATCACAGGGAAATATTACGGGATAAAGGTTGTGGAGCAAGAGAGTGACGTAGTCGATGGAAGAGGATAATGGAAACACTCGAGCATAATCGTGTCAGCAGGGCACACGACTCACCATCTATCTCCATACCCAGAAATAACGTCAAGTCGAAGACCTTTGGAAATTCGGATGCCGCTAACCTGCTCCCGCCGAACCTAGAGTATCTGGCCAGGTTGGCCTTCTTTTGCGTATTATGAGCCACCACCAGCGCCAAAACCAACTTTGCAAGATTGCTATGAGGATTGAGAAATGACCAAGAACATTCTTCTACGATTACCCTGGGGAGGATTGGCCTAGAGGGGCCGCGGCCAGCAGTTGATAAATGAAGCTTGGACTGGTGAACTATTGAAAGATAAATCATTTTCTGAATGTTGCCGCTTGCATAGGTCGTACTCATGACGGCGGCAAGATTGCTGGTCAACTGTTCGGCCAAGTGGATCAAACAGTTTACGAAGCGTCTAGGTGGAATGACAGGCTTCTGGAACCGAACGCTATGTTCTGAACGTGTCGAGGAGTAGGTATACTACTCTCTATTGCTGGGGGCTTGTTCAATGATATCAGCCTTGAGGATGTTATGCTGGGCATGGACGATGCCAATGTCGGTCAAGTCATCGCTAACCACTCAATCCCAGCTCATGAGAGAGAACCTGAATCGACACTGCATCTACCTCGACTTCCGGTATCGTCTATATCTTGATAAATTCTCAACCTTACCAGTCGTCCCCAGCAGCTTTACCGCCGGATTACTCTACAATATTCCAGAATGTAATCACCCCAATTGTGCCTCCCTTTGCACCTAGCTACCTCATCTGGCCAAGTACTAATATCCGATGCAAAAGCTCAGAATACCTCTAATATCAGATCAGTCAGAGGAAGTACATCGTCTTAACCGAAAGAAGGACTACACTAGAGACATGTAGGCGCCGAAACACCAGCCGCTCTCTGTGAATATAGATATTTCAAGGTAACATGGGCCCTGAGCTATCGTCTAGCAGATCCAGTCGGCACAACATCTCTGAAAGATGTTGGCTTCAGTCCATGATCCTTAAACAGCTGATCGTTCCATCGAAGAATTGGGGGCGATACGTTAGAAGAGCCTGATGGATTTCAGGCTTGAAATACTGTAGTATTTATTCTATTGCTCGCTCCTCCGCGAAGATGCTGATTCTATCATACCATGTAGGTAGATGGCTATGCGATTTCACTAATAACTAGCCTATCCCGTGCTTCAATCCACAGGGAACAGAGTTACTCTCATTTCACTGCGCTTCGTTAGCAGTCTTCTCTTCTATGTGAGAAAGTCTCTCTGAAATATTTTAAGAGGATATGCTTTTCTTCACTATTCAGCATCGAGATACTCAAGTCCTCCATACTCAACCGCGCAGCAATCTTCAAAGGCTTCAGGTTATAAAATGATGCTTTGAGCTTGAAAATCTCTCTCGTACTAACCATTTCTACACTATTCAGCGTGGGCGAGATTTGACACCGCCTAAACCTGTGTACAGTAGCTCAAAGGACAAGAGAAAGAATCTTCTATATTGGTTATAACCCATAATTTCTAGTCAGACACATAACAGCAATTGCAACAGGCACTAGTAACAAAATAGGTTATGTCAGTATTGAGGGTAGAGGCTTAAATGTAACTTACAACCATTCCATGAGTACTTTCGAATGGCGAACATTCTTTTAGAGCTCTCGCTTCGCAGGCTCACTTGCATTCTCCCTCTTTGCCTTGCGAGACCACTATCTACTTCATATATATCGTAACCTTTAGTATAACCATTTCAACTACCGTCCCTTATCCGTGCCCCCCACTTTCGCTCAGTTCTTCGCTTAGTGCTCACCAGCCATACACCACTTTCAGCCATACACCACTAAATCTTCATATTTTTGATCCACCACCTTCAAAAATCCACCAAATTTCAACCACATGGCTGCTACTTACGCTATCATCGAGGGTCGCATTCAGAAGGCTATTGACGCCATAAACACGCGTGAAAATTCTAATCGAGCCGAAATTGCGCGCGAGTTTCGTGTTTCATATGATCGACTTCGATCTAGACTACGAGATTATCAGTTCAAAACAGCAGTACGAGAACTGCATAATAGAGCTTTAAAACCTGATCAGAAGTCAGCTTTACGACAATACTTAACTACAGTGAATCAGTTAAATCTGTCAGTTAGACTACACATGATGCAATCAACGACAAACGCTCTTCGTGCTCAAGACTTTGCTCGTTGAAATTCTTCATCTCTACTGAACGCTCAATGAGTCAAATGATGATTAAATCATCAGTCAGATCTCTTCAAAGCTAGACGAAAGTCTATAGCAGCTGACAGAAAGAACGCGCATGATTTGAAAGTACTACAGACTCATTTTGATGAGTTTAAAAAGATGATCGTCAAATATGATATAACGAAGAATGATACATGAAATTTCGATGAAATCGACTATCGTATGAGCATTGCACGCTTCGATTGAATTGTTACTGTAGATTCAAATAGAAGAATCTACTTCAAGAATTCAAATAATAAAGAGTCATTGACGAGCATTGAATGCATCAGTGAAGAGAACAAGAATATATCATCAATGTTAATTATGACTGAAGTTCAACTTTTGATTTCTCATTTCAACAATGATCTTGACGATGACGTGCTAGTCACTATCTCTGATACAGACTATTCAAATGACTGAATTTTTCTTTGATAACTGAAGCACTTTGATCGTTTTAATCAAAAGCATCAAAAGAATGCTTAAAGAATGTTGATGATGAATGATTATGAATCTCATCATACACGCGAATTTCTATTCTACTGTGAGAATCACAAGATCATACTCTTCAACTTATCTTTGCATACTACTCATCTGCTTCAATCGCTAAATGTATGTGTATTTCAGTCATTAAAGCATTGACATTTGAAGATGATTAATTGAGCTGTTCAAATGAGTGATGAGATCTTTTCAAAAGTCAAATTTTTGACTGTTTTCAATGAATTTTGAATCAAAGTCTTCAAAGAATCTATCATTTGATCTGCATGAAAGCTGTTACGATCCTAGCTACGCACCTATGTTGGTAGCTATGTTGGTGGCTATGTTGATGACTATCGCCGGCCGCTCGCCGCTAGGCTATAGGGTTGTTCCGAGGCCAACCCTATTCAGGGTTAGCTTATGTTCTCCTGAGTCATATAGATAGCCGGCTCTTCCCTTCTAGATACTTTCCTTCCTTAGCATTTATATACTCGTTACATTACACCCATATGACTCGCTCTATGCTGGCCCCTAACAAAAGCATACTGACTTAATTTCTTTTGATTCAAAGATAGTACTGAATAAAGTTCAAATTATTGAATGTTCAAATCGATCTATTACATTTTCATCTATTATAAACAATTCGATCATTTGAAAGACTTCTACTAGTCGAGCAGCATTTGAAAATCAGCTGCTTGAGCTAACTGATGAATCGACATCAGAAGAATTTACTACAAAGCTTTGTACATTCTGAAAAGACGCTAATGCGATGACTCGTAAAATGAAGTTGCTGCAGAATCAATTAAGTCAAATAGAAGTCGCTGAAAATACTCGCAAAGCACGCAAAAAGCAGTCTAATAAGATTCTCAAAATCGAAGACATCTTGTACGTCAAAGATGCTCGAGATATGACTCAAGATAGACAGAAATTGAAGGACGAGAGGCAGCAGCAGCGCGAAGAGACCTGGGAAAAGCATTATTTAAATGCACTAAAGAAGTGCTACAGGGCTACTAAGCCCCATAGGGCTGCTCGCATTAAGTTCGTTCAGGCTTATCAGAAGAAATGGCGGGTTATTTTGAAGCAATTGCTCAAAAATCGACGTGTATATAATGGGTAGTTGAATTTAGTGGTGTATGGCTGAAAGTGGTGTATGGCTGGTGAGCACTAAGCGAAGAACTGAGCGAAAGTGGGGGGCACGGATAATGGGCTCCAAACCACCAGACCACCTGGGCTCGGTCCTCGTTGTTGGTGGATGCGGCTTCGTCGGGTTTCATATTGTCCGTCACTTTCTGCTTGAATCAAGCTGTACCTCTATCGCGGTTATAAGCCGGAATCCTCAAAGCAATCGTCTTCCCAAGGTTGACTATTATGCCCATGATCTCTCCAACCAGGCGGTCTGCATATCAACGCTCCCTTCTTGAATTCACATACCGGCTTTTCAAATTTTGCAAATATATTAGTAGTTTCGACGTAGCCCGCACAAACGAAAGCTCTAGCTGATCTCTGAAAGATCTAAGCAAGGATTCCTGTATGAATCTGAAAGGAAACCCTGCTGATCAGAGCAACTTGATCAAGATGAACTTGACAAGACGTTTGTGTTATTATACGCACTATGAATACACATTCTCAATATTCTCTCGCGCTCTTCAAGATGAGAGATTCCATATGTGTTCGGCAATCAGAAACTAAAAAATCAACACAACCAAACGTACATTGTTGAGGAACGAGGGGTTAGATGCACCATCGAAGAACAAGACCTAGCGCATCGGCGCATAGAGATTATAAGCTTCTGAGGATTATCGGTACCAAAAGCACGACAGTGAGTGCGCAGGGCTAGGTAGTCTGGCTGCTATGTCTAGCGGTCGCACAGAAGCTTTGAAATGTCAAGCTGATGGACGTGGATTGGAATTAGGGACCCAGGATTGGCGTATTAGACGCTGGGAACAATACTTCCCGAAGTGGTGGCTATGCTGCCTCCATTTTTACCCCCGGAGCTGTGCGTTATCGAGAAGAGTCAGATGCCCAGACATCTCCCACCAAACGGTAGCATACATGCTGCCTTGGCATTCTAGACGGAATCGACACTCTCTCAAGTAAAAGGGGGGTTAGGTTTTCGGTCAAGCCAACCTAGCGACCGCGGGGCAGCAAAGTCAACTGAAGCACTTTCCAAGACCGAGAATCAAAGCGGTCTGACCTGGGCTCGGGATAGGAAATATGAGCAGCGATGATGCATAGCCAACCGCCGTCAAAGAGATACCTACTTCAGGAAGGTTCGATTTCTTACTCTGGAGTTCCTTTCGTTGAATAGACTTCTGACGGCCTTGAAAAGAGTCACCTATGAAACCATCCCCAGCTGCACTCCCAACAAAGCCAACCTATAACCACACTCAACAACCCCCCCAACCACCCTCCAATCTGCATCTCTTAGCTATCACCACCGTACGCATCACCCCTTCACACAAACCTAGTCTGCTCTCAAGCATGAAGCACTGTTCTAAGTGAGTGGTGTGACTGTGATATGGAAGTGAGTCAAGTAGTAGCTCTATGATAAGAGACCGAAAAAAGGGCGTGGGGGTTCTCGATGATGGTTTTGTATGTTTTGGTAGCTTGGATGGCTTTGGATGGAGTAGGGGGGGGGGGGGGGGATGCGGCAGGCCGTAAAAGGGGCTTCTCGGTGGATGAGGTATGAGGGGTTGTTTGTTTGTCTGCAAGTATTCACTGGGTTTCAGTTGAGTCAAGTTTGGGTAGGTCCGTGCCACAATGACGTGTGGTGTTGGGGAGTCTCGTTGGTTTCTCATGAAGTTTCGATGTTGTATTATCTTTTCAAGCGTTTGAAGCCTTTCTGGGGGATGGAAACTAAGATATCGAGCGCCAGCACAACCAATCCGCAAAGAATGTACCGCCGTCTTGAAGCGCACTGCCCAGGCTGGAGGAGACCGACACTCACCATTTTTTCTGCTCATTACTTCACTCCCCCGACTCCTACCGCAACAGCACCTTCCCCCCACCCCCCGGCAACCGAACCCTAAACAGCCCAAACGGCCTAACCCTCCTATCTGTCCCGGGATAATGCCCCGCCGTCCTCCAAACCTGATTCTCCGTAAAATACAAATACCCATCCGCCGCAACCGCCATACTATCCGTCCAGCCAATCCTCGGGTCCCGTACAAACACACTCAACAACCCAGTCGCAGGATCGAAGATATCGATAGCGTTCTGTTCGAAATTACCCAGATAGATGAGCCCGTTGCTGTCCGTCTCGAGGCCGTCGGAGACGCCTTTTTGGCCGTGCGAGACCATGGATGCCTGAGCGCGGACTTCGGAGAGGGGGGAGTTGTCGCGCAGGCGCGCGGTGGGGATGCTGTACAGATAGCGGCTCGCGACGGCGGTCCAGTAGAGGGTTTCGCCGTCGGCGGAGAGGGCGATGCCGTCGGCGCCGGAAGAGCTGGCGATGACGCGTTGGTTGGGGCCGGCGACGCTGTAGACGGGCTCGCCCCAGATGAATTGGAGGAATTGCTGCTCGGTGCGGACTTGAGGGATGTTGTCGAGGTGGCGCCATGAGGCGCCGGTGCCGAGGTCGACGATGACGAGGCCGTTGCGGCCTTCGGTGCTGGAGTCGGTGATGTAGGCGATTCCTTGGCCCGAGGGGGTGATGTGCGGCCGGAGGTCGAATCGGATGTCGTTGAGGTTCTAGGGAGGTGGTCTGTTAGATCTCGTGGTGAAGGAAAGGATTGGACCTACGGAATCTGGGTATGCAACGGTGGTTGGGAAGACGATGGTCTTGAAGACTGTGTCATTTGAAAGATCGACGCCAACGAGCTTTGCTCCGCCATAAGATGCCAGTAAGTTGGTCCCCGTCGGAGTCGACGCTCTCCCCGTATCTAAAATCCACAATCTGTCTTTCGCATCCACAACTACCGACTGAGTCCCAACTGAATAATTACGGTGATTTGCTCCAGCTTAAGATTGCAAGTGTTCGGATTAGCTTTGCCAAAGGACCGAGAACTCCGGAAGCATGAGACTAACTTGGGGGAGTGGTAGTATAATTGATGAATCCCTCTGGCGGAGAATTGAATTCTACGCTCGGGTACGGTGTCTCGCTGGTGCTGGTGGTAAGCTCTGCAACACCGTATTTGGTGTTGTTAGCGTCCAACGTAGGAGGGTAGTTGCTAAACAACCTTCCAGCTGCAGATACGGCGATGCCTGCAGATGGATCAGATTGAGGTCCTTGAGTGAAAACGGAGGAAGTAAGGAAAAAGTTGATATTGACTTGGGTAAATAAACTTACCTGTAGGGAATTGATCATAGTAGAGATGGACTAATTCCAATGCAGGGCCATGAACGCCTGGGTCTGATTCCACGGTCTGGCCTGAGGTCAAGAGGATGTAATAATTGAAGACAGTGAGGAGGAGACTATAGTATTTGAAAGCCATTGAATTGTTATTCTTGTCTAGTAAGCCCAGTAGAAGAGGTCTCAAGTCTAAATCATGACGGATAAGAAAATCTCGTGTCATCAGAGATGTCGAGGCTACTTATTTATGTATATTCTTCTTGGAGTGATCGAAATGTACACAGTACAGTAATCAGTAATCACGACCACATGCAACAAAAAGGGGTTTACCCTTGCGGCTTGGTCCAGCATTTGTAATCGAAGTCTAAGGTACCTACGTTAGGTATGTGACAGTCGTCGTGCCACACAATAAAAGGTATCAATCCTCTCGACCACAATGTCTGTAGAATTAAGTGGGCACCCTGCGCTCGCTTTGGAATTGACTGCTAGGGGCTCGGCTACACTTGCCTGTGCCCTCAGGTAACGGATCGTATCATTTTTGCTACTCTCATGAGCTCTTCAATTCTAGCATTCGTCCTAATCGTGGCCACCACTATGCGACGCGGAGTCAACCCTCTATTGTGCGTTTTACCTCTATGGCTTTGTGACGAGAGAAGGATAGTCATTGCATCTGTTTTCGCTACCATCTATAGTAAACGGAGATAAGAGAAGAACGTTCGCCAGAATCGGTACTGCTTACCACCATGCGTAATACCCTGCTGATGTAGATAGTCTACACCTTCCACAAGCTGCCGGCAGAGCTCCCGAACAACAGCACTTGGCATTACTAAATCTGAGAGCTGTGGACCTGCGATTTCTGTTGCCAGCACATGATGTGTTCCATGAGGTCCCGAGACGGCAAAATGGTCTACGAGCGACAAGATATGCGCGCTTCCAGGATGGAAACTTGCTGATGAAGCATCTAAAAGACGTTGAAGGATGCGTATCTCATTAATCATGATCGCGTTGGTGTTGCTATCGTGAGCCATTTTTGGTGCATCATGGTGGTGTGATTTGAGCAGATCATCATGGTTGATAGACCTCGATGGTGGTCCTGCTACGAGAATCTTAAGGGCGACGTACCGATCTCTAAGGTTTGTAAGCGATTTCAGCCGTGAGAGAAGCCTCAAATGCTCTCTTGCTTCGAACAATTCTACAGCTTCTTGCTTCATTAGCTCGTATCACCAGATTTCACATACCTTTTTGCTGCCAGATCTTTCGCTAGCCATACCGTAGAAAACGTGCCGTTGCCTAGCTTGTGCAACATCTTATAGCGACCTCCATCACCGTAACGCTCGCCCAAATGGACCGGATGATATCCGCCAACATAGTAGCCCGAAAACGGCTCAGCATCTTCAACAAAACTTAGAAAGTCTCGGTCCCTGAGATGTGCAACGGCATTAGTATGAGCAGAGATCGAGGTTCCATCAACAAGAGAATCGACAGTTTGCTGTGAATTGGGTGAGAGGAGCGAGTGAGGCGTTGTGGATTCCATACGGTTAGTAGATGAAAACAGGGGTGATGGTAATAGCAATGGCAACGGCGACGACATCACCGACGGTCGTGGTCGCAGTTTAGAGGAGAAGCCTACACAAACCGGAAGGAATGAATGCTGTACAGAGCTGATTTGGGGCGAGGAACGATACATGCAGAATTACCTTAGGTGCAAGATGTATCAGCGATTGCTCATGGCGGAACGTTGAAAGAAATGAAAGCTTCACTTACCGTAGCTCAACAACCCTAGAGAAATCCGCATTATTGTACTTGATATTACAAAGCCAACTAGCTTGGTCCAAATCAGAAGAGCGGGTTTTGAAGACCGTATGCTGTTAGGCTTGAGCGATGGTTACATTATTCTGAATAAATCCACGAGACTAATTGCCCACTTAGCCATGTCAAATGAAGATACGTTGTTAGCAATTTCGACATCCCCGGAGTGGCCCACTAGGCTACTCGTGATACCTCATCTTGACAGCAGAGTATACTCTGTCATAACGTCAAGGGAGATCAGTTCTACGAGGAAGCTCTTTCCGTCTCTGTTTGATATAAGAATCAAAGATGAGAGACGGCTTACCATACCTCCTTATCCCCGATCTCCCAAGCTCTTCACGACGGCACCTAAGCTACCCTTCCGTCTCACGGAAAACCCTGACTAGATACTATGCATTCAGCGTTGGATCCTGGAGACGAGACTAAGGCAACCACAAGTCACTCGACAACTCGAAGGAGCTTCATTGCAAAACCTGAAAGCCGAAAGAGGCCAGGAATCGAACACTTTCAATTCATAAAGACCCAGAAAATTGCTAGAGGTATCCGCTCGAGCTCCCCACCCAAAAAAACAGAAGCCCAAAGTCTCTGGTGATATCAGGAAGAAGCAAGGAAACGGAGGAGGCAGGGGAAAACAAATACGTCTCTCCTTTACGTTCATCACTCCCACGTACGATTCTCATACCCCCCTGTGTCTCGTTTCCTTTCCCCACCCCTCGAGCCTTTCAGACTTCGACCTCGTCACCATTGTGCTCTCTATCCCCCACCCTCGTCCTGCCCTACCTAAATCTTGCGGAGCATCGTCCCATCACCTCTCCTTGACAGACCAGCTCTGCATTGAACTCGCTGCCGTCAAGGGCGAGAAGAATGTCAAAGTAGACGCCTGTACGATTATTTGACATGAGTGAACATAATTTCGAGAGGGTTTGAAGGGCAAGAACTAGGGCGTATGCTTACGATAGAAAGTCCCCTGTGGCGTATCCATCCTCTCGAAATCCTTCTCTAAATTCTTCCTGCTCAAATCACTCGTCAAAGTAACCACCTCCTTGATCCTCGGATCTTTCGTATACTCCGGACAAACATCCTCATCGCACGCATACAGAATATCCTCGTACATTAATGTCGCCCCCGGCGCCACCTGCCTGAAAAAGCTCACTTTAACCGGCTCCCCAATCTTAACCCTCTGTCCCTTTTGCACAAAAATCTGCCGCGTGTACTTGCAGCGGTCTTTGCCGTCTAAGCTAGGGACACGGTATTGCTCGGGGTGATGGCCTTCCTTGAAGGGCTGCAGAGTGGCCATGAGGTAGTGGCGGCGGGCTACTCGCGAGGTGATGACGCGCTCAGTGATGCCGGCGGTAACGGCGCCTTTGACGATGGCGGCGACGGAATCCATGGGGCGGACAACTTTGGCTTGGAATTGAGGGGGGACGTGGAGTTTGATTTGTTGGAAGAGGTATTCGGAGGCGCCGAAGCCGCCGACGACAAGGACGTTCTGGGTGGGGGGGGGGAAATGTTAGCTTGGTGATTAGTGAAAGGAAGAATTCGGAAAGTTTACCTGTAGTATTCTGTTCTGGGCTTGTATGGCGATGATCTGGTTGCGCACTAATTCTAGGATACGGTTGACCACGGGCTCAAAACATTGGAGGATCTCTTCATTCGTGAAGGTCATGTACCCTTCTTCAATTCCAGCCTCGGGGAACTCAGCCTCGATACCCACATCAACCGCCCACTTCTGTCCGTTATTGCGGAAATCCGCTTTTATCCGGTTCTCAAAATCCATGATACACTTTGCATAGACCTTGCCCGCCGTCTTTGACCCGTCAGGAAGCTTCATCTTGCGGATCTTTGCTCGTAGAATATTACTGAAGTTTCGATTCAATGCAGTAGAACCACACGAGTCTCCAGATCCGGCGGTACATTCAGCCACGGTAAAGGGCGTCTCTTCCTCGACTTCGTAGGCAATCAAATCAACGGTTCCTCCACCACAATCAACAATAAGAACAGCGTCCCGAATTTTGAGGTTGAGTAGACCAGTCTTCGTACAAAACATGGCGGCTGCTTCAGGTTCGGTGATCAAGGTGAGTCGGTTGTCGTTCTCGTCTCGTAAGAAGCCGGCTTGAATTGCAGCTGCACGTGTTGCAGCCTTTCCGGCATCGTTCCAGATAGCAGGAACAGTCAGGAAATATCTGATATTGCGTTCTTCTCGATTAAAAACTTCTCCTAGCGTTTTCTGCAGCTGACTCCTCATGGCTTGCCGTAATTTGTAAAGGTAGTCCGCAGCGACGTCAATCTCCGACTTGCCGGGTGGGAGGGGAGGCAGGTTGATGGGGTCAATGTATGTGTTTCCCGAGAGCATGAGTTGTAATTTGAACCATTCAACCTTCTGTACGCCCGGCTTGGGATAGCCTGTTGGCGCAAGGGCTTCGGCAATGTCAGGACCCCATCCGACTACCTTTTGGTATTGGTCGTAATAGAGCACAGTGGGTATCTAATGATTTCAGCACAGTCGTTGGGTAAAATGGTTCGGAGACCCTACTTTTTGTTTAGTTTGATTGCCGGCGCCAGGCCATTCTGTAATGATATCCTCCTTTGCCTCTGTGTTTGTCGCGAAAGCGAATGCAACGCCAGAAAAAGTGGTTCCCTAGATTATATCTCAGTCAAAGATAGAGAGTCAACGGAACTAAGGTATGTTACGAACAAAATCAATGCCAACGATCAACTGCGCTTTGCTCCTGCCAGCGCCTTCGACCTCTACAGGTGCTCCTCGACCTGGGTAGTGGCCCATAGTGGACTGCGGTGCGCCAGCGCCGTGCATACCATTGGGTTGAGCATATCCGCCTGCGTAACCTGGTGGTTGCGCTGCGCCATTCAAAGCAGGGTGACCTTGTGGATAAGATCCCGTGTTGATAGGTGGTGGATGATGTGGTAATTGCTGCGTCGCTGGGGGCAATGGACTTGATGACCTTGGAGCGTTAGGGTTGTAAGTGTAGCTTGGAGGGCGCCCGAGCCCGTTTTGCCCTTGATTCATGGGTAAACTGGTGGTGGAGGAAGTACTGAGAGGTGGGGTTGGAGCAACTCCGTTGGTGGACGTGGGCTGAACAGGGTTTTGGGAAGTGTTTCTATTGGGATTGCGCTTCGAACCAAGGGAAGCACCGAACTGTTTGAATCGTGCGTTCATGAGGTCCATATGATGCCTAAGGTAACAAAAGGTCAACGTCAAAGACACCGCAGTTGGGCTTCATTGTGCGTGGTGGGATAAATCAAGTGTACCTTGTCTCTTCGCTACTAATGCGCCTGCTAAAATGTCCGCCTTGAGGGAGACACCGGGGGCGGTGCTGACCAAGAATAGCAGCGGGAGGGGCGGAGTGATGAGGAATTCAAGTCTCTGATAACTTATATCAACGAGTCGCGATTTTGTTCAGTATTTGGATCTATCTATTTGAAGGAAATTGATGTTGTTACGCTGGGTAATGCAGGCTCGGTTCCTACTCGCACAACTCCCGGTAGGTTCAAGCTTGCCTAGAGAGCTGCCTGATACGCGGGGCTATCCAAATCTTTCTGACATCCAGTTAACGACTGCTGTCATCTATCTGTTCCGCATATGTCTCACGTTTTCTGAAACAAAACATCATGGAGATTCGCTGCTCAAAGCATACAGTGTCATGCCATCAGCCTTGCCCTACTGACGGAGATGGGGGAAAGACGAAGGATCATTTCAGACTCGAGAATCTTGAAGCCCCATTCTTGGCATTTCCGGTTGTTGGCGCAATCGCTCACTAAGCACAGATTGCTTCCGGGAGGACTAAGGACTACATATCGATATCGATACAACCAGCGAATGGCCAGTGGCCTCCTACTCTTGACTTGCGGACTGTCAGGGACCGTAAGTCCTGCCAAATTAGAAGAATAATCATGATTGCTTTTTGGCTATCCAATGTGATGTTCTATAAATATTCTGCAACATGCTTTCGGGATCCTGTATGTACCCAAATCCATCATTCCGCATCTCATGCTTCTCGATTTCGAACCCGAAGGTCTGAACAAGCATCAATACCTCATCGTCAGTGAGCTCAACCGTACCTGGCTCCTCGATGCCTGCATTTTTTCTTCTTCCCTCACCACTGCTTTCTACCTTGTTTGGTCTTGGGGGTTCTTGGCCCCCATAATGCCACAGCAGAGGGCCTAGATTGATCCACACTCCCCCTTCTTTTAGACAATTATGTACCACCTGTATGTATCTTATCAAATTTGGCGCTGTGTCTATAAAAAACACTGTCACTACTGCATCGAACATCTGGTGATGCCGTTGATCGCTGTATAGAACAAGAAAGTCCGAAGCTGTCATGCTCATTCTACCGAATGGATGGCTATTCGTCTGTTTTATGGATTCCACGAGATCGGTCCCAGGGTGGACATCAGGTATCTTGACGGCTTTGAGCTGGTGCTTCCTATTGACAACATTGGAAAAGTCTAGTATGAAGGGATAAAGGTCGAATTGATTGGCTCGCTTGGTGTGGTTCAAAATCCAGCTACATGTTATGAGTTGATGGTACGAGAGCTCATTCCCTTCGACCGTGTAACCTCCTTTGCAGAATTCATAGACAAGACGGCCAAGTCCAGCTCCAGGGACAAGCACCTTCACCTTACTTTTATCAGAGCTACTGGCAAACGCTTCGGCAACGTCATGCAGCACCGGTTCGTAGCAAGCACGACGCTCATCGGCTCCCTCTGCACTCCAGTCACGATACATTTGACGAATAGTTGTTCTGACTTTGTCCATATCTCGAGATGTAGCAGTATCCCGCCACTCGGGTTTTTGAGTTTCCGATACTGGATCAACATCAAATGACTGTAAGCCAGTATCTAGGATTTCCAGGGCCAGATCTGCGTTCACATCGATAGCATCATCCACACGGTCAAGATTTGCGAGAATATTAAATGGAGGTGCGGCCAACATCTGCCATTGTGCAGTTGGCAAGGCGTAGAAGTTCTGACGGCGGCGATGCGTCGCATGAAAGTGAGCGGTCCTTCGATATAGGCTTATGCATTGCGCCATTGTTAGTAATTAAGCATTCAACAGTAGTCTTGGAGATGAAAAGTAGAAAACGATCATGCACAAAGGCAGCATCACCAATTAGAACGAATGCAAACAGAATCACCCTACCCCGTTTGGCACACCATGCCTCCAGTGCTGAGCCATTGCGAGTTTTGAGGTAAATACTTGCAGGGAATGCGGAGGGAAACAAGCTATAATAAATATCAAAGCCCTTAGAAGGTTTGGAAATTTACGGTCACTTCCTCTGGTTACAAGTGAGAGTGTGATATGATCTTTTCAACGCTCCTTTACACCAAAAACCTACCGGAAAGAATCTAAAGCAGCAAAGAGTACTCTCCTCTCTTCGGGATCTTCTAAGGGATCGTAGCCGCCATTCCAATCTTCTGGATCTTGAAACATTGCGTAGTCCTGCGCATAGAAAGGCCGGTATTCGATTCTGTGGAAAGAGAAAAGAGAGGGAAAAGATCAAGCTATGTACTTAGGCTGCCGAGAATAGGAAAGAAAGGTGTGAATAAACAAACAAAACAATATATATGCTGGAGGATATGTGCTGGAAATGTGCTGGAGCAGACAAACAAGCCAGCAGCGATGTGCCTCGCCTATTCACATAGATAGAACCGACCTTATAACCTTCTTCAAACACCCCACGTACTAGCGTTTGTTTACTTGTTTACTTGTTTACTTGCTCGTTTTTTTGCATGTAATTAATCCTGTATCCCGACATTCACTTGCAGTCATTTAATTCATTATGGAAACCAATATTCGCCTAGAAATACCTTTATTTGTATGAGTTCCCCACCAAGAATTAAGTACCTGCAGGCAACGACGTCATCCATCAAATTTATCGCGTTACACATGCAACATCTAACATATTACCAGATATTTAATCTACCTATCTCGGAGGACGAGGTAGCGGGGGTGACGAAGGTTCAGCTGTTGTAGAGCAGATTCCGGAGTTTCAGGAGCAAGCACCAGGTGGTGGATGGTCAATTTCAGGTGTAAATTAGCTTGGAAATAACAGTTGATCCCAGAAGTACTTAATTCTTGGTGGGGCACTCATACAAATAAAGGTATTCTAGGCGACCGAGGTATCTCCTAATTTGGATGGGTGTTTATGTAGTGAAATTGGGCGTGCATGTATGGAAACTGGGTGTGCAAATATTGGTTCCCTTCATTATTTACCTATTCTAAAACATATTTAATTACCTACTCATTTGTTTCAAATAGTAAACAAGAAGTGTAAAGATTGTTCCAAGATCATTTTAAATCGAACACATTCTCATCTGCACACAAAGTATCACAGTATTCGCGTCTCCACGACACCATGTCATTCACCTCCCAAGCAAACCACAGCCCCTCCACCATTGCCCCACCCACCGCCTCCGAGACCACCACCACTCCACCCCCAACTAAACCTATCATCCTCTCCCTCCCGCTTCCCCTAAGTCCCCACACATCCCTCCGCATCCACCTGACTCCCTTCGCCACTTCTGTTCTCGCTTTCCTTACCACTACCCCTACCTCAACCACATCCTCGCTCTCCCCGCTTGGCTCCTTTGTTTATGCTATGCCGAACGTACGTCCCTAATAGGGAAACCCCTAAACTACTGCAAAACCTAGGGACCGCACGCTAACTAATCAACCGAGACTCGTCTAGAGGTTCAATCCCTCGGATCCTCTATCTACGCCTCTCTACGACATTCCTGGAAGTATCGATTTCGCGACACGGCTGGCGAAGATATTGGCTAGGAGAACGGGGATGCCGGCGTATGTGGGGTGGAGTGGGGCATTTGGAGGAGGGGAAGTGGAGGAGGAGGTGCAGGGGATGAGGGTTGCGGTTGAGGGAATTATGGCGGAGCTCGAGAGGTTGAAGAAGGGGGATAAAAGTAGTGAATGAGGCTTGGTTGGGGAAACGGTCGCTTCCGATTATTTACAATCGTCCAACGGGATGAAGAGGCCGAAAGGAACATGAAATGCCATCATGACCCGGAGTTGCGAGGCTTGAGAGGATTTAAAGAGGCCACATGCAACTGTTGGGGTAGACCCAGACACGAACCAGCTTATCATCCTGGATATGGTATAGTGGACATGCAGGGAGGAGTATTGGAAAAGTGAGCGAATCACAAAACTGCTCTCGAGGATCCACGAGTATGTTTAGGATCGAGATATTGAAGCTCTCGGGGCCATAACAGGCTGGTCTTCGAGTAAGCGGCTGATGTGTTGAGGACAGCGGTTACTGCAAGTCGTGTCCGGTCCGTTCAGTGCTTGAGTATTGTGAGCGCGAAAGAACCAGCAGTGCACGTTCAATGAATCTTGACGATTTTCTTGCCGTACTACCTGTACAAAAGCAAGTGAATGTGTCCCAAATACCACGCCCCTTCACTCTCGCAAAGCATCTACCGATTGCTCTTAGCCACACGCTCCAACTCATCCTTCTTTTTGATCGCGTAGCTGTTACTGCTTCCCTTTGCCGCGTTGATCAGTTCTTCAGCCAAACACTCCGCCACGCTCTTGACATTTCTAAATGCCGCCTCGCGCGCACCAATTGTAAGGAGAGCAATCGCTTGATTAACGCGGCGTAGAGGTGAAACATCGACGGCTTGTCGACGCACAGTACCTGCAGAACCGATACGCGTACTATCTTCGCGGGGGCCGCAGTTCACAATGGCATCAACGGCGATCTGTATGGGATTTTGGTCGGTCATGATGTGGATCTGAGGGGAAGATGCAGTTAGTAGTGATCGGTATCGTCAGGGGCGAAAAGCACTTACGATTTCGAAAGAGTGGGCAACAATGCGGACAGCCATTAGCTTTTTACCGTTGTTGCGGCCGTTCATCATCAGTGAGTTTGTGAGGCGCTCGATGATGGGGCATTGGGCCTTTCGGAAGCGTTTGACAGCATAGCGACCGGCGGAGTGGGAGATATAGACTGGGGCGCGGATTTGGATGTAGTCTCTAACCGTAGACGGCTGTATTAGCTGACATCCTCTGGTGACCCAAGTCCATGATATAGCTCTCTCGCACAAAAACAATACTCCCGCCCCTCAGTAACTTTACACCTCCCATATACTCTTTCCTGGCTGCGCAAGATATCAAAGACTCCAATACAGGGGGTTTAGGCTCACGTTAAAGAGATATCTCGGACCTCGACGTCCTCGTATGACCACTTGTTGAACAGCTTGACAGTGCCGATCTCGGATGTAACATCCTTGGGTAGGACTTGGTAGCCGCTGGGGTTCTCCACCTCGACTTCGCCGGTGTCAGACATGTTGAGAGATGAGTGACGCTGTTGTCGTTGATTTCTGAAGCGATACCTGAAGATGATCAAGATAGTTAGGCATACCTAGTCAATTTCTCGCTCGCTTATTCCCGGTGTGGGCGCTAGGGTTCATGCCAATCTGGCTTAGCACCGCTCTTCACCAATCAATTGAACTTTATCCCTACGACTACCTTCCATCACGAGTACAATTTGCACTTCCTCCAATGTTCCCCTAGCCAGTGTGCTTGCCGTTCTCGTTTGTCCGACACGGACTATAAGACGGATACATGATACTCCTAATAGCAAGCTGTGGGTTGGTGATGTTGGATTCTACAGGAAATCCAGTCCTCCGTATGGACTGTTGGAAGCCACGATTGTTCCAAGATTTGGTACACGGACGTATTGTATACATATTGGCTTTCGGATGGACTGGGTCGTTCAGAATAAAGTCTCCAGGTTTGTAGTGGAAGGGATTGTGCCCTTTACTATCTTCAAAAGCATTCATCAACCATTTACTCACTCACGCAAGAGCCAACAATGCTAGAAACAACCATACTCCACCAGGAGTGGATTCCAGGAGGTGCCTTGAGGGGACTATATATGCCAGGCGATAGAAGATGAATGTTGACTTTAGTCTGTCTCTTCGATTTAGTTTTGTTTTGCTTACAAGCGTGACAAATCATGGATAAGTAATGATGCTGATGCTCTTCGTTGGTATTGTTAGTGTCATATTTCGGCGTTCAACGATCTCATTTTGAAAGACTGGACTAAGTTCCACAAACTGTTCCTTCGCTTTTCAACGAGCCGACTCGGACTATTCCTTACGAACGACGTTTGTGAATAAATGGACTCCGCGGCCTATTCACCTTTCAACGACAACATGTCGAAAACTTGGAGTATCCCCTACGAATCACGACTCAAAGTCCAGTTCCTCAATAAGAATTTGACCCTACAGCAAGGTACACGGACATCAGTCTTCATACTTCAAGAGATTTTTGCCGTAACGGGGCTTTCTCCAACGGAGAATCAAAATATGATCTTCGATAAATCTGTTTTTGATAAGTATACAAAGCTTTACCGTCATCTATTTCCATCTCTTTCTAGCCTCCCAGCGATCCTTCACTGAAACATCAAGATTCTGACTCTTGTTTATACGTCACTTATACAAACTTTCCTCAGAACCGTTTCCAAATTTCTAAAGCGCCAACTCAACGAAAAGCAATCACCCCGAAACCCAAAACCCAGAAACAGACAAATCATCACAGTCACAAGCTCAATCTTAACTATATCTATCGCATACCTTAACATTCCCCATATCCCACGTTACTAAACCTATAAGTCATAATTCAACCAGAACAACTCAACCAAGGACAACTCAACCAGGGACAACTCAATTGGAAACAACTTAACCAAAACCAACTCACACCAGCAAACACCACACCTCCTCCTTCCCATAAAGCTATTCCCCCTTCCATCACAACACCCCCTTCCACCAATACCGCAATCCCCTCCTACCATCAAAATGTGCAAAACAATTCTCTCCCACACCTGCCCACACACAACCTCATTTTCCGCACCCACTTGCGCATGTGCAAACGTGACCACTATCCAAAACCCGAACCCATGCCATACATGCGCTGTAGCTGCGGCGATGGCATTGGCGAAAGGGGGTGGAGGGCCAGGGGGGGCAAAGTGACAGAGGCCGCGAAACCAACATTCGAGGAGTGGGTTGGGGGAGGTCATGATGTGGATGAGTTGAGTGTCATTGGCAAAAGTTTTGTGGGGAAGGAGGATAGGGAGTTGCCTGGCGGATTCGGTGAAGGCTTATTTTTTTTATGAGAGGGATGTGGATGGACGCCTGATTCTGGGCAGCGACGAGATAGATCTACAAAGATAGGGTCTTTCAGGATGTGGAACCCATGCTTACGTGAACTAACACAATACGGGATCTCGCAATGACAAACCTGACGTTTCATTAGGAGATCAGTCCGTGAGCAAATAGAATCAGGATCTTCACACCGACACATCGCTGCAAGAATCTTCTAGCAGTCTGTGGGTGATTACCCTTTCCAAAGGGATGAAACGACTGAAACATGTGTGTGTTAGACTCATGAAACATCGTGCTGACGCATGCATTCTCCCAGATCTGAGTGCATGTTCAAACAATAGAAGATGCTTAGGAAGGCACGGGAAGGAACATCGACATCTTTGCGCAAGATGCATGCAGTCTAGTGATGGATGGGAGGCCAAGAAAGAAGATGGCACATGACGACGGCTGGCATGCGGTACACCTATATTGATTCGAGTAAGATGAGCATCATCATCCGGGCATGAGTATCATGATCTCCACATCACGGTCGAGAGCGAAGAGCACGGGATATGGCGAGGATCGTGACACGGTACTTTGCTTAACAGCGTTCCATCAACATCATGGTATATCGATCACAAATCATCGCATCCCCACATTCCCCCTCTTCCCACCCCTCTTCCCCCTGTCCACATGCGCCTTCAGTACTCTCCCCCTCTCTACTAAACTCTTCTTCTGCTTCCCCTTCGCCTTCCCCAACGTCATCATGAAATTCTTCTTCCGCGCCTTCTCCCTATTCGTCGTACTCTTCCCCTCGCTCTCCTTTTTCTCCTGCCGCTTTGCTTGCGTGCTCTTCTTCACTTCTCTATCACCCTTGCCTTCCTTTGCCAAAGCAACTTTTTCGGCTTTGGAAGATTTCTTGGAGAGCGAGGCGAGGCCTTCGATTTCGGTGGCGGTGAGGGCGTCGTCGGCGTGGCGGGTGGTGGGTTTTGAGGGGGTGCGTTTCTTGTTGCGCTGGGAGGAGGGAAGAGAAGAGGAGAGGGTGGCGGCGAGACGGAGTTCGTGGAGTTTGGCAAGGTCGGCGGGGGTGAGGATGCGGGTTGTGGCGAGGGTGGAGGGTTTGGGTGGTATTTCGGGGAGTTTTTCGAGGGAAATCTCTTTGTCGTTGTCGTCGTTCGTTGGGGTGGGGTCTAATTTGGCTTTCTTTGTAGTGGGCTTGTCGTCGTCTGAGTCGTCGTCGATGTTTATTTCGTCGTCACTTTCGACGTTGATCCAACCACCAGAAGAGTCGCTGTCATTATCGTCGATTTCCCAGTCACCCGCGTTTTCCTCTTCTTCCTGGGGCGTCTCACCTTCCCCTACTTCAGCAGGTAGCCCCAGGTCCAGCCTTATTCTTTGCCGCTCTTCTTCCTTCCACTTCTCTAGCAGTTCTATGCCCTCAATTTCCCCAGCAGCTTCTTCGCCAAACCTTTGCTCCTTTCGTTCCCCACTTCTCAGCCCTATTGCTGCTTCCTTGCCCCTGTCGCGCTTCTTGAGCATATCTGCCCCTACCTCACGATATAAACCTAGTAAACCTTTCGCAGCCATCGAAACACCTTTGTCTTTGCTTTTTCGGTACAGGACAAGATCTTGCAGAAGCGTGTCAGTCATGGCTAAAGGTTGCCTGAAACAGATTTCGCGAATGGCGTTCAGCCCAGCGGAGGCGACTTCTGCTGCCGCAGCTTCGGAGACAAATTCATTGGCGATCTTCTGCACCAGGGTCTCAAGGACATCTGGTGGAACCAGAGAGTGTGTGGCCTGCGCCAGTGATGCTAGGAAGGAAGTGACTGATGGTTGACGAGGTGTGAGGTATTTGAGGAAATACGAATAGAAGCTTAGGATGGTGAGTTTATGTAGGCCAATCAACCGAGACACTAGCTGTAGTACGAGCAGCTTCTGTTCAAGGTTCAGCTTCAACTTCGCGTTGTGCAGATGTTTGGAGAACAAAGTCTCGGCGAAACCTTGCGGATCATGAAGAAGATGGAAAGCGGAGAAGTTCAGCGGGTGAGGTTGTTTCTTCCTGCGTTCCTTCTTCTTCAGCTTTTCCACCGCATTGTCCATGAATCTGATATTTCTCTTCTTCTTTTTGTTGATCCCCATCTGGTGTTTTAACCTGCCCATATCAACAGCCTCATCATCACTACTCTCATCTTCCATTTCCTCCCTTTCCTTATCACCACCCAGAAAAAATCGAACGCCACCAACGACCACCTTTTCATTATCTGCTAGGCTGGCTTCCTTCATTATTTCTACAGCTTTCGAGTCCGTCCATATCTGACGTTTCCATAGCTCTCGCGTAATTTTTACTGCCCAGACTCCTTTAGCTGACACTCGATCAGAAGTGAGAAGGTTGTGTAGAACGGTTTGTATCGTACGATTGAGGCGATGGTTGGTGGTTTTTGCATTTGAAGTACGGAGGTCAGACAGGAACTTTTGAAAGAGAAGAGTCCGTAACGACTTGCTCGGAGTAGATAAGAGTATAGGAAACAGAGTGTGTAATAGTCTATGTTCAACGTTAGAGCATCGCAACGTTTTGATATTGAAGAATAAGTACAGACGTAGACGAATCGATGATTTCTTTCCGTCGGAGCAGGACCAAACTTCCCACGATCTTCTCCCTCAACTCTGGTTCCAGATTTTGATGGTGCGAAGTCAGGATTCCTGCGAGTTCTTGTGGGAAGTGCGCGGTAATGGTAGGGTAGCAATCAGCAACATGGGAGACGAAGTCGATAAGGTCGCGGAAAGAGACAATGCCTGCGTCCGTCGCAGATGACGGTGCCTGCAGAAAGATGTCCCTTTGCGACTCATACTGGTTGTATTGTTTCGCAAACTCCTCTTTGTACGAACTGAGTGGTAGTCAGTACCAGTAGGACATCGGGACCAATGCCAAACGGACGCTGGATCTCGCCGTATTTTGTATTGCAAACTTGATCTGTAGGCACCGTGTCAGCGCTTTGCTGCTGACTGTTTAGAGTGACTGTCTCACAGATCCGCGTCTACCTTCTCCAGAGCTCCGACCTTCCGCTTGACCATTGTAACCTCGATAAGTCCCGGCGTTGAATTTTGCTCCTATTGGTTGTCTTATTGTTAAAGAGAACGTACAGAAGCTTAGCTCCATCAGATTAGATCAAGTAGCGTCTGTTATCAGAGTTATCTAAGCGAGTAAATCCCATAATCTGATCGAACCAATAGAATACGCATCAGCGGCCTGGGCAGCCCCTCGTGCGCTCAATTCTTTACCATTACTTTCCAACGTAAGGTACAGTAGTAGTCTCTTCGATGGATGAAGTGAAATCAGTCCAAACTTACCTACCTAGGCTCCGATGATGGCAGATTGTCGATGCATTAGAACTGCCAATCATGGCTAAAGCAACCGAGGCAACGTGCCATCTGGGAAGGTGCTTTTTGTCCGGTGGGTCACAAACGTGCGTACGGCATGCAGGCACGTTTGTGGATGGGGATTTGGATTGGATACCATCAGGATCAGCAACATCGTTCTGGGCCTGATCTCAATTGCCTTCCATTCCTGTGGCGTTGTTCGATTGTATAAGACTTTGCACTCTACTTAGCCATCATGTCACTCTCTGCGAACGTCTTTCTGCTTGCCAGTCTGTGTACAAGTTTTTAAGATTCCTGCCATTTCCAATACTACTCTCACGTCTCTAGGTGTCGAAATGGTGAGGTTTACCGCGATCGCTTTGCTTGCGACAGCTGCACCCTTGCTCGCTTGCGAGGATTGTTACGGATCTCACAATGATGCAGCACATGTTCGAAATGTTCGGCGTATGCAGCCTGGGGCTCCTAATGCTACTGTCCAGCCTCGAGCATCTCTCGAGTGGGGTCAATTGAATTTCCTGCATACAACCGATACTCACGGTTGGCTTGAAGGGTAAGCTTCAACGTGATGAGATGTAACTATACCTTCTACAATATCTAAGAATCTGGCAGGCATCTCAAGGAGCAGAACTACGGTGCTGATTGGGGCGACTTTGTCAGCTTTACAAGGTACAATTCTACATCAACTGAGAGCTACACTTGGAGCGCACTAACGCAAGCTACAGGCATATGCAGCACAAGGCTGGTAACCTCGGAGTCGACTTGCTGCTAATCGACACTGGTATGCATCTCAAAATTCCACTTTCACCTTGAAACCTCTCCATTGCATTGCCGAAAATTGTCTGACTCCACCTGGATTAGGTGATTTGCATGACGGGAATGGCCTGAGTGATGCCACGAAGCCGAATGGCCGCCTCAGCAATCTAATATTCGAAAACGTGGACTACGATGTGCTAACCATCGGTACTGTCATTCCTACTTTGCATGTATAGCAAGCAGTGTTCTGACGGTGCTGTAGGCAATCACGAGCTCTACATCACTGACATTGCTTACGAGACGTTTAATCAATTCAGTAAAGTCTACGGGGACAAATATGTCACCAGCAATGTGCAAATAATCAACCCTGCAACCGGACAGTTCGAGTACGTAGGAAAGCCATACCGGTATTTCACAACCCAACACGGTAAGTCTAGATCAATACTTCTCAATTTTGCTGTGATCCTGATTCTCTCCAAAGGCCTCCGAATCATGGCTTTCGGTGTGCTGTATGACTTTAAAGGCAATTCGAATGTGTCAAAAGTCATCAAAGCAGCGGATCTTGTCAAAGAGAAGGCTTTCCTTGATGCCGTCAACTACCCGAAACCCATTGATCTTTTCCTTTTGATCGGGCACAACCCAGCACGAATGAACGATAGCGAAAATACACTTGGGACAGTTTACAAGACAATTCGTGGCGCTCATCCTGATACACCAATCCAGGCTTTTGGCGGTCATAGCCACATCCGGTACGTGTTCCTCTAGTTGATCATGTGCAGCTTTCTGATGCCTGAACAGGGATTTCGCCATCTATGACGAAGCATCCACTGCATTAGAGTCTGGTAAGTACATGATTTTGCCATGGACACCATGCGCGGAGACTGAACCGGTTTTAGGTCGATACTGTGAAACTCTCGGATGGCTTTCTATGAGCGGCATCAACTCAACTACCTTCACGGGCAATATGAAACCCCGTGGTGTGCCCAACCCAACTAGAAAAGCAGTCCCAGTCTCCAACGAGACTTCTATTGTCAAATCCAATACCGTTTACTCAAGACGCTATCTTGACTGGAACCGATTGACATTTGCGTATCATGCTGTTGGCTCTCAAGACAACACCTTCGATTATCATAGCGGCGAGCGCGTCACTGCTGAGATCATCAAGGACCGCAAGGACCTCAACTTGACTGCTCTTTACGGCTGCGCTCCGGAGACTTACTGCCTATATTGCAAACCTTTCGGAACCGAGGGAAACATCCTTGGACTACTAGAGACCGCTTTGACTGCAACAGTGATCAACCCTGCAAGGTCTACGATCCCACGCTTGATCTTCATCAACAGTGGTAGTGTCCGCTTTGATCTAGTCAAGGGGCCATTTACATAGTAAGACTTCGTACTCTCGATCCTCCGGGGATCCCCGCTGACCCCGATCCAGTGACGACAGTTTCAGCGTCAGCCCCTTCACCGACGGCTTTCAGTACATTCCCAACGTCCCCTACAGCCTTGCTAGTCAGCTTCTAGCCGTCCTGAACAGCCCCACGTACAGCAAGAAGCGCCGTAATCTCCAACCTACAGATTTCGGGTTTACTCCCCTGACCGGTGACGCTTGCGTTGGACCTGATCTAGCACACGCGCATGAGGGGCAAAAACCACGCTCAAGTCCTTTGACACGCGGTATCCATCGACGCCAAAGCTTAGCTCTCACTCCCGGCTACGTTACAACCGGCAAGCCAGCCTTCTCCTAGATACAACACCGTAATTTCGCTAACCTAGTTACAGATGATTTTGGCTCCGACGGCGACGATACTCCCCACTCCAAAATTCCCAACTACCCCCAACCAAACGCCATCCAAGCCAACGCTTCGTTCCCCGCAAACGGCCTTCCTGCGTCCGTCGATCTAGTTTTCCTTGACTACATCGCTTCCACGGATATTCTTCCCGCACTGCAAAGCCTCGGTGCCAAGTATACAATCAAGGATGTATCGTACTATCTGCCAAAGACCTTTACGACAAACAGCTATCTGCCAGCCTACGCGAAGATCGCGTGGCAGGCGAACGTGCCGAACTGTCCAGTGGGTCAGGGTGTAGGATACCCTACGTAAGAAAGTGAGCTGATAAAGGAAAATTGTTGTATCGCGGACTTTGCATGGTTCAGGGAGAGTAATGTAAAATGATCTAGGCAACTGAAACGCTCACTAAATCAAAATGCATAACACCAGTCGAAATTATGACCTTCGAGGTCCATCAATAGTTCTTTTGCCGGAGCATAAGTAATGCCTATTTTTGCCAGCGTGTAGCCTGTAGGTGCCCGATTGCGGCATCTCCCATCTTCGATCCAGCACTTCTCGCTTCACAACCAATCCAATCCCCCAAGCTCAATACTGACGAGGCTGCAGTCGGACATGACAGAAAGGCAAATCCCCACGGTTGAGGCTTACTGCGGGGCTATGTTCTCGTCAGGACTGCCTCGCCAGTTCTCGCTCGAACAATGTTTTGTTGTGTACTGAAACTTCTGCGTGGATTTACGCATACTCGTAGAGCTATCGAACTCATTTCCTGCTATCAACAACGAAAGTAATTGTTCACAGATTCTCCAGTACGGCGAGATGGATTCGAAACCAAAAGAGCGGACACATGACATCTCGCTCGCCAACTACCACATCAAGGATCTCAAAGCCTTCGGAGAAACCCTTACTGATGCCGTAGCTGGCGCTTTCCCCAATAAAGGCAAATCGCGATACAGCGAGGTTCATGTGCTCCTTCTTAGCTGGGAGGAAGATAATTTGGGCGTCATTACCGAAGGTAACGTTGCACAACGATACTTTTTTCACTCAAGTCCCACATATTCTACAAGGGCGATTGTTTAGCACCAAGGCCCGACAATGGGGAAGGAGAAGCGGTTTAGACCCTGGCAGGGCGACTAATCGGTATCTAAACCGGTCCGTGGCCGCATGCCTCGACAGTCAACACGATCGTTACATGTTATCTTCCATTGAGAAGTGCAGAACTGTGAGAGGTATCAGTATCGCTAAGCTGAGAACAGTGGCCGAACTTCGAAGTGTCTTCTGTGATATTTATCGTTTCGATACGGAGGAATGGAAGATTCCGAGCAATAGATCGCATAATTCGCTTGCGTTCAAGCTTATGGGATTCCTTGAAGAATATGATAGCAAAGACAGCCTCCTCATAGTCTACTACGGGGGCCATGGTGGTATGAATGATGATCGCCAGTGTGTATGGTCATGGTAAGCTCCCCCGTACAATCCCGTTTCCGCAGAAGATGGGAAAGTCGACTTGTCGAGGAGGAAGAGTTACAATCGATCTAATGCTCAAATTCCTTCCTTAATATCTCCGAAACAAGATGATAATACTTTGTTTCAGCACCGACAAGCCAAAATCTCCTGTCGTCCAGTGGTTCGGCCTCCAGACGATGCTCGAACAGGCTAAATCAGATGCTTTCATACTCCTGGATTGTTGTGCTGCAGCAAGCTCTGCTGCAGGCTTAGGCAGTGGCATCACGGAAGTAATAGCTGCCTGTGGCTTTGAGACCATGGCTCCTGGTGTAGGCCAACATTCTTTTACCCGCAGTCTTATTGATGAACTCAAATACTTGAGCCATGGAACTCCATTTTCAGTTGCTGTGCTTCATAATAAAGTTCTTTCGAGGCAAGTGAACATTCCACGAGCTTACTATTGTGCAATGACTATCCACAATCTTCATTTAGGATGGTCCACCGTCAGTGTTTGGCTAACATCTCATCCAGAATCAAGTATTGGAAGCCCAGGTTCAACAATGCTGGTCCGCACGAACATAGAAGGACTCCAGTATATATCCTTCTTGCGAACGAGGCAAAGCAGAGGAGTATCGAGCTTGCCCCTTTACCTTATCTAAAGCTTCCAATTATACCGAGTACATCAAATCACAATGCTCCTCATCATCCATCCTTGTCATCATCTGGCTCACCGGGGGGTATTGAAGCAACCTCAGCTGAGTCCAGCCAATCATCGCTTCACGATCTGTGGCCTGATCATGAGTTCAAGAGTCCAAAGGTCCTTATATCAGGTATATCAAAGTTCTTGGATTTTCCACGCGTTCACTTCAGATCTCTGCCTGCATATTTCATATTGACCCTTGGCCAGTGGTTCAAATATATGAACGTTTAGAGAAGACTTGCTGTGGCTCGATTCTTTGCTTGCTTTCAAATTCTACTGCCTGTGAAAAGCACGGAACTTACAAATTGGTTCTGTGATAGTATCCTTGGAGGAAGACCAAACCCTCGAAACAAGCGATCTGATAGAATGGTTCCAGTCGATTCCGGCCCTGGTCAAGTTTGCCCATATCGAAGGTATTTACAAGAGTGATTCGACGCTAATCATCTTGTCTATATCAGTAGCCGTTTGGGACCTGTTGCTTAACGATGTCGCCGTTTCTTTCATTGGGTTTGTGAGGTCATCAAATCTGCTAGGGACGGGCTTATTAGCCACCAAATTGACTAAGGTGGAGAATGCAAAGTCAGACGACTTGATGGCCCAATTCACCGCAGGTCTTCCACCGAGTCCAGAGGTTCGAATCGCTTGTGTTCCCTGCCTAAGTAATAGGATCACGGTATTTTGATTTCTCCTTCGTTCTTGATAAGATGGAGTGACTGAACTGTCCGCCTCTAGTGCGATGGAATTAGACCGTCTTGCAATCGTTGCAACCGTGATTCGAGAAAATGCTCCTATAATATCAACGAAGAGTCCACAAAGTTGGAGTTAATGCACGAGATTACAAAACTTCAGCAACAAATTGTTACTCTTTCCTCGACGTATAGAAGAATTTATTGGGACCGCAAATCCAAAATGGGTCCGCACAGAGAGGATTGAGGCATCGCCAATATGCCAAGCAAACGCAAAAGTCCAAGTGCACAACTCTCTGGTGTAGGGCATTGATGATAACGCGAAAGACTAGACTCGGGCATGATACGGATTTGATTATATCTGACTCTTTGGATCGTTCTCTCTCAGTAAAAAAGGGGGAGTTTGGAACGGTTTACAAGACGGGGGTTTTGGAGGAAGATGGGGAGCTGATAGGGGCAATCCCGATTTTGTTGGGCATTTTGGGTACCAGGTCCGTTGGATGACTATTCTCTTATGAGACATTCAGCCTCATGCCGAGACGACCAACGAGTCTGGTTTGTTTTTAAAAAAAAGCGAGTATTTCAATGAGATGGCGGGAAAAGACAAGGGGATGGATGATTGGCTGTGTCTTCTGGTGCCAAGTAGATTTTGAAGAAATTTACACCGCTGTCGTGAGAGTTAGTTGGTGGTGGTGGGGGAAACTTTTGGAAGAATGTACGAGAAGCGGTTGGGGGGTTGTAAGAAAAACGAATGGGTCGTACGAAAATATATATAGAACGTGTTGGGTTTTTCAAGAGCTACTGTACGCCCAGCCACAGAAGCGCTGACCGCCCAAATGCCCAAAGTGCCCAACTAACCCAACCTCCCAACCGGCCTAACTTCCCAACTCCATACCTATTCCCCCAGAATTCAGAACACGAATTCACACAAGTCCCCCCTTCTCCCTCTTCTTCACCCCTTCCTCCGCACTCCCACTCCCGCTCCCGCTCCCCACCTTGGTAACTTCCAACCCCTTAACCTCCAGCCCCTCATGCCTAAGCGCCTGCTGCTGCGCCTCGCTCAGATCGTCCGTGTCTATGGTGATTTTCGGGCCTGTAAACCATTTCCTGGCGTCGATGTAGTAGTAGGCGAGGGCGCCGAGCCAGGTCGCGCTGTTGATGACGACGGTGTAGTTCATTGATTGGGCTGATGGGGGCCCGGTCAGTTACGGGTTTTTTTTTTGAGCATGTGGGTTTTTTTGGGGGGAAAAGGGGGTGCTTACGGGTGGGGTTGGGCCCGCCGACAGGGAACATGGAGAGGATGATGCCGAAGATGAGGAAGATTACGGCGGTCCAGGCGATTGGGGTGGAGAGGGCGCCAGTGTGGAAGGGGCCGGGTTTGAATTTGTGCTGGCCCCAGACGACGCGCGCGAAGATGGGGATGCCCCAAGCGAGGTTGTTGCCCTATCGAAGCATCGTTAACAAATCGGGTTGAAAAGAGATGGCAATTGTTTTGGAAGCTTACCGCTATAGCTAAAGAAAATACCGCTTGTGCCGCCGCAGGAGCGATGAGCGTCAGTAAGCCCAGAAGAGCGGCTAGAATGGCGCAGCCCCAGATTGTGCGAAGCGGGATGTAGCCGAACTTTTGGGAGATGGGGCGGAAGAAGGTGGAGAACGGGAGAGCGCCGTCGCGGCTGAAGGCCCAGGTTTGGCGACTGGAGGCGACGAGGATGGAGAGGCCCATGAGGAATTGGACGATAAATAGGAGGGACATGAGGCCGAGGGTGCCATGTTTGCCTATTGCGTCGTAGTAGATCTGCTGGATGTGTTAACATTTTGAGGTCTTTGGGATCAGTATGTAGGATAACACGTCGCAGCCCTTTTGCTTGGCTTGTAAGGGGATCTAGTCCAACCAGCACCCAAGCAAATACAGAAGAGATAGTTGAGGGAGAACAATGGCACATACCTGCGCCATAGGTTGGCCGAAGCTTGATGTAGCAACAGCATTGAGGTCAGGATTAATACACGCCGCGATGACGATCATGATAATGAATCCCAAGACCCAGCAAGTACCAATGGACAGAATAATACCATAGGGGACAGCTTTCTTGGCATTGGCTGCTTCTTCGCTCATGTGTACTGCCGAGTCGAAAGCCCCAATCGTCCACAGAGGACTCAGCCAACTTAGCATGAAGGCCCAGCCTGTTGGCCATGTGGTTAGATTCTCGGTCTGGGTGAAAATATATTTGGCACTGTGGCGATTGTGTGCGGCACCAATGGGAAGAGCAATTATAGTGGCAGCGATGAGAATGAGGTTCATGACAACAAAGACTGTCTGGAGCTTTCCCATGATCTTGGACATGACAGACGCAAGAACGGCGTGGCAGAAAACACAAGTAACAAAGGTTCCGTAGACAGCGCCATTGGATGGTGTCCAATTTCCATCGCGGGCGATGACGATGACGGAGAGGAACATTAGGGAAAATCCATCTTCTTTTATGTCAACCTCTGACTTCGAAACAAGGAGACCTTCGACAAGGCTTACAGTCTATAGAACATAGCCCTCCAACCAGCCCTATGGTATTGCTATACCCTACCAGGAAGCTGAGTGGATTTCGAGTGGCTGGTGATGCAAAGAAGTGTGTCCACCTGAAGATCTTCAGTCAGTCAAAGGGGACGTGAGAACAGTGGATCATTCGAAAAGACAGCATACCAGTAAAGACCCCCTGATGTTGGCATAGCAGAGCCAAGATCAGCCTAATATGGATCAGTGATATTTTTGGGAGTGTAAGGTGACTCCTAGACCCTACCATGGCCAACCCTACTATGAAAATGAAGCCGGAAGCTAGAAACCAGCCCTATAACTGCATCAGCCAAGCTACGTGAATATCTCTGGGCAGCCTGCATACTGACCCAAACCATTCCGACCGGGCCAGCAGGAATTGAATAAGCCAACGTAGAGGCAATAGACGGCAGAAGACCTGTTATGACTCAGTGATTGGTCGCAAGTCAACACCTAAGCCCGTAGCGAATGAGAAGTTTTAACATCTCATATGCAAACCCTACTTTGCCGCTCTACACAACGAATGCACTTAACAAGAAACCTCATTCGCCAACTAGAAAACCGACCCGACAATATAAGGCGATGACTTTCGGACATAACGACAGAGTATAAAGGGGTGATGACTTTCGGACATAACGACAGAGTATGAAGCGGTGATCCGAACAGACGCTCTATCTATCCTTGTTTGAAAAGTCTTGACAGTCCGCTACGTTGATCGGGATGAAAGAGGATTGGACTTCGTCAAGTCGATAGTCGATCAAAGAAATACGACTGACCCATGATACTGAATGCAATTCCAAAGACCTCGATCATGGTAAAGTTCCGTCGCAGCTCTTGCCTATACCCAAGCTTGGCTATGCAAGATGTCAATAAAGCTCTTCCCCAATCGTGTACTCCCCAATATCATACCGAGATCGGCTGCATCGTCATCCTCGACGGTATGCTCAAACGGTGGTGCATCAGAGACCTTGCGTCTTTCAACCCTCGGGGATGTCTCGCCCTCAAACGACATTGTGAATGGAGCTTACGGAATTACTTTGGGTTGAAAGGAACAGCAAGTTGAAAGAATTGAAGCAAAAGAAAGATCATTTATCCATGGATGATAAATAATCCAGTGTGACACAGGCCACCCAGTGCTTGCGGGGTTGTGCATTGTTTAGAGATAAGGTACCGTCTGATAAGCAATTGGACGGCACTAAGGCAGTACACACATTAGGTCCCCCCCCACCAGCTGCTGTCTTCGATGAAGAGGCTGTACGGAATACTAAAGTACATACAGTCCTGGGCTTTGAATCGGAGTGGCCACGCATTGCCTCTCAAAAAGCGTAAACTCGCCCGACCTGTGGCGTGGGCGCCAGACCTTGTCATGCTTGGTTGATCCCAATTGAGTCCATATGTGCTTTGAGAGAAGGAATGATGGATCCAAGCGCAATAGGCTACGACAGAGTGTGTACCTCCTTGCTGTTGGGAAAGCTATCGGTTGACGTTAGAATTCGTGATACACAAGGGTAAGCCCTAAGAGCCGTCTATGCGCCTATCGATTATGGTAGCAATCTTCCAATGTCTTGTTGACTGTGGGGCTTTCGGACCTGAGACGAAAGAGACTTCGACTGGAATGTGCACTCGTCGCCAAGTCATACAGTTCTTCCCAAGATACGGTATAGATAGCTCAGATCAGCTAAATCTAGCCAAGAGCAGCGTATACGGTATCTTAACCAGAGATCCTTACACCTGTCTCCATATACGAATTTAATTATTATTATTATTAATTGAATTCGGCGGTAGAATTTCGTGCTTGACATATTTTTACTTGAAAAATGTCATGCATGCATGCAGGTGGCAGGTAGATCGCTGTGCTTATAAAGCCACGGATTACGAAGGCTCTGCTGACTTCGGTGCTCTAAGCGGCCTACAAGTAGTAAGCACATTCAGGTTCAGTCGCCGACTTTGAGTTCGTGCACGCTTCGTAACGAAGAAGATTCCAGCTTCTACCAAGATTCGGTGGGAAATCAGCAAATCATGGCGACATCATCAAACCCAATTCGTTTCTTCGACATTGCCTCAGGGCCACCAAAGCGAACCTATGCTGTAAATCCCTGGAAAACGCGGTATACAACTCCACATTGCTCATCGACGGCCGATTCCGTACTGACATCTACGCTTCCTCAGCTACGCCTTGAATGTCAAGTCTGTGCCATACCAGACGGAGTGGGTTGAGTTGCCTGACGTCAAGGCAACGCGCATGGCACATGGCGTCACTCCTGTGCGCAAGCTCCCCGATGACAGCGACTTCTACACGCTGCCAATGATTCACGATGCAGCGACGGGTACCTATGTCGGCGATTCGTTCGAAATCGCTGTCTACCTCGATCAGAGGTACCCGCAAAGCGGTTCGCGTCTCTTTCCACCAGACAGCATTGGCATACACCGCGTGTTTAACGCGCATGTGGATGCTCTCTTCTCCAGGAACGTTATTCTCTGCTCCGAGGGGATCCCATTCAATCCAGAGACTGCGGAAGCCAGCAAGGCCGAATTCGTGCGCCGGCTCCACGTCAGTGGCTGGGGTGATCTTGTCATAGAGGGAGAAGCACGACTAATGGTGGTTGAGGATTTCAAGGCCGAGATGGAAGAGTTCGCAAAGTTGTATCGATATGACAACGGTCCATTCCTTGAGGGCGAGACCATGTCCTATGCAGACATCATTGTTGGCGGCTGGCTGGCGATGTTGAAGACGACGCTTCCGGAGTGGGAGCAGCTATGCGAGTGGCAGGGTGGACGGTGGAAGCGACTCCGTGAGGCATTGGATCAATGGGCAGACTTGAAATGATTCGGAGTGCAGCAAGACCTCAAAGGGTGACCACCCTAAGCTACGGCGGTGCGAACTGAGCAGCGACTGAGCTGAAGTTGAGCTGGGCGTTATTTTGCTTTCAAACCATGGTTACGGCGCCCTTAGCACCAGCGAGAAGTAGAGTCTACCATATCTAACATACGATCAACCTAAGTGCGTCAGAGTTGTTAAACAACGTAGCTACTTAGGCAATATATTTCGCCGCTGTTGCGATGGTCTGCACAACCTTTCTAGGCAAGCTCCAGGCCAAGGTCGAGTCGATGTCTTGGTTCTCGGAACGACGCCTTGATGATGGGAGCTGCTGTGACAACGTGGTTCAAGAAACGGCTTAGAGCTAGTAAGAGAAACGGTCATAAGTCATGCATAGAGGCTGCAAAGTTTTGTTTATTTTGGCCGAGTCCCACTGTGTATCCCATCTGTTGGCTGCAATTCGCTACTGTGGCACATAGCCAAAATAAACAAAGCTTTGGGCCTCTATGCATAAGTTATGACCCATTCTCTTGTTGAAGCAGCGATAGGTGTAAGTGTGTAGATTCTATGGAGGTGAACGGTTTAGCTAACTAAACCGACAGATACCCCTGACTAACCCGATTAGGATAGGCCCTGAGCATCACGTGAATCAACATCTCTTACTTCATCATTGGATATCCAAGTTGTCTATCTGATAGTTATCAAAGACCAATCGGTTCTAGGTAGAAGAGAAGGTTATCAATCTGCCGCTATATTTTATATACCAACTTCACAGTCCATGTCTATAGCCTCACATTTCACAAGATGTGATATTCCGACCTAGAAATCAATACCTCGTGATAAGAGACACTGGACATTCTCACCGGTTGAGATTGTGCCGAGCCTTATTACGTAATACGATATTGAGTTACATCCCTGCCGAGGTAAACTAGCCCACCTTACCTTTTTGATTCAAGCGCGGATCCCACCAACAAGGCAACTCGACCCGTCTAATTGCGACTGCTATTATCCTTCAATAAACAGATCTCTAACGGTACAACCATTCCTACCAAAGTGAAGCTGTGGCAATGCAGCGCCGTATGGTATGTCCCACGGTTTTCAGGCACAGCCTGATAAAATACTCATGAAATGTCTTAGCTCTCGAAAGAGGATGAGGCGGCAGTGGGCAAGGACGAGCTTGAAGTTCGGCGCGAGGACCAAGACAAAATTAACAAATTCAGTCGATTGCATCAGCGAGAGATGCTATTAGAAGAGGAGTTGAAGATCAAGGCTGTAGGGATCTTCCCTTTCGGTTTTCTAGAATCCCCAGCTCATCAGCAGTATAGAAGGATAAGGAAGACTTAGATGAGATTTCCAACGAACTAGAGCTGGCCGACGAAGATGAGAAAGTCCCGTAGGCAGTGACTTTTAACGTCTTCTCGTCCCATTGAACTAAGCTGATCAGTCTACAGATACAAGATGGGAGATGCTTTTATTTCATTGCCGTTGGCTGAAGTGCAAGAGCTGCTTTCTGCATCGACGGGGAATATTGAGGAATCCGTGTCTGCTGTTGAGGCTAAGCTAAGTACCGTTAGGGAAGAGATGACAGGATTGAAGGTCGAGTTGTACGCCAGATTTGGAAAAAGCATCAATTTAGAGACTTAGTGTCTGAGCTTAGGTTGCCAGCAATGGTTTCTTTCGGTCTTGACTCAGGGTCTGCCCCATGCAAGAGAAACACATGAAGAACCTCAACGTGAAAACCCCTATGTGACCATGTAATGCTCGCTTAGAATTACCGGTACGCAGTCCCGTTAGCTTAGGGCGGAACTTTCCTCTTAGCACTTGTTGATGCACGTGATACTTGGGGCCTATCCTAATCGGGTTAGTCAGGGGTATCTGTTGGTTTGGTTAGCTAAACCGTTCACCACCATAGAATCTACACACTTACACCTATCGCTGCTTCAACAACAGCACACCGCTATAATCATGATCGTCATAGCTCTACCTTTGTCGAACGCGGAATATGCTCCTCTTGCTAATCGGAAGTTGGGTCTATCAATGTCGGTTCAATGTGAATCCCTCGATCCTCCGAAAGAATCAGTCCTTGCTGAGTTTAGGTTGGGAACCTACTAACAACCCCAAGGGTTTGACTGGACAGCTTCATAGGGACAGGGATCCCATAACCTCGCCCTCGCCCGCTTGCCAACAAGATCCGAGGTGAAGCTGTTGATCTTTGCAACACCAACAGACGAAATCAATGAACAAGCAAAGAATTAACATGTCGGACATTTCTGTTTTTAGAATCGGCATAGGCTTCGTCTTTCGGTGGTTCAAGAAGCGGATGTTTTGGATACGTGAACTTCTTGTCTCATAGTGAAGAAGCTTGGAATAGTGTAGGAGGTCAAACTATAGACAAATTGTGGTACTTTATCGAGTGTTGAGTACGGAGGTGTCTGGCGAAGCGATAGAAAGTAGGCAAGCTCGCATAACGGAGATCCCATCCAATTTGATCCTGGGCCGTTTCAGATCCCGGCAGTCTTGCACCACGTGACATACTTCCATTAGCCTCTTTCTCTCTATCAACAAAAGGTTGCGTTTTGAATCAGGTTTCGAGTCGATCGTAGTAGTCGTGGCAGTGTCTTCTAGTGTGTCTCTCCCTCTGTTCCAATCCTACCAATCATATGTTTACTTTGCATATTATCCCATGCGCAACCGTTGCGCTTCCTGTCGAATCCAAAGCAGGCGGTGCAACTGCGGCACGGATCCTGCAAAGCCCACTTGCATCTTGTTGCCTAGATCTGCCCTGTCCAACTTTTGGCGATTCTTCCATCATCTCTCACAAAGATATATCTTTCCTCTCTAGCTTTCTCATCCCCCATTCGAAATTTGACTGTTGTACAAGTACATGCAAGCCATCCCACAATGTCTGAGCAAGAAGCCTTCACCCTCGTCACCCGGTCTAGCCATTCCAAGCTTTACGATGATTACGAAGAGCTTTATAGCGCCCACGCCTATGAGGGGTTGACGTCCATCATAGCTGCTATTCGCCGTCAATATCCTGAATTGTGTCTTACTGTTACGAGTTCTTATTCACCCGCACTCCTTCGGTTCGCCGCTGCAGGATATGCTTCTGCAGAATTGGACACCAAGACGGACTCAATTGAACGCTTTCGTGGTTACTACCCAGGCGATCCGCGTCTTGGAATCCCCGAGCAGCTTGTCGAGGGTAGAGCTTTTGCCAAGTACCACTACCGATGGGGTACCGAGGATTTTATCCTATACATCATCCAGACGGGAGCTTCTGTCATGAATTATATACTCAAGGAACCTACCGGAGGCGAAACTATACTGTCGAACAGTAGCGTCACCGATGCATTGATGAAGGCCGTGGGTAGATGGCAATATCCCAAAGACGACGAATACGTCTTCGTGTATGATGGCTATTGGAGGGCAAGCAAGGAGCTGTGGAACGAAGTCCAAAAGGCTGATTGGAATGATGTGATTCTGAATGAGGATATGAAGACAACATTGGTGGAACTCATGAAAAAGTTCTTCGATAGTGGGCTCTTTTCTTCCTAGTGGAAAGTGTGTGTGGCGCGTACTAACATTTAGTAGGCGAAGATATCTATAAAGACCTCGGAGTTCCCTGGAAGGTTCGCAATTTCGATTTCACCAGATTTCCCAATGGAAATTCCTCTACTAGAAACTAGATAACAACCGAACCAAAGCTGACGTATTCTTGCTAGCGAGGTGTGATATTTCATGGTCCTGCCGGTAACTATTTACTTTGTTCTCTTCTGAAGGGTACCAATCACTCATCTTGGATTAGGTAATGGAAAAACTATCTCGATCAAAGGTGGGCATGAATCTATATTGGTGGAACAGCGATTATGTTAATTGGAACCTATAGCACTTATGCACTCCCTTTCCACCCTACAGAGGCGTTCCATACCCGCTCTTTATGTCAAGAGTGCACCACAGACATGGGATATCCGAAGCATCTTTGTGCAAGCTCGATATATGGCGCCCTGCATGCTCATCTTAGAGGACATTGATACCATTGTAACGCCCAGCAGCCGAAGCTACTTCTTCAATGAGGTGGACGGCTTGGAGAACAACGACGGGATCTTTATGGTAGCTAGTACAAACCATCTGGATCAATTGGACCCTGGCTTGTCAAGCCGTCCGTCTCGTTTCGACAGGAAATATTTATTCCCATTGCCTTCCGACGAGGAAAGGGTCCTGTACTGCAACTACTGGAGGGAGAAGCTCAAGGGTAAACCCAGCATCCTCTTCCCAAAGAAACTCTGCATCGCCATTGCAGGCATCACGCAGGATTTCAGTTTCGCCTATCTCAAGGAAGCATTCGTCGCCACTCTCCTGAGCATCGCGGGTCATCGTTCTGAAGAAAGCGTACGCGGCGGTGGAGACGACCAAGATGGTGATCTTGACGATTACGAGCTGTGGCGAGAAATGAAAAAGCAAGTCGAAGCTCTCCGAAGGGACATGGGCAACAGCAGCAATGGCATTGAACATACTGTCACCTACGGTACCGACTCCACAATCACCGGTCCTGCTCCTAAACCAGTTTCCTGCTCCGAGATGATCCGACAAGCACACGACAAAGATGCCGGCTCTGTCATTGGGAACATCGTGTTCGGCAAGAGTCGCAAGTCTGAAAACCCAACCTTGCCCCTATTTGGCGAGGCTGGAGATATCGTGGATCGAGGTTCTATCAATTGGAATGGCTCCAAGATCACCTGATCATGGAATCTTTGCTAAGAACTCCGAATCGAGTCAAAGGGAGACATTCTGGTGATTGTTCGAGTAAGCCATCGGAGAGGACTGCTTGAGTTAAGCAATCGCTCCAGTGCCCTGTACTATTCACTCCATATCCTGAGTCTCTCGTCGCGAAAACACATTGATTTCATAGCGACGTTGAACGAATTTGGTTCAACTAAAATGCCACCGTTTGTTACGTCAATATGCATGGATACATATATCAACGCGATTCCTAAGCTGAAACATCAATTGCAATAGTTTGTTTGTTTACTGATCAAATCCCACAACCGGACTACATTACATAAAGAAAGAAAAAAAGTAACAATCTCTTCACGCGCCATGACCTCCGCTCGTCCATTTTTCTTCAAACCAGGCGTCGAACCCATATTGCCGCCAAGCAACCCCCCAAAACCATTACCATCACCATCACATCCGCAAATCTCCCAACCTACCTCATCACCGCCACCAACAGAGACGAAAGCCAAATAAAAACAGCCCCAACCATCCACGCCGAGCTTTAAACCTTGCCAGGTCTCGGCCAAGGTCTCACATCCCCTACCTCCCCCACCACCACCCCCTCCACCATCACCATCGCCGTCCCGATCCCTCCCTCCCACCCACCCACCCTCCTCAGCCCCTCGCCACCCTCCCCAAAGCACCCTAATCGTTGTCGATATCGACAGCCGCTTGCCCAACAGACCCCGCCACCGCCACCACCCACCCACCCACAACGAAGTAAAATCCAAAAAGTTATCAATTCTTAGGAACAGAAAAAATCCAACCGACACTTTTTCCAGTAGTGGGAATCAAGTACCATCCCACCTGAACTTCCATCGCCAACGCAGGAACCAGCAAGAAACCTCCGCCCCATTGCCTACACCCCCCCCCCCCCCCCCCCCCCCCCCCTTCCCTGCAGACCCGATCTCCACGTGCACGTCTCCATCAATCACATCTGCTCGTCCAAACCATCGTTTCATTGCTGCAAGAATCCGCTGAGCTATGGGTCCAGCAAGGTGATGCTGGAGTCTGTGATGCATGGGGAAGATGCGTTGGGAGCGGGAGGGGTTGGTTGGTTTGGCGGGTGAGTGGTGGGTGAGTTGGGGGGTTGGATGTGCGGACGGGTGTGGGGGTTGTGGGGGGCGGTCGGGTTTGTGGGGGCGGGAGTTGGAGTGTGGGGTGATGGTTGTGTGTGTGTGTTTGTTCTGTCTGCGCTGGATTTTGTAACATGGGTTTACTTAAGGGGGTTCACGGTAAGATGATGCAGCGACGAGGGAGATTTCTTCCGGCGATTGCTTTCTCACAATTGGGAGGCGGCTCCGTGCTGAGGTAGATGCACGACTGTTGGTTTTTCTTAGCAGCTTGGCCGACTGAATTAGCGAGATAGTATCAGATGTGGTTAAGTCACCTGGTTCTTTCTGGTGAAATAAGCTTGACTTTTGAGGATTCATTCGAACGTACCTAGGTCCAAACTAACCGTTACCTTACTCAACGCACGCAATCCGACCATTTGCTCTACCGTCAGATTTTGAACGAACCTTTATCAGTTGTTAGGACCATCTCGAAGAGCCGAGGACCACGCCGAAAAGAATCATGTAATCAGAGCTAGGTTTTTTTTGGGCTGGAAGGTCAGCGAGATTATGGAGCAATCGCAAGATAGGCGTGTCTCATTGTGTATTCCATGGCCATTATTAATGGATCATCCAGGCCAGAAACGCAAGCTTGGAAAAGTAACCCACCGTTATTCGAGCCCAGAGGCACTCACATATACATCAGATGGACTTGGTTACAGTTTTTCTGGCCAATGACTAAATCTGTGTGACAGGGGCCACGCGTTGCTAACGGTTGGCCACGATGAGGTGAGTATTTTCTGTCCATGGTTCCTAAGGTACAGATACAGAAAGAAACATCAATGGCCATAAGGATCATCAGAGGGTTCCGGATTACCGTTGACTAACAATCTCAGTCCAGGTGGGATTAATACGCTTTGCCTCGCAGTAAGTCTGGCGTGTTAGAGACTTTCATGAATATCAGATGCCGATGGCTCACGCAATGTGCATGATGCCTTGCCCAACTGTACAACCTGAATAGTCAAAGGATACTAGGGAACTGTTCAGGGTAACCATATGATCCCAAACCAACGTCAGAACATCTGTGTTGGGTTAAAACAAAAGAAGAGGGGTTTCCTATCCGAGAAGGATTTTATATCAGCCGCCCAATGTGAAAAGAAAACATTACGCATAAACCGCAGTGCTCAGGTTCTAATGTACTAGCGGTCGTCAATGTAGCCTCAGCTATAACATGAAATAGAAGATAAGAATAGTCCACTAGTAAGTCTCTATCATCAATCATCGAGCCCTGTCAGGGCAAAAGCGTAAAAGAACTTGAGTCAATGAAAGACCAATAGGTTAGCCAGAATCTTAACCATATATGCTGTTGATTCTTCCGCTTTCTTTATTATCGAAATGAGAATCTTACACCTTAGTCAAAAGCATCATAAACTTGGTTTTCTTTAGCAGTGCATTCAGTATGGAACTTACTCACTAGTATGCCGCTGCCTCTCTACTTTCCGACGCTCTGCAAATCTCCTAAATATAGAAACAGAATCGTACTCGTCACGGAAACTTCTCCTTGGCTGGTGCGCGTATATGGAGGAAATTTGGTGTACGGAGAATTTTCGGTGCGCGTAAATAAAGCAAATTTCATGCTTGGCTGTCGGGTATATAAAGTAGGGATAAAATTCCCCGACCTCACACAGAAATAGTCATCGCCACCGCCATGAAGCTCACCCTGTTCATATCCGCTGGCTTGGCAGCCATGGTCTCGGCAACGTTGTTTGTCTGTCTCACCTTCACGTTCATCTTCCATCACCACTAACACATTCCTCGCAGCATGTAAACAGCGGCTGCGTCGTTGTCAACGATGAACCGGTCTGCCAAACCTGGAAACAAACCTCAGCCGTGCTCTATGGCGGAGGCGCAATAATCCACGCGGGTTTTGATCCCAAAGATCGGACTGATATAGTGAAACCTGGATGCACACTTGTCGCTATTTGGCCTATTGAGTACGATGACGTCTTCTACGGAGCCGACAACTGCCTGTACGATGCTGGTGGTAGGTTCATGCACATCTCTGAGTTGACTGGTTAGTCCCTACCTAAACGATTTCTGACTATTCTCTGTTTGCTTCAGGCAATAGCATTCAAGACCTGTGCTGTACTACGGCAGGAACGTACAATCCCGAAGTGATCAATCCTTACCTGTGATGATTCCTGGAACAAAGGTTCGCAGATTCGCCATCTCAGCAAAGTTCTGGAGGGAATGGTAGAAGCCAGCGCATAGTATTCTATTTCCGGCATTGAGAGGCCACGACCTTCAGTACCTTTCTTTGCTTAGCTGTCGTAAGACTGTTACCTGCCTGTTATAGCTGCCCGTATTGGTATCAATGCATTCCCTATAGGAAAGGGTCATGCTTGCGCCGTTTGTCCTCTCCAAGTAATCGAATCCATACTGTATCAACCAATGATGGAGAAGGGACGTACGATCATAGAAAGGGTGTGCGTCTATTGGTTCCCATACGAACAACAGTAAGCTAGCCACAGGCTTGAGAATAGATGTTGTGCGTCCACTTTCTTCATATGACTTTCAACGTTCGTGGCGAGTTAGACCGAGGTCTTGAAGAGGTGGAAATCGTAGAACACTAAACCCAGATGAATGCACTCTCGACGCTTTCGAGAGTGAAAGCTGTATCTATGAGCCGACGAAAAGTGTAGGCCTGGAGACGTTGCGCACGCTCTAAAGGCATTTACGCGCTAAATTTGACAGCCTGAGCCTAAAGCGGTTACTCTATCTAGCTCATCATATTCATCACCTGACGGGATTGTCCTTGACCTTAAGGTACAGTCAGCGTGATTCAAGACGTAGTTCCCCTTTGCCTCACGACCACGTATGTTTGACTCGGTCTGATGAGGAAAAGAGCAGCCAGCTACTGTCCTAATTGTAGGACTGACTAACAGCCATGGGCCAAAGCTACTCATTGCCATTCTCCCAGCTTTGAAATTATGATATATGGTCGAGGGGTGATGCCGCTCAAGTGAAGTGCCACGAAATTGAATATAGATCCTAGTGTTGCCCTAACCCGTGTTTGGAACTGAAGAGTTGTGAATGAATTCCTTGTCAGAAAGACCACTGATCAAGAATGCCCTCGCACAGCGCTTTCGAACTTACAGTCCTCATCCTCTAGTTATAGCTGTCATCTCTGACATTCACACCGGTCGAAGGTCGCCATGGAGCTAACCTACGTCAATGTCGGGCTGATCTCGAAGCTGTTGGTCTTCTCAATCCTCGTATTTGCAGCGGTGAGTTCTAGAGCGTGGCTTGAGCGCACCTTACTAACTTTCACAGTATATCATTGGTACTGCAACGTACAACTTGTATGCCAGTCCTTTAGCTCAATTTCCTGGACCAAAAGCCTGGGCGTGCTCTCGCATACCGTATGTGCTAGCACTTCAGAGGGGTGACCTAGTCCATCGGATTAAAGTACTCCATGATCAATATGGTGAGGTGGTCCGAATCGCTCCAGATGAGCTATCTTTCGTCAGTGGAAAAGCATTCTCGGATATCTATGGCAATAAAGACTTCCAGAAGAACCCCATCTGGATACGCCCTCAGGTCAACGGGTTTCACTCGATCCATGGCGCCAATGATACGGATCACGTCCGTTTCCGGCGGTTGTTCTCCCACGCTTTTTCTGACAAGGCTCGCCGGCTACAAGAGCCCATCTTACAATCATATGTGGATCTCTTGATGAACCGCCTTGATGAGAAAGTCCCGGCTTCGGCTACTTCCAAAGCAGTAATCGACGTTGGGCAGTGGTACAACTTCGTTACGTTCGACATCATGGGCGACCTATGCTTTGGCGAATCTTTCCACTGCCTTGAAGAATCTCACTATCATCCTTGGGTGACTATTCTCTTTTCAAGCTTCAAAGCTGCCGCTCTGTTCGCTTCCTGCAAATATTTGCCCGGCATGGATCGTGTCTTGCGTCTAATGTTACCCAAAAGCGTGACGCAAAAGCGACGTGATCACTTCGACATGATCAAGGCCAGAGTTGACCGTAGGCTCGAACAGCGCGGAACAGACCAGAAAAACATCGATTTCATGGCCTACATCCTACGCTTCAACGATGAAAAGGGCATGACGATACCAGAGATTGAAGCGACATTTCCGTTTGTCATCGTAGCGGGTAGCGAGACGACTGCTACCGCACTTGCGGGTATCACGAATTGCTTGGTTAATCATCCAGAGACTCTTCAAAAACTGGTCGACGAAATCCGCGGTTCTTTTGCACATCCGGCAGATATGACGTTTGAAGCAATCAGTAAACTCCCATATCTCGGTGCTGTCATTGACGAAGGCCTTCGTATCTGTGCACCTGTAGCTCTTGGCTCTCCTCGCGCAGTTCCAGTTGGTGGTGGCACCATTGACGGGCACTGGCTTCCTGGCGGTGTAAGTCTTTATTCTGTACCCCTTGGATCGCTTCTTTGCAACCTTTTTTTTCTTCGTGTCTCTTTCCTACTCAGACCTCCCTTCCCGTTTCTCGCTGATGCTACGTCTCCTGCTTCCGAGTCCTTCGCTTCCCCTGATTCCGATTTCCCACGTCACTAGTACTTACTAACATCTCTACCCAAGACCCAAGTCCTCGCCTCTCATTACGCCGCCTTCCGCTCCCCCACCAACTTCCCTGCCTTCCCCGACATCTTCTACCCCTCCCGCTGGCTTCCCCCCAACGCCCACGTCTCTCAAACCTCAGCCTTCCACCCCTTCTCCCTCGGTCCACGTAACTGCATCGGCCGCAAGCTGGCCTATCTGGAAATGCGCCTCATCCTCACACGGCTGCTGTGGCACTTTGACATTGAACGCGAGGGCCGCGCGTGGGAGTGGGAGGAGCAGAAGACGTGGATTTTGTGGGAGAAGAGGGGGGTGGTTGTGGGTATGAAGCGGAGAGCTGGGGGGTGATTGGGGTTGGTTTCCGAAGACTGCCTAGGGTTGTGGGCGACTTGCAATCTTCCAAAGAGCAGGACTGTCTCAAGCCCACTTTAGGTATCTGTCGGTGGTCGGCTTGAGGAGGACGTGAGACGTTGAGAGATTTATGATTGCAGGGATATGGCTTTCTTGAAAGGGAGATACATTCGGCGCTCCGGGGCTCAGGTATCTGTCAGTGGTTAGCCGGAAGGGCTTTGAAATATTGAGAGAACTATGATGCCTTCTGAGGCACATCACTTGCTCTAACAAACCAAATTTCTCCTCGTGCAACATTCGCTTCTTGAAGTACTCTCGACTTTCGCTTCCTCTCCGCCCTTGATGAAAAGCTAACAACAGCCCCTCATTACCATCCAACAATACCCCTGACCCAGCTCTCCCAACCCATCCCCAATCAAACCCTTCAAGCGCCACCCCACAGTTCCCGGAGATCCAGCACCGCAATTACGACTTTTTTTTTTTCCATCGCGAAAGAACTCTGCAGAGGGGACCCCGAAAATGACCAAAACACCACACCTCCACGCAAAGGCCAAAAGACCTCCCACAACCCACCTCTACGCACCCCCCACTCCAGAGGCGAGATCTCTAATCCCCAAAACCTATTTGTATAATTATATCCCCAAACACCATTAACCGCCCCACCCTCCCCCCCTTTTTACATCTCCACCACCCACCCAACACCTCCCTCTCAACCCATCCCCCCACACATCGAGACCCCAGCACACCAAAACCTCTCTACCCACAGCACTGTCCGCCAAACAACGCTTTACCCCCCAAGTCTCACACCCAAATCCATCTCCCCAACCCACTCCTGCGGCTTTTGACTTTCCCGCGTTTGTGGGGGCTATGCACTCTCCCCCAATCAATCAATCAATCAATCCCCTTGGTCGAACCCCGCTGATGGGATGATTTCGGTGTGCTGTATGGAGCCATTTTTGGAGCCCTTTTTGCACGGGGGAAGGGAGGGAGAGGAGTGGGGGTTAGTGGTGGGGAGTAAGGAAGTGATTTTGGGTTTGAAGAAAAGGGGGAGATGAGTGCTGGGGAAGCTCGAGTTGTGGGGGGGGGGGAAAGGGAGGGGGGTGGACGGTGGGAAGGGAAGGGAAGGGAAGGGGGATTGGTTCCGGTTACCGGAATCATCGCAGCTCCACGGCACGGCTATATATATAAAAGTCGCGCAAGCACGGTTCGGCAAGGACTTTGCTGTTCGTGAAGAAGGGGTAGTTCATGTGCGAGAGAGGGGGCTTCTCGCGTTTGGGTGAGGGTCTTGGTGGGTTGGAGGGGTTGGAGGGGTTGGAGGGGTGAGGGATCATGGGGGGTTTGTGGGTTAGAGGGGAAATGAGGAGGGACATAAAGAGGGGAGAGTAAGGCGGTAGATTGTTTGAGCGGTGGTGGTAGCAATTAATATCTATAACAATTGACGGGAGCGTAGAAAGATGTTTGCGAGTGAGATAGTTCGATCCCTTAGCTTCGGGAGCCTGCCAACAAGACAATATAATACCAAATAAGAATATCTCTTCCACATACGACCATAGACACAGGAGAAATGGGCATCCCGTCCGCTCTGCCATACACAAGCCTGTGATCGGAAGATTAGTAATTGGGTCGGTGACGACCAGCGAATCCCTTCTGTTGTATGTTTTGGATTTTTTAATTCGTTCAGACCCTTATGGAAAGGTAGATGAAGAGTTCTTGGTGACCAGGTGGAGTACTCCCAACATAATTTCAAGGTCCATCGAAGCGAAGGAGCAAGGATTCGCGGAGTTGGATGTAGGTCGCGTTATCACCTACCTGAACTGGCATCGTAAGGTCGAATGGGTGGGTAATCCTGCTTATGAGCTTGTCATGCTGCTGGGGTTGGTTGGACGTTCGCGTATGGGAGTAGCCGTGGACGTGGAACGGGCATGAGCCGCCAGCGCACTTTGCATGTTGGAACAATGGAATTGATGCAGGGCACGATTGGTTTTGATAGGTAATACGAGGCATAGGTTGCCATGAGCATGCGGGTCGTTTTCGGATTTGGATCTTGAATTATTTTTTTTGGCAGAAGGGGCTGTGTCTGTCCGGAAGTCTGGTTATTGAGCTTTTGTTCTGTTGAACAGAACCGAGAGCTTTCCGACGCCAATCCGAGTAAATCCTCTCTCCATGGCGAGAACTATGCGTTTAGTATATTAAAAGAGAAAAACGGGTAATCAACCGCAGCAGCAGCAGCAGAAGATACGAGAATCTCATATGCAACGAAAACAAATTGGATACCAACCATTTCCCACAATCATTGAAAAAGAACAAGCTTAAACGACAATCAAACCAGAAACGCAATGCATGACGATAACGGTACTACATGGACGATAACATCGACCCCAGCATGCGAAAAGTCAAAGCTGCAGTAGATGGGATGCATGGCAAGATGATGTCAAGGGTAAGGTAAGAGACGGTATGCAAGGCTGGCCGGGAGGAGAGGGGGTTGGGTTGCGGATTAGATTAGATCCAACCAAGGCCTTTGCTCACGAAAGATTTATTGCAAGTAAGGTAGGAAGAGGTACCTAGTTCAGACGGAGAAGTAGTTTCCCGGTGTTATGCAAGTACGAAAGCGGTGGAGCTGCTGGAGGAGGAGGAGGAGGAGGAGGATGGTGGTGTGTTTTGGTGGGTATGGTAGAGAATAGAGAGAGGACCGATTGGTGTTGCTCATACCAATCATTCTCCATCTCACCCATATCGCACAACCACAGCCTTACCCCATCACACCACCACCACCACCAACACCACCTCCACCACAATCCCCCACATCCCCATCCCCACCACACGCCCCCGCGTCACACCAAACGCCCCCCTTCCCAATCAGGAAATCCGCTAGAAGGGTCCCTCAGCCAGCCAGGTGCCAGCCAGCTGAGCTTCCACCGCCAATTCCCCAAGCAAAACCAAAACCTTCCCAAACCAAAACCAAAACCAACCCAACCCAACCAACCCAACCCAAAACCAAACCAAGGCAAATCGCCAACGACGAGACCCACCTCAGCTTTTTTTCGTTTCTGGTGGCTTGTAACAATTAAATGGCGTACCTTACCTTACGGAGTACCGACCTTTCATGATGAACGTAAGTCGTCCGTAAACCATAGCGATTAATCCCATCTCCAACCCCCTCCCCAAAGACCTCCGCAGTACGGTTTTCAAGGTCACCTACCTACCTACCTACCTACCTACCTACCTACCTATCTACCCCCCTACCCCACCCAACCAAACCTAACCCACCACCATCACCATCACCATAACCAGCACTTACAAACCCCACCCCACCCCACCCCACCCCACCCCCAAAAAACCAAAGATTCCCACAATCCATCCATCCACCTCACCCATCCCATCCCATCCCATCCCACCATCCCCCCCTCTTACAGTACCCCGCACTAAGTCTTCGCGTGCGCTCCCCAACCAAATCACCACCCCACCTGCATCAACCATTGAACCATCAAATTCAGCTGGGGAACTTCAATATTTGGGCTGGTTATTTAGTAGTA
>JAABUI010000080.1_pt1 | contig 153882 bp, 165 predicted proteins | sample 5559111 | NCBI WGS metagenome assembly JAABUI01 (sample SAMN10711870, study PRJNA513365) | rock metagenome | isolation source: Antarctica rocks | place: Antarctica: Victoria Land, Buttleship Promontory | reverse complement strand
TTTGCTGATCAGCATCGTCTTCTAGTCTGAAAATCACATAGACAATACGAATCTTTTCAGTAGAATAATGATTCGCGTTGACATCGAGCTTGTCAGCTATTTTGATGTTTCATGTCTTTCAGATAGAATCATCTGTTTCGATGAAGATGAGTGAATTCGGAAGCTTGATGAACTTGTGATGATCGTTTTCGTTTTCGTTATCAGATAGAGTAGAAGATTCTCGTTGAAAGTGAGCTTCGAAAGTCGAGCTTCGTTCAACTTCAGAACGACGAATCGAAGCTTCTTTCTGATTGACTCGTTGTTCAGCTGACTGAGTATCTTGACGAGGCATAGATCGATCAGCTTGACGTTGTTTCGCTCTGAAGTTCAATCGCTCGTCTTGTAACTGATTGATCTTTTTCTCTAGCTCATCGTTTTTATCAAAAGCGACTTCTAGTTGTTTCGCTCTCTTTTTGTGATCATCTTGTACGAGAAGTCAGTGTTCATTGAGTTGTAGAGTCAAGTCTCGCTGATTTCGAAGCTCGTTCAGCATATTGATGACTTCGTCGAGTTGATTGCTGACTCAATGAAACAGTTGTTCTTCGATGTTTATGTTTCATGAGATGACAGCTTTCTCAGCTTCGACTGAAGCATCGATGAGTAGAAGTGAAACTCTTCTATTGACAGTGCTTCTAAGCAGACGAGTTGTTCGAGACTCAACTGACTCGACGTCGCGTGTCATGGTGAGAGAAGATAGAAGTTGTTGAGATAAGAGTAGATGAGAGATTGATGTTTTGAATTGATGTTTTTTGATGAGTGAAAATTCAAAGAATTCCTTGTGAATTTCAGGTAATAATTGAGTGCTTTATCCGAAGAATCCCTTGCGGATAGAATGATGAAAATGAGTGTAGAATCGAAGAATTCCTTGCGATCTAAAATGGTGGTGCAAATTTGAAGAATCCCTTGCAAATTTTCCTTACTGAATAGGTTGTTTCGTATCGTCTATTCGTCGATAGCAGAATAGTAGATGGTGAGCATTTATCTAATGTTAGGGGCCTGTCTAGAGCGGGTCAGATAGGGATGTCATTTAACTAGAAGATAAATGCTAAGAAAGAAAGGTAGCTACGGGAAAGAAGCTGGCTACATATGTGTGTTCCTCAGTCGACGCTAGGCCCAATAGGGACTAGTCAAGGTGACGGAGCGAGGATAGGCCTGGTAAGGCTAGAAGGCTGAGCCTGGCAAGGCTAGGATCGTGACAGTTTGTAAAGTGGACAAAATTTTAGGGTTTAGCTAAAGTGACATTTATCGCTTAAAGCGGAATAAAATCCGGATTTAAGCTGATCTTGTTAGGCTGCGATCTGCTTTTGCCGACAAAATCTGTGTTTGTCCATATGTCTCTGAACTGTATCTCGCTTTTGCCGGTAAAATCTGCGTTTGTTCATATGCGCTGAGCTGAATTTCGCTTTCATGCATATGTTGCATATGTCGACAATCGCCCACCTACTCGCTCACCTACTCGCTCACCTACTCGCTCACCCTACTCGCCCACCTACTCGCTCACCTACTCGCTCACCACCCTACATGCTCACCACCGTACTCGCTCACCTACTCGCTCATCTACTCGCTCACCCTACTCGCTCACCTACTCGCTCACCTACCTACTCAATAATCTTCACTCCGAGCCCTATAGGGCTGACGCTAGGTAGTTCGGAGTTTTCATCTTCTTTCTCCCTTCGTAGTTTCTACTTTCTAGAACAACAACAATCAAAATATCAACATGTTCAGCTATCAACTCAGCTATCAACTCAGCTACAGCTCAGCTATCAACTCAGCTATCTACTCGTTCGCCTACTAATCAGTCTACTCGCTTCAAAACATGCTTCAAAATACGCGTTGATCGAACGCATAACACGGGTCAAACAGTGCTTCAAACAATGCTTTCTACTGACCTTCCGACCGAACCATCTAGTGAGCTTCCGACCGAGTCATCTACTGAGCTACCGACTGAGCTTCCGATCGACCTTTCTAGTGAGCTTCCTACTGACCTTCCGACCGAGCTTTCTATTGATCTTTCTACTAGTGAGTTTCCTACTGAGCTTTCTACCAAACGCTCTATCAAACATTCTACATGCTTCAAAATACGCGTCGATCGGGCGCATAACACGGGTCAAACAGTGCTTCAAACAATGCTTTCTACATGGCTCCCTACATGACTCTCTACATGACTTCCCACCAAGCTTCGAATTGCTTCGCAATCAAGAATCAAATTTGTTCCCTATCGAGCATCAAACATGGCTCTACCGTACATTCTACATGACTCTCTACCGAACATTCTAAATGACTTTCTACCGAACATTCTACATGGCTTCCTATCGAACATTCTACATGGCTTCCTACCGAACATTCTACATGACTCCCTACCGAACATCCTACATGGCTCCCTACCTCATTAGTTTACCCATTAACTTCCTCATTAACTTTCTCATTGACTTTCCCAGCGCATATATTAAACTGTGTAAATAGCTATTATTTAGATAGTCAAATTAATTATTAATTATTCAACGTTGCAACTATCAATGCTACAAATGTCAGGATAGTCATGTTTGTTGAACCAAACGATAAAGGCGCATACTGCGCTCATAGAAGTTCTAGAGATGTTGACGTTTTTATGGATATTGACGCTTTTATGAATATGCCTCAGCTAAAAGTGACGCAAATCTGGGACATGAGATTAAACGGATATTCGGGATATTGGCCGCTAAAAGCGCTAAAATCTGTCACTGTCATCCTTTACAAATTGCGGATGCAGTTTGTATTTTTATTCATACTCAAAAATCGGTAAGTTGAATTGATAAATAATTATTTCTTGATTAATTATTAATTAATTATTGATCAATAGAATTGATGTGATATATTTTAGAAGATTAAAAGTCATTCTGTTTTCTGTGAATTTAGATTACATTACCAGTAGCTTAGAAAAGCGGAATTATGCGCATGGTTGGGCAACCATGCTCGGACATTTTGCATGGTCGATCGACATGTAGTCTCCGTATATAAAAAGCTTAACTGCGAAGCAGGCCCCAAGAGCAAACACCACGCGAGCTAAATGATGCAAGGCATGGAAAGCATGTTATGTTTTAAAAGCCGAGTAAGGACAACAACCCACGCGGTTGCAGCCGAATTATGTAGGCCCGCTTGAATTAGGTCCAAACTTTCTCGAAACGAAAAAAAGACTAAAAAGGTTCCCCCGTATTCCTCTTGCTACAGTACAGTACAGTACGTCACTACTGTAAAACTCGCCACCCCCCAGCTCCTTTTGTTCTTATTACACCAGAGCGCCAAAAAAAAACCTCACTATGAAAAACAATACAAAGAGTCCAGTATTATGAGCATGTTTTCGAACCCCTTTTTACACGGAACAAAAAGGGAAGTTTTCATATCGGCGATTTGTTAATGGTTTTTTTTCGGGGGCTTACTGGGTTTGTTTTGAATGGGAGTAAAGGCTGACTGACGGTATGCAGGTTTAAATCGGGACACGCATTCAAGGGAAAGGGATATTTGGGCTGTGGGGATTTCGCGTGGTTGTTGCGGTTTATCGAGTTACTCGATGGTCGTGTCCAGCGCGAAGGGGCCTGATGATTTTTTACTCAAGTCGTCGAATCAAAGTAATGTTTCCTCGGGGGAAATCAGATCGGGTATCTCAAGATTTAGCAAGTATGTTCGCATCAATTGATTGAGATGTGAGATGTGAGATGGTGGCTATAGTATATAAGTTGTGTTTGCGTATGAGAAACGGTTCTGAACAGGCTCAGATCTAGCAGAGATTGTATTGATACTTGCAGTCTTGTATCCCGATATTCAAACTTGTCTACTTGTGCTGATGGAATCAGTCACGATCATGAATTACCCGCCATCGTTTCGAACGTTACCTCCATTCCTGAAGCTAAATCGAGGGGGAAGTTTGTTACCAGTTAGTGAATAAGGTCACGCTCGGATCTGACATATTTCAAGGTTCGTGGTTTGAATCTGCATGCCCTGTTGTCGGATGCCGCCGGCGCATCTGGCAAGTCATACCCAGTCGTCAGACTCCTTCGAAAAAACGTATAGACCTTCGGTACTGCGGCAGCGGTGTTGGACTCCACCCCCTACAATAGCGTCTATCTTTTCCGTGGCATTCCTGACGGCAGGCTCGATGGTGCCGTTGGCGCAACATAGTATCCCCTTGCAGAACAGCTCAGCCTCTTCACACATCGGATGAAATACTCAACATCCGCTCACCTGAGCAAGATAGTCAAAGCAATGCAAATAGTGCTCGCGGTGAAACAGCGATTCTGCGCCGGAGCTTTCCTCTTGGCCGCCTTCACGGTGGAGTCGTCCTACTTCTTTCCGGATCATGTCCAGACAATGCAACTGGTGGAAAATGGAGACGCAGACCTTGTCCACTGATCCAGTCTTGGGGTCTTTCACAAGGGCAACTCCGCCGTTATCCGTGAAAAGCGCAGTCCACGCGGCATCCCCAGAAGGCGTAACATCCCGAAGCTCCATGTGTTTGACAAAAGGCAGTTCCAGTTCGAAACATTGTCCGCAAGTACTCCGTCCCCGCCCCATGTCCGGGATGAGAGGTTTTCGTAGAAGAAAGATTAAGCAGGTAGCTGCAATTGCGAATGCGGTCGAGATGCAGACTGTTCGTTGCCAGCCTGTGGAAGCAGGCCGCGAAGATATGAACATGAAGTGTTGCGGATAAGCTGTCAGCTGTCGGACGAGCAAATCCCGGAATTTTTCTGTAGAATGGAAGTGGAAATTGAATGCGTAGAGGGCGATACTCGTAATCGTCTAGACGACAATGAGATGGATGAACGAAGACAGCACTAGACAAACGAGTGATCCAAGTGTACAAAAAGCTCAAAGAGAGGATGAGCTAACAGTGTGCTGCCTTTACACCGATCGTCCTGACGTTGATCTCCACGTTGCAATACCGCATGTCGTTCAATTTTACCTGATACATCACCGGCTAAACAGTTTGAATTGCAGCTCGCTAGCGTTGCAATGTATCAGATAGAATGAAACGGCAAGAGGCACAGCCATATATTGCCTCGAGGCAGGAAAGGATGTGATTTGTGGAACATGTTTGTTTGATGTTTCTTCTGAGATAGCAGTATGAAAGCGTTGTTGCGAACTGAACTATCATTTCTGAGGTTTATTCTGATCATGCTGGGAATATTTCCAGGAATTCATCCTTCGGCCTGCTCGGTGGAGGCACAACCACCAGCATACTCGAGGACGAAACAGTCTCACCGACCCATCGTCATGATGGAGGAATCGCTCAAGGCTTTCTTCCTTGTCTTTATGACGCGTACTTGCAAAGACTTCATCTTTTTCGCCGACGTTCCTTCGATATTCCTAGGAAACTCCATGTAGACCATGACATTGGAGTGAGGAGTGAAATGATTAGCCGGAGCTGAAGCAGTAGCAACAACAACGGAAGGTAAGTCCAAGAAGCCAGGAGCTCCTAACCGACGGAACCAACACAACAACGAAAAGTCCAAGACGATCGTGATGAGCGAGCAAAAATTCTCCCGCAACACAAACGTCTATAAAGTAGTAAAACTCACCCACCCACTCTCTCCACCATACAACCACCTCCCACATCAATCCCACTAAACTTTCTACACCAGCCCCAACATTCCAAACCAACACATCCACAATGTACTTCACCAAAGCCATCTATCTCGCCCTCATCAGCACCACCGCCGCCATCGCCTGGGACGAGAAATGCGTCACGACCTGCAAGACCGGCTGCGCGGCTTTGGCTTACGATCCTTACGGTGGAGATGTCGCGTACGGCTTCTGTCTCACGCAATGCCCCCACTCTCGCGGCTGCTAGAGTAGGCCCATCGGCAAGAAAGGCGGAGTAAGTCTAACCCACAACGGGTTTTTGAAGCTTTCTTGCTCTCTGAGGTCTGGCGACGTTGCTGACTTGGAGGTGGGTTGATCTGGCAGCTTTCTTTCGCCGGAGACGCCTGACTAAGATGGTATTCGACATTGGGGGTGTGTTTGGGTTCCGGAAATGGGTTGGAGCTGTCGCTGGTCGCAGCAGCGACCTTATCTTCAAGCTTCGAGGTTTATGTAGACGCGGTATATTTAGCAAGGTGTCGATCAGTTAACAGTAACAACACTAGATACAGCATACCTGTCTCTAGAGTTTCGCTGCTACTGCTTCATGTAAAAGTTTCACCCCCTTTTCAAAACAATTCCGATTCATTGCCACTTTCACGTTACGAAGGCCAGTAACATCGGAGTATCGATAGCAGTGATGCCGCTGATACGTCAATGCCTCGCATCAAGGCTTGGGGAAAGAATCGGTATAATGAAAATTTGCGGACAGAGCGGAAAGGCAAGAAGTCTACAAGCAGCCATGGCAACAAGAAAACCGAGAAAATCCACAAGGGCCCGATGAAACTGAGATATTCTTCAATAAGGAGGGGTTTTCACAATCGTCTTGATCTCCCCATCTTTTATAGCAACCGGCAAGGTCAACCATTATGCTTGAAACGAGTGTGGCATTGGACAAGATCTATTACTGGCGGGCTGAGAGTGGAAGGGAAGGGGGAGGAACGGAGGGATTCAGATGATGAGGGGGGTGGAGGTCTTAAAGACGGGCGTACGACGTTATGAAGATCGACACCAGAACAGGTAAGAAAATGCGAAACTTTGGGATTTGGCAGACAAGGTTGCTTTGCTTTCCTTCTTGAAACGTGTGTTCTCGTATGTTGAAGCCTGCAAGACACCTGGGTGCAATGACTTTCAAGGCTCAAGGTCAAAGTGCTTTGGTCACGAGTTCCGCAAAATTTGATATCTTTCTACCCCAATATGTTTCCGGTCTCGCTCAACAGACACAAGAGGGCCAAACTTTGGTCCTGATACAGGACAAAGGAACGTCATTACCTGCCCCGACGTGGTTTGCGGATGACCACATTACCCCAAGGGTCTGATGAGCTTTTCTATTATTTTCGTTGAGAATCAAGCAGATCTGGGTTCAGGTCTCTGAGATATCGAGGCCGAAGTCGTCAGCGATTGCGACTCCTTCTAGCGATAAGATGCGCTTGATCAATCCTGCTCATAAAGACTTGGATCTAGGTATGGAGCGCTCAGTGTCATACCCAACCGAACCTATTGCGTTGGACCCAGAGATCGCTGTTTCACGGCTTTCCATGCAATGGGTCCCATTATTCACAGACAAACTGTGGAATTGTGGTACGAAGGCTCCGAAAACCGTTACGGGCAGTATCTCGGTGAGCTAAGGGATCCAGCGAAACTACGAACGATGGCACAGTGGATTTGTAAGACTCAGCAATGCCGCACACTTTCTAAAACCTTCGAGGACTACGAACATTGCCTTTCACTAGAAAGAACACATGTGTCGGCACCGAATCTCACCGTGATGGACATGTATCAAAATTCTTTCCTCTAGACCTGAGTTTTCTCGTGAGAATCTTGGACCCGAGGAGGACTGCATTTCGAACAATCGCATTCTGGTGCACCAGGAACACAATATCTGATGCGAGATCCTCCCAGCTGCAACCTCTTGCGATCAAGTATATTGGTCAAGTCCAGTAGTAAATGTTGCAACCGCCGCAATCTGTGGTCTGGAATCATGGAATGGTGCTGGGAGCTTGCCTCTGCAAGCACCGGGATGCCAGTTTCGATGGAATGGAACCATCCGCGAAAAGACTCGTCGTGCACCCACTTGTGTTTGAAAAGCGCATAACCCATGCAGTATAGCTCGCCATCTTCCTTGTCTTTGACCGTCATAAGTTCTCCGATAGCCATCTGTTCACCTCGCCAAAGCATGAATGGCGCACCCAGGGCTCCATATCCGTCACTGCCGAAAACGCCTTGGATCTTCTCCAGCATATTCGCGAGGGCTTTGTTGTCCTTGTCCGTAGAAAAGCACAGGAACTGTGCTTTTCGGCGAAGGATGTACCCCCAAGAAAAGTACTGTCCAACCACAAATGGTGTATATAGCAATAAAGTATCCTTTCTATCTTCTGACCCGTGAATATAGCTCAGGAGATACTGGTCAGTGATATTGTAGAACCTTGATTGGAGATCGATTGCAGCGAGGAGCAATGGGTCGCGGTATTTGGATATAACTTTCTCAGACTCGGAAAGGCGCTTTCGCTCATCCGTGTAGAAGTTGAACCATCCAGCAATGCCTGCAGAAACCAGTGCTCCCACGAGAGAGATGACAGATATGATAATTGACGCAACGTCGACCATGATTGCGATACGACGTTGCTGCGATCATATAATCACTCATTAGAGTTCCGGTTATTCCTATACGAAAGATCTCTAAGAGTCAAAGATGGGATACAAACTAGGTACCTGTCAAAATTTTGGCGTTACTCCGTAAACTTCATCATGTGACCTAAGCACTTCTCATCGACGGCTACCTACCTTAGTGTGTGGAATGGGCTTCTGCAGTAACGCGCAGGAACTTATGTCTAGCAGGTAACAAGCATATGCGGCCGCGCCGCAAATCATCAGCAATAAGGCACGGACATGTTTCGAACACAAAGTACGAGACATTTTGATTCACAAGGACCTCCCCTGATGGGACGTACCGACTCCGTTGGGGGTAAAAAGACAAAAGGCCAAGTTGTGATGTTGACAATCCGTTTCAACAGATCTTACTTGAGATTGCACGTGAATAATATCTAGTAAAGTATCGATCGTGCATAGGGGCATGGAAGGCGAGTCAAGATGTTGAGCTGAGAACAAAGCTTATTGTACTCCTAGTGACAGCAGTAGCCTCGCATCGGGGATGCTTGCAGTTGGCACGGCAGATTGCTCCAGGTTCAAGCTCGCCGCAGCACAACTCGTTTTGGCTCGTTTTGGCGACACACTCATGATGAAATCTGGGCAGTCTACGTGAAAAGGTTTCGACGCCCTCCGCCGTTGACCTTTACTCTAATGGCCCTCTCAATGGACATTTACAGTCTATACTGATAAAATGTTGTACGACTGAGATTTTCGAGACTCGAACGAAGACTCCCTTGCGCCTCTGACTACTGCCTTTGCTTTCTCTCTGCATCATGGCAGAGCTCTGGTCAAACATCCCGGCAATGCCACCACCACCAGGTGTTACCCCGAATTTTGTCGACCCCAGAAATCGTACAAATGTTTACATCGTCGTTTACACAACCTTTACCTCGCTGGTGGTTCTCTTTGTCTCGCTACGATTGTATGCCAAAATATGGATCACGCGCTCAATTGGCTGGGACGACCGTGAGTAGGCCTTGATTTCTAGATGGAAACTACCGCTAAAGAATATCAAGTCGCTTGCGTTATAGGAACGGTATTTCCTAACACATGATGCCCATCGCTATCGGTTTATATGTCTGATTGGAGATCAGGTCTTTCAGCTAGTGTATAGCACCATAATTTTATACAGTAAGCCAGTGTTTCGATATCGGAATCCAATGAACTAACGCTGCCCAGTATCTATGATTGGAGGTGGGAACCACTTGTGGGATATTCCGGCCGCTGAGCTGCCCAAATTTGTTCGAGTAAGTACTCGAGCGTGCCTTGCGAAATCAGATCCTAACACACTCTACTATAGCTCAGCCGTATCACAGCTATCCTTACGGAACCGAGCATCTTCTTCGTCAAGCTCTCGCTTCTGCTGCTACTCTATCGTCTCTTCTCGCCAAATCGGTTTATTAAAATCAATGTTCTCATTACTATGGCGTTTTGTTTCGTATTCTATTCTACGACAATGGTGCTCTTCTGTTTCCTTCAGGGTCACAGATTCGCCATCATGTCAAACTACATTTTAGGTGCTAAGAACGTGGGCAGTGACATTTTTCTCTTATTCATACCAGTATTAGCAGTATCCAAATTGCAGCTTGCCACAGGGAAAAAAATCGGGGTGATGGCAATTTTTCTCACAGGGTCTCTGTAAGCCTTGTCTTTGTCAGTCTTCTCATGCTTCTTTACTAATACCGAGACCAGCGCTTGCGTCATGAGCATCGTTGGCTTGATCTATAGAGTTGATTATGGGACTCGCCAGGACGCTACGTGGAACCTGATGTCTGTCAACATAGTAAAGTAAGTTTGCTAATCCCTAACTCCGGCAAATCACTCTGCTGACACAATCCAGTACCGTCGAAGTTGACGTGGGCATCCTCTGCAGTTGCATGCCCTGCTTCCCATCTATCTTCAAGAAAACAAACATTGTGCAATCCCTGCTCGCGCCGTTCAAATCTCTGCGCTCTCATCTCTCCAGATCACGGAAGAACAGCACAGGCGAGAACGTTTTCGAGAAGACTCGATTACCTGGTTCCTACAACTCCGGTTCTGGCCAGTTTTCGTATCCTAGCAGATCAAGAAAAGATTGCATCGAGTATGGAGAAATCCACGTTTTTGGCAGATCTGCACTAAAGGTTGCCTGCGTGACTAGACCCGCAGCGGTCGTTCGCGGTAGCTCCCTTATACGCGGATTTGGGCGTTCGAGTAGGAATGAGAAGAGCGAACGCAATAACGAGTTACATGAGTCTGTTAGGCAGCAGACAGACCCTTGTCGCTAGCCGCCTGGACACCACACCTAGGTCGCTCAGCTCGAACGGCAGTGCACAGGAATTGCGGCAGCAAGCGGATGAGATACAGGCGAGGGGTCTCCAAACAGATGCTAAGAAGACTCAGAGAAGTGCACATGGGGGAAACCAGGTGGGGAGAGTCTTTTGCGAGGAGTCCATACGAATATCAAAGCCTATGAAGTAATATGGGGGCGCGGAGTATGGAAGCTGCTATGAAACCCTGTCTTGTACCACCGAGAACACGCTACTCCCAATCATGACCTGTCACGAGCTATGGATACTCATATCCTTTCCATCCAGGAATCTACTGATGATACGAATACCTCAAACGCACAATCGACGCTACCTCTTCCGCCAGGGGGCCGTCGAATTTCATCAAACAACAATCGATGGCCAGACCGCCAAGTGAAAGAATCACGCAACGCACCACTTGGAGTATAAGAATCCACGCTCGATCAGCTCTTCGTATCTTTTTGGGCGATTCTCCTTATCGCACAGGGCTTGTAGTTGGAGTCGAGTCGCTATATAGTATACCCATTCAAGGAAACGATGTATCTACTTACCCATCTCGTATACCAATGCCTAGACCTGTCATCTCTGCATTACCGAGCATCCCAGATCCCCCATCATACCAACCGTACCTGAGTCAAACCCTTCTACCCTATTACCCCATATGCCCGACAATACATATACCCACAACCCTCGTCCTGGTCTCCACTCACCCACCGACTGAGCCTGCCCCCGCCGGTGCTTAGAATAGCTTTCATCTGTACTTGTTAACAAACCTAGCTTCCCCCCCCTCCCCCACAAACCAACCACAACCACAACCACAACCACAAAACACCCTCTCCCGTCCACCAACCCGCTCGTCTCTACGCTTCTAAGTTCCCACAACCATCCCAGACCACAAAATCTAAATCAACGGCCATGAGCGGAATCGAAGGATCTTAAGGAGAGGGAAGAAAAGAAAAGAAAAGAAAAGAAAAGAAAAGAAAAGAAAAGAAAAGAAACAATAGCAGGTAGCAGATAGCAAATCGCATAACCACTACTAGACAAGAGCTAAAGGGCAACGAGGAAGAGAAAATAAATGAACGAGACAGAGCAGGGAGCCGGGGGAAAAGGGGGGGTTTAGAAGATTGAGGATATGGGAAGGGAGATATAAAAAAAAAGAGCTTTGCTAGTAGTGGAGGGCTGGGTTGGAGGGGAGATACATAGGAGCGAAATTGGAAGGGCCAGGTTAGGGGACCAGGGCATTCGATCTTGAACGGGGGGGCAAAGATGATAAGCCTTCACACCACCAAAACCCATCCAACGAAACAAACAAACACCACCATCTAAACCGCATTCAGTGGAACTTTCAACGCAAACAGAGGCAGACGTCGGCGCTGAGGGTTGAGAAAAAAAAAAAGCCACGGGGGTCTTGGCGGAGGGGTGGTTGCTGATCGTATCGTGTATGCGTGTCTGTGGAATAGGGGATTTGGGTTTTGTGGGGGTGGGGCGGGTCTGCTGGTGCGGGGTTAGGGGAGTGGGGGGTGTGGATGGTGAAGAGGAGGGGGGGGGGAAGGGAGAGGAGGGGAGTGGGGGGAAAGAGGGGAAAAGGAGAGAGGGGAAATGGGGAAGGGGGAAGTTAGGGAAAGGAGAAGAGGAGTAAGAATGCGGGAGGTGATGGCGTGCAAATGTCCCCGCGCCTTAGGGTTCTCAGTAATGGATATAGCGCGGGGAGTGGAAGAGGACGACCACTATCATTCTCGGATGCTTCTGTCATTTGTTGTCAGTCTTGCCTTCTGCAGACTGCTCCTTGATCTGAGCATCCTTCTTCGCCGGCCTCGCGCCGAAGATGGTGCTCCCGACCCTAACCTCATTACTTCCGCACCGGACTGCGCTCTCGAAATCCTCGCTCATTCCCATACTCAACTCCAGCTCACTACTCTCAATGCCAAGCTCAGATGCGACTTTATCTCTCACCTCTCTCAACGCCACAAAATCCTCATTCTCCTTGCCTTCGCTCACGCCTTTACTCCTGGCAATGGCTCCAATAGTCATTAGCCCCTGCAGCTTCAAATCCGGGCATATCTCCCTGATGTGCTTGCATAGACTAGCAGCTTCGCCTGGCTCAACCCCCGATTTCTCCGCTTCGCCCGACGTGTTGACCTGCACGAATACCCTCAAGGGCGTATCTTTGTACTCGGGTGACTCTTTACACAGCGCATATCTCCCGTTCTGCAGTAGATCCGCTTTCTTCGCCGTATCCACACTCTCCACGCACCAGAGATTGGGGATCTGCTGGGCAAGCGTGCGGCATTTGTTCGTTTGCAGTGCGCCGATGAAATGCCATCGGATCTCCCGAGGGAGGAGCAGGGACTTGGAAAGTAATTCTTGCTGGTAGTTTTCACCAAAGTGCAAGTGCGATAGAGGGGGTTGGTGGAGGGCGAGGATATCGTTGGCGGGTTTTAATTTGGAGACGGCGACGAGGCGGACCTCGTGGGATCCTAGCTTTTTGGCGGATTCTATTCTGCTGACAATGTCGCTGAGGTTTTGTATGAGTTGCTTGGCACGTTGGGGTTGGACCGGCATCTCCTCATTGGCATGTTCTGCCATGCTGAAGATGGGGGGAGAGCGTCATCCTTCAATGATGGTGGTGTGGTTACCCTCAGTCCTCGGTTTGGAAACGCTAGTAGTATCCAATGTCATCCCTGTCAATCTTGAAATATCACATGGTGCGCTTGCCGTTTCCAATTTATACCAATATCAAAAATCGTTGCATCACAAAACTATTTCGATAACCGTTAATAGAAATGCGTTCGTCCATCGCTCTTAAGTCGATTATTGGCATAGGGCAAATGGGCAAATGGGACTGTATAACGGGCCGAATCATCCTCATACTAGGCCATACCAACATGTTTTATACCATATCCCAAAATTCGATCATGTCCCTTGCTACACTCGAGAAACAACCCGAAACCCTCCACAATAGACCTCCGCCTCTACATCAAATCCCACTAATAATAGTATCCACCATATCGTATCCATCCCTCTCCTTCATAAAAGCCAGCACAGCCCCAACATTTCCCTCCGTCATGACCGTCCTAGAAGGATATTTCACGCCCCTTGTGCTCCACAAAACTCTAATCGTTTCTATTGTCGAGCCCGGCGGAATCTTCTTGCTGTTGTTGCTTTTGTCGTCCTCCTGCGCTGTCATGGCGTCCGAAATCTTGGCTTTCAGCTTGGTGAGACTGGTGGACAGTGCTACGACAACGAATACGAAATTATCTACGCATCTCACCACGAAAGCGATGGAGGGCTCTTCCCTTGTGGTTTCTGATGTGGCGATTGAAGGTAGCGTGCCGTCGAATAAGGAGTCCGGAGCGGGTGATTGACGTTGAGGAGCACTGGGGTGCGAGTGAGGTTGATCCATAACGTCCATGCTTTCGGGCATCTCTTCGTGGGGGGTATTAATATGATCTGGCATTTGCAACCTAGCTTTTAAGTAAGTTCTGAGTATTTTACTTTTCATGATTTTCTAGATATCACGTTGGTCTTATATATTACTCCGCTCTTTGTGAGAAGCATTCCTGAATAAGCAATCGATTGATCGCTCTATACTTTTCTAGTAGGCTCAAGAACATTCTTGCTCACTCTTTCCCACACTATTATCAAAACAAAGAAAGAAAAATCCTCCCTTCCACCAAGCAATGCATTGATACCTTTACGTGGCCAGTACTCACAAGCTTACTCTTCATGACGGAATCAAGATTCATCCATATCATCGAATCGATTACATGTTTACGAGCCCTCTGAGCAGACAAGACTGAGCATTACAGCTTTTCCCACACACGACATTTCTAGGACGCAAGCCCACATGATGTGTTCAGAAAAGTCAACCCAGACGAATGGCCAGCTCCCACATCAACTGCCTCTCAACCCCCTCACCACCACCTCCCCACCACCTCTCTCCCCCCCACAATTCTAACCCCCACCCCCACCCTCACCCTCCCTACATCACCACACCAACCACGAACCCCAAGAATAAAAAAACCAACATCAAAATTTCCTCCTCGGAAGACATCTTGCAAGCGCAGGCAGCGCCCAGACCGGAGGAATTTAGACGAATATATATATATATGGGGGTTTTTCTGGAAAATAGCAGATGATGGCGCGCAAGGGAGGTTTGGGGAGGGGGGTGGGGGGAGGTTGCAGAGAGTCATGGCGGGTTCAGCGAAATCTAGAGGAAAATAGCAAAATGGCGTTAATGTTTTGAAGAAATTAAGAAAGGTTTCGTGTACATGTGTACTGTACAGTTGTATTCCGTAGGCTGCTTCGTACAGTCCAGCCCAGCCCAGCCCCCCCCCCCCCCCTCCCCCCCATTTTTATCATATCCATATCATATCCATATCAGGACACTCACTCACTCACTCACTCACCCACTCACCCACTCACTCACTCACTCACTCACTCACTCACTCACCCACCCACTCACTCACTCACTCACTCACCAACCAACCAACCAACTCACTCACTCACTCACCCACTCACTCACTCACTCACTCACTCACTCACCCACCCACCAACCAACCAAACCAAAACCCCACCTGATCCAGCCAAAAAAAAAAAAAAAACCACCCATCACATTTTTTTTCAAAGGCTCCCGATTGTACGTACCCCAAAGCGATCACGAGTGCTGGCTATTTCCGCTAAAGTTGAAAAAAAAAAGGAAAGGAAAGAAGAAAAAAAAAGAAAGAAAGAAAGAAAGAAAAGAAAGAAACCTTCTTCCCTTTCGTTACTTTTTTCTTTTTCTCTGCTGTAGAACTCGGATTCGCTTCCATCAATTTAGCCACCTATCGACATATCGATACCCAAAAAAAAAGAAGAAGAAAAAAACGTATATAAACTAAAGGGGTTTAAGCTGGGGTCGGGGCGTGTGCATCATTGTTTTTTTCTCTTCTCCCCTCTGTTATGAGGTATATTATACTAGGCTCGATAAGATGATTGAATTTTTTTTTACTTGAGGGGGCTGGCTAGACTTTTTTTGGTCGAGAGTTGTGTAATCGCATAGAAATCTCATCTCGTTGCCATCTAAAAAAGGGAGGTTTGAAGAAGAGAAACAAGGATTTGTGAATCAAGGCGCTGGGAAGGCTGCAATAGGTGATAAACATCCTCAAAATGAACCATCAACAAACGTCCCCGTCTACGTGCAACCACCCCTCTCCGTCCTGAGTTTTGAAAAGCTCTGCCTTTGAGACCTTTCATGCCTTGCTCGGGTTCGGCATAACCCTCCCGCTGCCCTCAACCACATGGATATGTGACTTGTCAACAGCAAACGGCTCCTTCCAAACCCTCCCCGTACTCTCCACAACTTTGATCTCTCGCCCCAGATCCCCACGCAGGACACGTCCACTCCCTTCCACCACTAGGATTTCCTGCTCCAAAGACCCGCGCAAGACACGGCCGCTGCCTTCTACGACCTGGATCTCCCTGCCCAACTCGCCACGTAGTTTGCGTGCGCTGCCTTGGACGATTTGGATGGCGGATTTATCGATTGAGAGTTTGACTTGGCGCTCCTTCTCGCTGGCTAGGATGAGGAAGCTGGACGCAACGACAACGAGGGTGAGGGTGAGTAGTGCTGCGTAATTGCGGAGGTGGTCGAGTGACAAGGGAGGTGGAAGGAGAGATGTGGCTTGTGAGTTAAATGTTGAAGCGCCGGCGGGAGCGAAACCTGAAGAGATGGCCGAGGACGTGCTAGTAGTGGTGGATTGAGTGCAGGGGATAATTGATTGGAGAGTGTCGTCGAAGCAGAGGGCGGAGGTCGACGTAGAGGATGAATGTTGGGCGGTTGGGGTGGATGAGGGGGTAGAGGAGGAATTGGAGGAAACAGACGGAGGCGGCGAAAACACTGTGGAAGAAGTTTGTCTTCCCACAGATAACGAAGTAGTGGACGAGGACACGAGAATTGTTGACGTAACAATAACCGGAAAAGGAGGTCTAGTTACGGTGGTAGTCGGAATTGCCAGGGACACTGAGCCAGAACCTTCGGGATTGACTGTGACGGTCTCAGTGAGTGTGGTCGTGGAGCTCCAAGTAGTTGTCATCCCAGCCTCTGTAGCATTTGCACTCGACGTAAATCCTGGAGAAGCAAATCCTACTGTAGCACTCGCAGCCGGAAGACTCGACATGGCATAGCACCCTAGACCGTTTGGCTGAAAGTCCCGACAGAACGGAATGTTTGGGGGACAGCATTGCTGAGCTGGGAAGAAGGTGTTCGTACAGTTGGGGGCGGAGTGGTCGTAGCAGATTGCGGGTGATGAGCAGATATGACCTTTTGGGCAACAGCCAGAGCCTGTTGTTTGGATGTTGCAGGTAGTATCCTGTTGAGGAAGTCAGTAGAATTGGTGGGAGAAGGAAGGGATTCGTGGCTTACTGCTGGGCAGCAAGAATCACCACAGCATGTTTCGCCGAGGTTGCAGAAGGCATCAGAACAGCAAGTCGAAGACTTGGGGATGCAGAAAGGAGCAATGTTATTGGATTTCGCCATGCAGCAGGTCTCTGTTATTTCGCCGTGTCAGTCTGTTTTTCTGGTCAAACAGTGTGAGTTTGTAAGATCCTTAGCATACCGCTGGGATCAAAGCATTCGCAGCTCATATCTCTGGCACCCAGATCATATGCACTGCTCGGAATAACCCATGCTGCTCCTGTGGAGACATTTCGGTGGTAGGGCGCTGAAAGCCAAGTCACATTTGTCGAGACGTTGGCTGGAAGGCCGCGGAGGAAGACGTCATTGTGGCCATGGTGGAAGACGTTTCCGACAGCGCTGGCTAGCAATACACTGCTGGCCAGCAGCACGGAAAACATCGTTGCTTGATAAGATGCCATTGCTCATGTAACTGAAGATAGCTGGAACTTATTGGTGACGACCAGATCTGAGGCGGAGGTAACGTTAGTATGATATGCTGAATGGCAATAGAGTATCAATTCGATCTAGAAACAACGTATTTCTGTCAATCCAGAAGATCTAGTGAGATCAAAGCAAAATCCAGTGCTAAAGAGAGTGGAGGATATTGATCGTTCTCATGTTGGGATTCGAAAAATGCTTTGTTTACATCTAGGCGGTCGGTGTTATGGTTGCTAGCAGCCTGATCCTTGGGGCCAAACATTCACTTCGGACTCATCATTGAGGTGTGCTTAGGCCTCTAATGACAAGAGGCGGCCATCGAATGAGCATCATTGGAAGACGTTGGGGTTCGTGGAGACCTACGGTTCTCAACAAGCAGGACTAAGTGAGCTTAATTGAATGAACCACAATGACCACAATGACCACAATAGCAGCATAGAATACAACAACTGGGTAAAAATATCTTCACCACCATTACTTGGCTTTCATGCAATGCCGCTACGGCTACATGCACTTTGTGCGGCGGGGCGAGCCCGCGATAGAACGATACGAGGTACCTGCATCGTTTCAGGAGCAAGCAAACACTCTGTCTATGGTAACACAAGATGCACTCGACAGATATGTGAAACCGTATTATTCCATTCTATCTCGATGATAAGATACCTACAACTTACAGGGGTGAATATTGGAAGAGTCAATAAAGATAGCAGGTTTATTAACGTTGGGCATTGAAGATCAGTCCCAACCAGGATTTTTCTTTCTTAAGGGTGGATCCCGAGAAGTGTCGGTGGCGAGGGGTTGGTGCAGTATGTATATGTGAGAAGAAAATCATAATTCCAGCCAGTGCTTTCCTGTCGGTCAATTAATTTATACTTCCAAACAAGATGCAAGCTGATGCAAACTCTGAACCTTATACTGCTCTCCCCAACTTCACATGTCGAGAACTTGTAGTGTTGGACCATCAACTACTGTTTCTATAGAGCCTCCCCGTCGATTTCGCTCGCGCATGGGAAAGCCAATGAATGGGTTTAACAACTGCGACAGTTGGCTCCGGTCAACCTCTCAAACGTCGAGAAATAGCAAATGCGACTTCATAATCTGAGCTTGAAACGACGTACTGTACCTTCAGATCGACGGTCCCCTAGATCGGCTAGATGCGATGAATGAAAGTATTGACGGCTGGCTACGCGAGGTTTTCCTACGAGCAAGAAAGCCAGGCACACAGATTTCGAAAAAGTAAAATCCCAGAATTCTCTCGCAACGGCGGCATCATTAGAATTCTGATCTGGCGTTGCAAGCTTTGGTCTAGATGAAGACTTGAAATCGATTTACCCTGGCCTTTCGTCGCCGTGGAGATCCCCAGATACTGTTCATTGCGACACTTCACCGGTTTTGCACTCATGAAGGGTACTGTTCCAATGCCGGTCGTCGAGGCCATAGAGAGAAAAGGCCAATTCAGAGAGACTGTGGTCCAAATATTAAAATGATTCAGTATGTTAAGGAAATTTCCAAGTGAACCTTGCCGGGTTGCGGTGGAAGCAAGAAGGCCGTTAAAAGTCCACAAAAGATTGTTTTACTCTTTTGAAATGATGTACTTGCAAAGTATTTCTCAGCAGCGTCATCCAGTTATCGAGCGCTCTCGGACGAACAGTGTATTGATGTAACAGTCCTGTCTCAAACAGTTCGAAGCACCATCTGGCCTGACTTCGACGAGCTCTGGGAAGCTGTGTCAAAGGTTGGGGTCATGCCTTGGATTTTCGTGTCCACCGAGCGGGCAGATGATCTATGTATGGCTTCGAGATCAACAGTAGCTACTTCAACGGACTGCAGAAAGTCAGTGAAGAGTAGCCGATAGCACATCAAGGCTTGGACTAAATGACAGTCTGAGTATTCAAACTCGAGTTTGATCGGTTTTCACATGTTCCACTTGTCCAGTTCTTCTTGTCGCACCAGCTCTATCAAGGGGGCTTCCGGGCCAATGCTTGTAGGCTTTTCAATGAGGACGATGAGCTCAGTCCGTGCATCTTGATATCGACTGTGGCTCAAGGTACTTACTGGCTCCCATTGAGTAAAGTAGGTAAAGTAAAGTAGGTAGGTAAGGTAGGTAGGTAAGGTAGATATGATGTCGTGGGGCTACTAGGCCTTCGACCGGCTCAATCGGATCGCATCGAACGGGTGTTTAACCCATTAATCGTCATCCATGCTGTTGTGGTCATTGCATGGGTGATTGTTTCGGGTGCGTTCCGGACTAAGTACCGTCACAACCGGCAGCCTTGAAGTTCGGATCAAAAGTCTTCCGGTGTTCATCTACCTTACTGTAGGTGAAATGCTGTACATAGCTGGACTTCCGTAGGTACCTTACTTTGCGGTCCCCCAGGAGGAGATCGAGGCGATAAGAAGAGTTGGAAGCTTCTTGGCATCATCAATTCAGCGGTTCATAATCTTTTGGAGGATTGGAGGAATAGGCGGACGAGGGAGTATGTACTGTAGTTGGATTAATACGTAGAGAGGAGCGAGAGAATGTTGACGGGTCTCGAGTAGAAGACTGACTACTGACTAGGTACTGTACCGTGTACGGGGTACGGAGTACTACTGTGGGGTAGATCCTACCTAAAGTACCTTACCTTACTGTATCTAATCATGGTGGGGGCGCAGTCCGGGCATTGATCGGTAAGGTAGGTAAGGTATATAGCACAAGCTCGCCGTCGTCATCATTGAAATGTCTTTATGAACACACTCTGTACTCGGTATAGTAGACGATACTGCTCTTAATCTACCCTTCGATCTAACACAGCAATTTCACCTCCAACTTCATCTAACACCATCCTCCCGCTCGTCGACGCTACCTCTCCACGTCGCCACTGCTTGAACAATCCCCACCATGGGTCTTGTCGAATCGCTGAGAGCGCTCTTGGCCCTATGTATATCCCTCTCACTTCTATCTCTGGCTTCTGCTCAGGTAGTGGGGCCGACAAATGGCACCTTCTCAGGGAATCCTCCGCAATCAACCTTGCAGACCACACAAGTCATGGGAACCAGTTCTATCACAATCTACCCTCTCACTAACGCCGCTCAAGAGCAACTTAATGTTCGTCAGCTTCTTGATTGTTAGAAATAGATGGCTGACACTAAACAGAAAACCTCCGTCAATGGCCGCATGATGCTCGTCAATCCTTCGACTTCCGCAGATATACGAAGTGGAGATATTGCGTACATTAGCTGCGATTCCTTCGCCTACTCGGGAAACCTCAATGCCACCTGGACCATCAATAAGGCGGTGACGAGTGGTCCAGGTGCCATTCTGCTCTACAGCACTGCTTCCGGAAGATGCACTTTCGCCCCGACAAACGACTTTATCTACGACATCCTCTTCACTATGCCCGATGCAAATACCTCCATGGTCTTGGAGAAGGGGCTGACAGTCAATTCTCCGCCAAATGCGTCGATAAAGTTATATCAACAACAATCGAACAATGGGAGTAGTGGCGACGTTCTAGGGAAATCACCAAGCACAGCAGTTGCGATGATTATTCTCTACAGCATCACGGGAATCATCACAGCTTTGTTCTTGATCATTATTGTGGTCGGTGCCCTGAGAGCGCATCGTCATCCGGAGCGGTACGGCCCGAGGCATGTGATTGGAAGAGCAAGGCAGAGCAGAGCAAAGGGAATCGCAAGAGCAATGTTAGAGACACTCCCGATTGTCAAGTTTGGGGAACGGGAAGATCGGAAACACGTCGAAGCAGGCGGAACCTCGTCGCAAGGTGAAGGTACTCATCCGGATCCAGACGTTGAGCTGGGAACTACGGAAGGCAGAGACCGTACCGCATCTCCCACAGCTACAGAAGATCAAATCCCGAGCGCCTCACATCCCCCAACCGTCAATCCGCAACCAACCGAAAACGAACCCAACGCAGTCCCCGATACTGTAACCACCGAAACCCACCCTGGTACCTCTGCACCCAACCCTGAAGCCTTAGATAGCGCAAACACCGACAACGGCCTCGCCTGCTCCGTCTGCACCGACGACTTTGTAAAAGGCCAAGACATCCGCGTCTTACCATGCAATCACAAATTCCACCCCGAGTGTATCGACCCCTGGCTCCTCAACGTCTCAGGAACCTGCCCCTTATGCCGCGTCGATCTACGGCCCACCACTTCCCGCAATTCCACCGACGACCCCTCCTCAGAACCTCCCCTAACCGACCTTCCACCAGACACCAACACCCCCTCCAACCGCCGCTCCCGCACCGGCCTCTCCACCTACCTCCACCACACCCTCAACATCCACCGCATGCGCGACGCCACGCCCCAAGAGCGCATCGCCGCCCTCCGCCGCCTGCGAACGCAACAGCAGGAAGCCCAAGCCGAAGCTTCAGAGCGACCGAGGAATCGCATGAGCGCGCGGTTGAGTCGCGCGTTTCATTTCGGCTCGAGGCCACAGAGCACGGTCGTGGATCCGCATAGTAGCCTTTCGACGCCGGCGCCGGGGAGGGAGCCGGAGAGGGTTAGTGAGAGCGATAGGGCGTTGAATGACCTGTAGGTAGCGGGTTGTGTAACAGGGCGTTCCGGTATGGGGATTTGGGATGACGCGGATGATGTATATTTGTGCTCGAAACAAAAAAATCTGCCGGGCGAGGGATTTTTTTTTAGCATGACACGCTGCACAAGGGCACATATTACTGGCCGTTTTTTTTTTGGTGGTCCCAAGCAACGTTTCGAAGAGACAATAGTAGTAGTGTCTATACCTCCGCAAGAGGGCTAGGAATCGTAAAAGCTACAAGTCAGCTACATATGTATGTAGCTAGGGGGGGGTTATGTTTGTTTATTGAAAAAAATAAAATCCATCTCATCAATCTCGCTTTTGTGGGTATGGTGTTTATCGTGCACAAGGCACATATTACTGGCTTTTTTTTTTTTGGGGTCCCAAAGCAACGTTCTGAAGAGGCAATAGTAGTAGTGTCTATACCTCCTCCGTAAGAGGGCTCGGAATCGTAAAAGCTACAAGTCAGCTACCTATGTAGCTACTAGGGGGGTTATGTTGTTTATTGCCAAAAAAAAATCCATCTCACCAATCTCGCTTTTGTGGGGTATGGTGCAGGAAAACAACATCTCAGACGAGTCGAGATACTGCAAAAGGGGGGTGGTTTTATAGCTTTATAGCAAAATTTCCCCACGGTACTCGAGGAGCAGTTTTTCACCCAACTATGTCACACCACGCTGGTTTATGAGGTTCGTACACTCTAGGTATGTGGGTTTGGAGAGGGAGAAAATGGGAAGGTGGGCTAGAGGGTAAATCCGGGTCATTAATGATCCATTATTGTACACCTCTGAAAAAAAACGACAACGACGCCGGCCTTGGTGGATCTAACAACGCCAAGATTTGAGAGATGCTTTTAGGAGATGTTCTCGGGAAATCGCCATGCCATGCCACCCTTTTAGACCCCTAAAGATTGATATCCAGATCCTATCAGCAAAACCCCCACGCACATCCTCAAATCCCCCAACCCCCACTACTCCCCCCGCCTAAGCGCCGGATGATCCTCCTCCCTGACCACCCTCCCCTCCACCGCCGTCCCCACAAAAACACTCCCCCCCGGCACCGGTCTTCTAGCCAGCGGCACGCCCTGCTGCTGTCCCCTGGGCGTGAGCAGCGTGTACGGATTCGCGACGGGGCTTTCGGCCCTGACCTCTCTCGAACTCGTCCTGGGTGGGACGTTGTCGCTGTTTGGTACGGATACCTGGGGTAGGGCTTGGTGCGTGTGGGATATTGGGTTTTGGGGGGAGGTTACGTCGTAGGCCGGGAGGCCCTGGGGGACATAGGGGTGATATTCGACTTCTACTCTGGGCGGGTCTTCGGAGATGGGGCTTGGGCCGTCGTAGGGAGCGGGTGCTGAGCCGGGGGCGCGGCGTTTGCCGCGGGTGGATTGGCGGCGTAGGAGGCCGCGGACTTCTTCGAGGGAGGTGGAGCGGGCGATGTCGTTGCCGTCTCGGTCGGGGAGGTGGGTATCGAGGTCTAAGTCGTTGGGGTTGGCGGCAGTATCGGCGGCGGGGTGTCGTGAGTTCAGCGATGTCATTGCATTCGTCTCAGTGATAGGAAGGGGCCGGTAGCGGAGTGGCGGCGGTGTGGCCGGATCCTGAGGGTCCGGAACTTCGGTCGTAGAGGAGAAGTCAGTAATTGGTGGCACTGGGTCTTTCTTAGGTACAAGACGCTTTCCGTCTTGCTTTTTGGCATAGGCGGCGCGAGCGGTGGCGGCTTCGGTGTCGGAGACAGCAACCGAGTAGGTTGGCTTGTCTGAGGAGCCAAGGGCGGCATCGGCGCCACCGGGAGGGTTGATGGGAACTTTGCGGATGGCGAGAACAAGGGCACACATGAATTTGGAGCGGCGGGCAGCGCGGATGGTTTCGTTTGCCCAGTTGGACTAAGGGAAAGGAGATTAGTTTGAGGTGACATGCGTACAGGAGGATATTACCTTGTGTCTGATTTCAACTCGAAGTTCAAGTTTGTTCATTTCTGCGATGCCAGTGATTTCGAGATCGACGTCAGGTTGAAAGTCTCGAGAATTCTCCTTGTCCAGAACAAACGCCTGCATCTCATTCTTGAGGACTTGAATGTCTTCGAGGGATGTGTCAAAGGCAATGTACATGAACAGTTGCTCTCTCATGGCTTTCGACCTGGAAACGTTTTGGATCCAGACTGTGTTGAGCACAATGTTCGGGACTTGAGTCGTTTTGTGGTCTCTGACTCTCTTGAAAACGGTGAATAGCAAGGAGATGTGCTCCACTATTAGCTGCTCGTCTCCAATATCAACTCGATCAAGTACATCGAATGGATGCTTGACGAAGAGAAAGATGCAAGAGCCAAGTACTTCTTGTGCAGTAGTGGCAAAGACAAAAGATAGTGAGAGCAGAGCGGTACCAGTGGTCGCGAGCGTTGTAGTGAAGGATTTGTTGAGGAAAGCCACTGTAGTAGCGTAAGCACAAGCAGTATGAATGTCTTCGTTGTATGATTCTTACCAAAGACGAAAACAGACATCACAAACACAACAGCGCACAGCATCCCATCCAAAACGTTGATAGCCTGATCAACGTCATGCAAGCTGTTTGCAATTGAGTGTCGCTCGCGGCCAAACTCGCATACAGTCAGGATCATCTCGTCCAGACTGATGTCCCCATTCCCATCACGGTCAAGAGATGCAAAGCACTCCTCTGCTTCAGCTTGGCGATCATTACCAAGCACTTCCATGATGTCTTCCTTGTACAAAGCATCCTTGCCCTCCACCACAAAGCTCATCCACAGTCGTTTCGCCAATGCCTCTGATGACTTGTTCTTCTCCAAAGCCTCAACGACGATCGAGTGTGCCGAACCAGGGTTGAAGACTTGCTTGCCAGCGATTTCAGATGCGATGTTCCCAAAAGCCGAAGTTATCTTATCGCCAAAGCGACCCACGTCCTGTAGGAGCCGTAGAGGCGTAGCAGAGCCTGACTGACGGTTACCGGTACCTGGTTTGATGACATGGATATCGATGGAGGAATTGATAAGGTAATCCTCCTCTGCAAATTCGGGGCAGTAAGCAGGAAACAAAGCTCGGGAGGCATCATATAGCAGGCTAAGGAGGTATATGTTGTGCTTCGAGTCCATGATCTTCGCATTGAATTGCTTGCGATGATAGCCAATGCTTATGAGCTGGATTATCAGCTTTTCGAGGAGGAAAATCAGTGTTGTTACCAGAATGGCCGCTAGTGTCGACTGAACAACAGACTCCCAATTTGGGACGCCTGGATTTTTGGGATCCTTCTTGGCCGCAGCTCTTTGGTCAGGATTCCGGGTCATTACCTGTGAAGTCTTAGTCTGAAGTGTGGAACTGGGGACACTAGGAAGAGGCTCACAGGCATGAAGGTAGCAAGTGAAGTCAATGCCCAGCCACTCAGTGACAAAGGAGTCTCCAATGACTGTATCACGAGTGCATATTTCCGGGTACCGGAGCTGACAATTCCGCAGAGGAATTGGAATATTTGTGGCAAGAACTTTGCAAAGAGCTTAGAAGCCCAAAGGCTGAGCCATACAATCTCGACCCATGAGAATATCCACACAATGCGAACTCCTCCAGCTTCGGCTTTAGGGGCCGCAGTGGCTCCGACAACGATGGGAACGGCGAACAGCAGGGCCAGGGGAAGAACGTAAACCAAGTAGCGAGTGATGATGGAAAAATTCAATATCTTGTTATAAATCTTTCCCATCTGTGTCAGGACCTCCTCTTCCCCAGCAGCACCCCGTCTGCCATTTTCCTTTGCCACTTTTCGTCGGCCAGCGACATGTTGTGGGAAGTAGCCGGCTTTTTCGTTCTGCTGCTCAGTGGAGAAGGCGGAATGGGAGCCGTAGCCCGAAGGAGAGGTCTCCAATTTCCGGGCCCCAGTCTTGGTGGTAACTTGAGTTAAAGGTATGTCGATGGTAGCATCGTTGGGATTGATCATGTTCTGTGTACTTGAGTTGGGAAGTTGTTGGAAACCCTCTTTGGAAAAACGTTTTTGATGAGGCATCGAGCACTCAGGGGAGGGAGGGTTAGTCAATGGTTGAGGGGAAACTTTCGCCCACGTTGCTCAAACGACAGTTGTTGCAGTGGAATGAAAGCGGCTGGGCCTGCCGTGCCACCACCAGGGCTATGTGTGATATGTAAAGACGGTGTTTGTGCGTGTCTCAACACGACGAAAGATGGGGTGCAAATCAGCAAGTCAAATGCTGGAATGTGAAAAGAATGAGAGGTTGGTTGAAAAACGAGAATAAAGAGTGAAATTAGCTGGTGGGGGAAAGATGTAAGATTCTTACTCCGTAGAGCATGTTTCGATCATACAGAAGGAATTCGGCAAGGAGGGAGTGTGGGAGTCGTCTTTGGTTGTCGCGGCGGGTTGGCACTAAGGCAAGGCCCCGGAAAGCTGAAACGCTACCTAGTGATCCGTCACTTCAAACCGAGGCGTCGCTTAAACCAACCTCGTACAGATACATACCTATCTAATCATTCCTTCTCGTCACTTCGCCAGTCGCCACCTTTTACCCACTTTCATCAGACTGTCAAAGTCACACTGGCATGCATGGACTACATGCTTCTACAAGGACCACCGTTTTGTCACTTTTGAATATGCTTGGATTCCGGAGTACACTGTACGGGATTTGCATGTTGATTAAGGTACCTCCAACCTATCTCAGGAGGTTGGCAACAGCAACTTGGCTGAGATCATTCCTCTCCAAATCACCCCCAAGAAGTCTCATGCATCTCAAAAACATCCTTCATTCTCCACCTTACTAACCACCAAACACCAAATTTTGCCCCAGGCCTCGAAACACCATGTCGAAGACACCCCGTATGGGTTGATGCCCCGGCCTGGACTTTACTTCAACCGCTCCCCCCGTACTTGCGTTATAGTAAAAATGCATATTCGTTTGAGAGCAGCCCTCTGACCGATTAGCCCTCGATGAAACGTTGAGCAGCCATGAGTGCGCTTTGCGTCACAGTTGCTGCGAGATCTTTGCCGAGCTGCATCCTTGTGGTTACATCGTTGTTAGGGATGCTAAAATACACACCGTGAGCGTTCTTGCGAGAAGAAAGGGGGATGTGGACTGTCAGAGGTTGTCTTGATTGTAAGGACAGATTAAAAACTGCTCACCTCAGTTTTCCGCTGGATTGTGTCGCTCTACAACATTGGATCCAACGTCCACATTAGCATCCCCAATGCGGGCCCAGCAACATTTGGCAACGCCCATAGGGGCCCAAGGACGTGGACCAACCAAAGAAATGAACGCAGAACGGGTCTGTACATAACAAATCGTATAAACCAAAAAGATGGTATTCCACAAAACCTTTTCGACTTGCGCTACACAATAATAAGGAACCGGATCATTTTTGAACAACTGGCCAGATGCCATCGCGATTGTGTGAATCCCGCTTCTTGGCTTCTCCCCAAACAAGCGTCACTAAAATAAAAGGATCACAAAGCGAAATCTACAACGTCACTTTTGGGAATGTCAGAGTATTCGGCGTGACCGTGCCATCCCTTTCTGACAGCCGAGTCTACTCCAGCTAGCGAATGGCGAGAAGCGAATATAAAGAGTTAGGAGCACAAGCTACAAGTGGATGGGATGTTGCCGCATCTGCTTATCATTGAACGTAAGTCCTAAAAATGCTTGGACGGAGCTTCGACTGTCCGGAACCTACTCTCATCCAGCGGGATTCGATGCCGGCAGAGGACGTCTCCCTCGGAGGCGCCCAAAGGTACTCACTATCTCTAAGTACCTATTCTTCGAAACGCAAGGAATTCGACGATTTACACGTCATTTCGTCCAATCAATGCTCTGGTGGTGCGCCTTATCGACCGAATACAAAAATTTAAGCTTACCATCTCCAATATGGCCCCTAAACATGATTATACCAACTCAACAGAAACGGTGACAGTCCAAGCACTTGCCACTTTCCTGCTATTAGGCAACACATGGTGTTAGGAAAAAACGTGCTGGTACCAATGCTGTGACTGACTTTAGGAAAAAAACACAACAGGGCAAAATACCAGAATTAGTTGACAGGTTGGCCAAGCATCAACGGGTACAGAAAGCTAGCACATAGCAAACGGTTCTCATACGTAACTGAGATGTTCGAATGAACAGCTGGACTCATCTCTTCGTGAAATAATACCAGCATTGACTTGAGTTCATTACGAAGCTTGTGCGACGAGCAGAATTGGACAAAGGGAAAGTATAACTGATCAGTCCCGAATCTCTATACTCACACTGTCACTTAGTTGACTTAACGTATTTACATAGCGGTTATTGTAGTGACTTTCTACAATCCCTGATAGAGGTGCCATCAGAAATTTCGAGAAAGCTTTCGTCAAATCATAATACTATGACTTTACCAAATACAGAAGAATGTCTTAGAAGCATGTTTCAATGCCACGCGAGTATCGTTAGGATCGCTATCTGCAACCACTCACCTGGCCCCTCAAACATTTCTCTGACTCGACATGACCTGGTTCAAGTGCAACCATTCCCAACCTCCCCCGGCGCCGGTTCTTTTAGAAATTCACATCACACAATAACTATCCCACCTGACCGTCATTAGACTAACTTGCAGCAACCGAAGCATCATCCGCGAGTCTCTTTCTGCATATGTATGTTACGAAGTCTTGCGATTCTAAAGACAATGGATTGGCGACACTGTGTATAGGACTGAGTCGGGTAGGGACATGTAAGACAAGGTACAAGGCTTAGTTGGATGTGGTTTTATGGGGAGGTATTGTCTCACAACGAATCAAGCTGTTACATCAGACACATATGCTACTATGGGAAGAAGACAATGGATTGTATGATACAAATAGACAAGCTGACAAAGGCCAGTAGGGGACTGAGGCTTGTGAATACAGATTGAGCTTTTCATGAGAAACAGTCTTCTATCTTCCATGAGACTTGCAAGACTCAGATCTGAATTTTCATAGAACTCAAGTTCAACATGTCGATACAAAAGCAAGAAGTCGCCGCGCAGATACAACCACAGACGACGCGATCCCGAGCAGACCATGCCAACAGGAACTCCCCCTTCATTAGTCCAGATCAAACGAATACTTCGACGCCTTTTCAACCATCGTCAGCATGGAACATCCCGCCCAGACGTTCACATCTCCATCTCCACCTCCCCCTCACCCCCTGAGCCCAGAGGATATCTCTTCTCTCCGCCGTCATGTCAATCTGAGCGCGTGCACGGTCCCGAGCTCCAACCCCGTTATATGCCTTTTATCTGCGGCCCTGACTCGGTGCCAGACTCCCCTAGCATGAGTTCGGTTAGTATTGACACATCAAGCTCAGGCGTCGACCTCCCAAGCATAAGTACGATTAGTATCGACACATCAAGCTCAGGCGTCAATTCCCCTATCAGCCTTCGATCGCCGTTGAAACGCTCAGCAGAAAAACCCCCTTCCAAAGCCAAGATCAGGCGACTGTTGACAGACCTATACAACCGTTGCCGGCTTGGTATCTCTCACCGAGACGACCACATCTGCATCTCCCAAACCGATGATGGCTCATCACCATCTAGTCAATCTGTAGTCTGCGATAGAGACTACCTCACCCCCCCAATGCCACTCCCCCAGAATGAGCGCATCCACGGTCCGGAGCCCCAGTTTCTTCGCATGCCGTTCTGCAGCCCTGACTCCGAGCCCAGCTCCCCTCCCATAAGTCCGATCAGCAATGACGGATCGATATCACGCAGCAGATCCCTAGTCAGCCCGTTGTCACATTTGGAACGCTTAGCAGCTTCCTGGAGAAAGCACTTAATAATTCCCCAACATCGCAATCTAGGTCCCAGCGCTGCTTCCACCACGGCGACGTTGAATCTTCCCTTATCGCCATCTTCGAGCCGGAGATTAAGTCTCGCTTCAAGCACCGGATCTCAAGTGAGTTTTGTCTCTGCTTTGGAGTATCCAGCAGCTGCCGTGCCGCAATTCGCAACGAAGCAATCAGTATATTCTCCTTACACGGAGCGAAGTCCCTGCGCTGCTTCTTCGACGACAGCGATGTCAGATTCTCCACTTCCATCGTCTTCGAACCTGATCCCAAGCCTCAAATCAAGCATCCAACCCTCAGTTATTCCCTCATCTCCTGTACAGCGCCCAGCAGTTCCCAGCCCGCAACCTGCAGTGATGGAATCAAGATGCTTCCCCAATCCGTATTCACGACCCAGCAGCGATGCTTCCATCAAGACGATGTGGAATTTTCCACCTCCAAGCCGGAGAGCGAGTCTAGTGGACTTCCCCAATGTAAGACCGAGCAGTGGAGCATCAGCCGCAAGTCAACGTCCAAGAGATATATCCCCAATGCGTCCTCCATTGCCGTCAGTTCGCTCAGCAGCTTCTGGCCCTGACTTCCCAGTGCAGGAGCCCAGGTTTGCCAAGCCACGATCGAGTGCCAGGGCGGCTTCTTCGACGGCGATGTTTGGGTACCCACTCGAGCGATGGCCGAGGCGGGGTTCGAGTCTAGAGTACTTTTCTAGCACAAGCCCAACCAGTGACGCACCAGGCTCACGTTCTCGATACCCCATTGTCCCCGTATCTCCCATAATCCGCCCATCAGCTCCCAGCCCAGAATCCGCAATGAGAGGAGGTCGACTCCCGAACCCACGACTAAGTGCCAACACCGCCTCCACCAAGGCTAACTCCCATCTCCCACCCTCACCGTCCCCAAATTTAGATACTATCCCCTCTCCCCCAGTAACACCCCCAACAACCCCATCCCCCCAACCACCCCGCCCAGCAATAATCCTCTTCATCCGCCACAACGACGCCCACACCTTCATCACCACCACTCTCCCAACAAGCCTACAGCACCTCTGGACTCAAGCACTCACAAAACTTCGTTTATGGGATGGGACGGAAAGGGTGAGAAGAGGGAGGATGATGGTTCGGTGGCGCGGGCGGGGCATGTATTGGGACGGGTTGCCAGAGAGGACTGTGATTACGGAGGTTAATATTGGGTGGGTGCTTGGGATTATTCGGGAGAGGAGGGGGGTGGATGTTGTTGAGGTTGTGCTTTTCTGATGGGTGGGAGTGTGGGACGGTGAGTAGTTCGGGTTGGGATTGTCACTCTCCTTCGTCGTTCGTGCGGCTTAATGGTTTGGTCAAATATGTAACGTTCTCTTCCTTCTGCTTTTTTTTTTGGCCTCTATGCTCGTCATCGACGATGTTAAGATCCTTGTCTTAGCATTAGCGTTCCGCCCGTGTCTGCTTAACCTTTTCTTTAAGAATAACTAAACGGTCACGTTTAACGATCTGTGATATTCGCGTTTAGTTTGTTATCGACTTGAGTTTCCTGCCACGGCATCACTGATTGCATCAATGGAGGATGGTTCAAATAGGGGAAAGAAGAAAAAGAAAGAGTCAGTAAACAGCCACATGACAAAAATCAAATAACGAAAACAACTTCATCACGCAAGTATCAACCCCCAAATATCAGTTCAATTATCTCAATCACAACATCAAAAACCCCCTATCTTATACCCCTTCTTTCATTCTCTTTTCCTATTTCCCCTTCTATCTCCTGCCTATGTTTCCCCCCTCGCCATCCCTCCCTTCGCTTCACCTTGGAAAAACAATTTCAAACACACACCTCACATCATTAAAGCTTAGTTCTCATTATACTGTTGTTCGGCATTCTCACTATCATTTTCGCTTTCACTCTTGCTCTCATTCTTCTTGCTCTTCAATTTGAACTCCTTCTCTACAGCAGAAATTCTGCGAATTCTACGAAACGACGTCGAAGAATCGAGGTAACTAAGAAACAAGTTTTCTCATTCTATCTTATTCGTCTATTCATGTTGTTTTCTTTCGTTCCTCTCGTACTTTTTTTTTCGCGCCTTCTTTTTATCTTTAAGATTCTGAATATCATTCACAAAACCGGGTTTAAAAAAATAACACAGATTTAGCTCAGACTTGACAAAATCGATCAGTTACATCTATTCAATATACTCATATTTCGTTCTGTATGTTCAGACATTCTACGCTGAGGTATACCCAAACTTTGTGTGCACAATTCTTTCAATCTTCTGTTTCAAGAGTGATAACGATAGTTAATTGTACAAATTGAAAGGGAGAGAAACTGTCAGACGGGAGAAGACAGGTAGGTGGATGTAGGGAAGGGGGGTTTAATGAAACAGAAAGAATGAAAAACGAACAGTTAAAAGGAGGGGGAACTGGGGAGAACAAAATCAATTTGATGCCCATCTCTTCCCTTTCCAAAGCTCCCTACCCTCACCCCCCAAATCACGCCCCTTTTCCCGCATCCCCTTCCAGTTCAACTTCCCCTTCTTCAACCCGCGACATCTCACCCCCATCACTTATCACCCCTACAGCAAAAAAAAAAAAAACATTACATCACTAATCCCAACCCATTGTTACTGATGACTAGTCTAACCCGCACAAAGTTCAATCACATCGTATTTGGGCCCTTGGCTTTTTGATTACGTATAAACCAGTTTCCCCTTTCCCCCCCCCTTTGTTGTGTTTTTAAAAGCGGAATCTACATCTGGATTCGACCGGGGGGGAAAAAACAAAAGTTAACTCGGAAGGCTAAGCGAATCGCTTTTTTTTCTGGGGATGTTCGAGTTTGGTTTGTATATCCGTGGTTGTTTAAAAATAATTGTATGCTGGGTTTTTGCTTGTTTCCAAAGCAGAGGGGTAGAGAAAGAAGAAGAAGAAGAAGGGCGGAGTGATGTGACGTGAGAATGTCTATCGAAGACCATTCCTCGGGTATTGAAAGGAGTGCAGCAGCTTTGGGGCACAGAGTTGGCTTACGGTCTATGTCTATGTACATACACTTCCCCCCCCTTCTAAAGCAAGAAATTTTGACGTAGAAATTCAGGCATCTGTAGGCGTGTTTTGCGCAAACAATAATGCCACGTCAAAGTAAATCGATGTATATCTATCTACTTACTCCGGATACTTCGAGATGCCACCCCTTTCATCAACCCTCAATCAAATCTCAAATTGTACTCACTACTGCACTCACGAACGCCGGAAATTCTATCCTTTTCGAGGCCTGATGATGAGTAGAAACTACCTTCGGTATCTCAAATCTTTTTTTAAACAGATAATAGCATCCATCGAATAATCTTTTTCCTAAAAGCCGAGTAAACGCACATTCTTCCTTTCACTCCACCTCGTTACTTTCCCCCGTTCCCCTTTCTCCCCACCTTCTAAACCACCCCACCCCGTTCATCATCCAACTGTACCCAACAAATCTCCTTCACATTGTCAGAAACCCGTCACGCTCTTCAAAGTCCTCTGGCTTTCAAGTCGAGCTGGACTGCTGGAAAGATTACTGGCGGCAATGATGGGTACGTAAATTTTTTTGATGGTTAGAGCAATAGAGGAAAGTAGTCGAGAGGGGGGAGACGGGATGTCTTCGTAGTGGTCGGAACTCATGAGGGTTGAGATATAGACTTTTAAGCTTTTAGGGTATGTTGTGAGTGCTTTTGGTGTTGTTTCTCCAGGCTCTATGAGAGAATCTTTATTGCATATGTTCGGACCCCGGAAGATGGATCGGTAAGGTTCTAGCAAGTTCCTGAACACTGTGGCGAAGAAGTTTTCTGTGCTGTTAGATTTACTTACACTTGAAAAATCGACAGGGTTGCCTTTGTGGTAAACAATTGTTTGGAAAACTGGAGATGTTTAGTGAGGCGAGTTCGGAACTGCTGGTTAGGCGGGTTGAGGAGCTGGGGTTGTTTGTGGAGCGATTGGAAAGGAGTAGAAGCATCCTAGGGGATGTCGAAAGGGAGATGCAATCTCTTGAGAAAGAATGGTCAAAACCACTGCTGACTGGCGGTTCCGGGAAAGTCTGCTCGGAATTGCAAAGAGCAAGCAGCTGATATTGGTCGGGACAGTAAAAACGCAGTAATGCGCGATATGCTTGCCGGAAAGATTGCCAGTGCAGCTTCAGAATGAAGTATACTTGGACATATAGCCAGTGTCATTTCCAGGCATTAAGGGCAGAATTAACAAATACCAATAGAGGTTTTGCAGCTTCCAACACCATCGCCATGACCGCTTGGGACCAACACACCGCTGCCGCCTCGGCTTCCCCCTGGAAGGAGCAGGCGACGAACAATCTTCTCGCATTGATTTAGCGTATATCTCTCCGCCTCCCTTCGTTCACTCCGCTCCACCGGCCAATCACATCTCACGACATCATTCTCGTTCACTCCAGTCCACCCCCGAGGGTCCCCCATGTCCCGGCCAATCACATTCAACGACACCATACGCTATGCCCCGTTTTTCGTTTTTTCTTTGTCCTGTGCCTTTTCCGTCAACACATCGGACGAAAAGTAATTCTTGAGTGCAATACCCCCTAAATAATCATTCAACCTTTAGCACACCAAATACGCTTTTTAGCTTCTTTTAGCATATTAAGTAGACGCTGTATGCGCAAGGCAGGAGTTTTAGGACGTGCTTTGAACGGTAGGGGATTTATGCTGTATTGGCATGCAGAGTCGCTGACGCCTTTCTGATCTTACCTAGATTGAAGCTATCGACGCTGTGCGCCTCTCGACTCTTCCGGAGCATAACCAAACTGAGCTATCAACCTCTGTGTGCGTAAGTTAACAACTTCGAGACAGTTTCTAAAACGGTAGAAGTCCCAGTGCTTGTTGATTATGTATGCAAAGTGTTGATATTTTCTAGGTCCCTTTTGGAGTACCCAGATAGAGGGCAGGGTAGAGGTCTAGCTGAAAGCGCACAGAGGACGTAGGTATGCAGAGATTTGCGAATTCCATACTTGGTGATGAGAAAGCTGACCGACAACTTTAGTTTCTAGGACAAAGACAATGCCAGATATGGATACAGTATCGCCCAGCACCCATGTGGGCTCACCGAGTACGTTTTTAGAATCGCCAAGCACTGTAACGGGTTCGCCAGGGACGATGCTGGGTGACGACGATGAACAAGACCGGGAAAAATCCGTCAAGCCAGACACGGTCCCTCAAGCCAGCTTTCAAAGCCGAAGCAGCAGAGCAGAAAAGGTTGACGATGAAGAAGTGGATGATCTTGAGGACGACGATACAAGGGTATTTAAAGCACCAAAATTGATTCCTCTCGTGCCTTCACGAGCCCATGGGGTAAAACCGATCAACTATCGGCGCAATTCCCGAGGTATTCATAAGTTATACGTATGCCAAAGCGGAGGTATCCCTGACCGAAGGTGGAGCATCTCGATCCAACGAAGAGCAAAAACCTCTGGAAAAACCAAGGCAGCGGACAAGAACTTCCTGGACCGCACAACAACGAACACCAGCCCACCTCTTGAACCCACCAACTTCAACACCGACCCACAGTCGTCATCAGAGCGCGATTTAGACGCGTTTTGACTTGTACTTAAGGATCGGTTGACAAGCGGTGGCAATGTGGAGAAAATGTTGGGTCTCACTGATTGTTTGATATGGAGCGTCTCCCGCTTTTACCACTGTTGATTTCCGATTACGCTGCTGGACCGGAAAAGAAATCCCCTTCGGAGCTCTGAGCCTGCATAGATAAGATAGGGGCGCAAGGCACTAGATTCTCGCACAGGGCCATCGGAATTTTCACGGTATTGCAGTTGGATGCAAACGGTTTCAGTCAAGACTGTTATCATGGATGAAAAAAATTGCATCGGCGGCGTTCGTTGCTGCGTTTCTCCGTAGGAACGTCGGGGATGATGTGGTGGAGGTTTTCTCTTTTCTTGATCAAGAGCTTTTCAAGCGGTCTGTAAGCCGGACACATATTTCATGATAGATCGAGCAAATTAGATATGAGGTTTTTCCTGAGATGTGAACTTACTTTGCTTCGCAGATCATGGATTAGACAATGTAGCTTCATACTTTCAATCCATTTCCGAAAACCTCGCTTCCTATAAATGCCCAGGTAGGCCCTAGGAGACCATTGTTATTATTCTGAACCATAATTCCGTAGTTGGGGTAGACAAAGATGGGCAAAAGCAGATGTAGTAAAGGAAAGAGGTGGGATGTGATCCAGCGAAAGGATACCCTGAATCGGCGGCAACGCGGCTTAGCGCGGTGCATCTTTATAGACGTGAGCGAGCGAGCTAGCTGCTTCTAGGAGTTGCCCTGCAATTGTATGTTTGTTCTCCTTACAGGGCGCTGTGAAATGGCTAGACAAGGTTTAGGAGCGATACGAAAGTTTGGTTGATCCTTTGAAAATACATAAAAAGCGCGAAGTACCTCACCAGAAGGTAGCCATTTCAAATCCAGCTCGTGGTCGCCATGTCTCGCCGCTACGGAAACGCCCGCGAAGAAGCTGCTGGTAACGACGAAGCCAGCCAACTCCCTGTTCACAACTACCAAACTTCGAGCCTTGATCCGAGCCTAATTTCGAGAGTATCGATTTTGCCAAAACAACAATTTGGTGATAGGAGCGCCGGCCCTCAGAATAGCTTCTCTCCTCCCATCTGGCCGGGGTTCGACGCCCACTCTTCGGTCGAGTCGACGGAGCTATGCACCTTGATCAGGCCAATCTGCCTCAAGCCAACCTAGTTCTTTTAGTACACCCGGACGATGCCCAATTTCCGCAACATCAGGACCTCCATTCACAGAGGCGGCTTCCGCTCCGGATCGTTTAATCGCGTTAGTCATCATGTTAACAAGCAGGTACCAGGGGCGCACTTCTTCCTCACCGTAGATCTTTCCATCAAGCTAGAGCAACTGAAAGCCACGATACGGGAAAAGCTGAGATGTGCGGGCCTTGATCAAAACATTCGAGAGATCATCCCAGATGGGTTGGTGATTCAAGATCTGGCTGTCCTATGGAACACCGTCGTGGATGTGCGCTTCTCTCCTCGGACTTTTGTTAACAATCGAAATATAGAGCCGCTGTTGCTCTACATGAAAGAAGGGAAGATTTGGCATGAAGTAGTGGATGTGGAGACCTAAAAAAGGATTCTAGTTCAGACACAGAATATGGAGAGGAAGAAGAGAATGGCCTTGTTGAGTCACCATCTAGAATACTGGGAAAGAATCGGATAAACTAGATGGTTAATAATTCAAACTGGTATCAAATCCTTCTAGAGGATCAACGGTGTAGTCAGAATGCCGGCCGGCACTGATAAGGCCGAAGCTATTAGATTATGTGAACCAACGACGGTTCTGGTATATAGGTGGTCAAGGTCATAAAGGATCGTCAACCAATCTCCTCCCGCCATTGCATCTAATGAAAATTTTTCACCCGCGAGAAGGGGCGTCAGCACCGGACATGATCATGCGCCGTTCATCTTCGCCCATCATCAAGGCGCGGTCCAGAAAAATTGCATCAAACCACTTCCAATCCGAGAAAATCTGCCGTTTCGTCATCAAGGCGAACCGAGCCACTCTAGTGGTCTCTTCAATCTGCTGCTGCTGCTTGTCCGTTCTCTTATCGAAATCCTGCAACACCATTGCTCCACGCTTCTGCCATTTTTGAACCTCGTGTATGTGCTGAGACTTTAATGTCGTTCGCTCTAGTTGCTGTGCCGATAACAGCATTTCATGCACGGCCGCTTTCTTGACATCTGCATCTTGTACTTCTTGTGGAACAGGCTTCAAGAGGTAGTTGTCCTCGTCTTTGCGGTGCCTTGCAATCGTTTCGACAAGTTCCTTCGCATGCTTCCGTTGCAGCTCCCGCACTTTACTGTCTGTGCTGGCGATGATCTTAGCCCTCTCAGAAGCTACAATAGCTGCTCCTAGAGCCCCGACGCCAGATATCGTGGGTGCCTCCGGCTGGGCAATCTCTTCCAGTTCTGCCTTGTGACGCTTGTCTATAGCCTCACTTTGTTCCCTGCTGACCTTGTCCATCACTGTACGCAATTTTTCAAAGAATCGCTGGATAGCGTCTAGCCTCGCATACTCTTTCGCGGATATTCGCCGCGATTCCTCTGCAAGGCGTGCTTGTTCAGCTTCTCGCTCTGCGACTAATTCACGCTCTGCTGCCTCTACAGCTGCGATTGCTGCTCTTATTTCAGCTTCTTTTTTTCTCGCCTGTGCTTCCATCATGTCACGGCGTTCAGCAATCTCATTTTGCCTTCGAACTTGATCTTGCTCTGTACATCCACAAGTCCTCCACTTTGCACCACAGGTGTAACTGAGAAAGGTCAGCGCGGCTATTCCCTTTATGTTGTTGACTTACCAAAACTCGGCTTTGCACTTGCAAGTGATGTGCCTGCAGCCTGTATTAAGCTCTACCATCGCTCTGCAATTATAACATCTCTGCCATCCTGCCCGTTCAGCTTCTTCCAATGTCGCATCTAGACCAAAGTCGTGGGGACACTCCTCGTGTTCGGCATGTTGAGGGCCGCGACAGCAACCACAGGTATGAAAACTGCAGTAGCTGCACGTTAAAATACCGCCCGATGTTTGAGATAGGCGGGTATTGATCCACCGAGCACAATCGGGCTTCGCACAGTAGTAGCGACTTCCGATCGAAACCGCATATTCCAAGCTTTTCTGGTCGAAATCTGCCATTTGCTTAGGATTTAGGTGCAACCGCAGCGTTGACCTGGGGATTTCTTGCAGGCAGCATTTTGGTGGGAATGTGTCTTCGTTAGTAATTGCTGTGTTGACGAGGTGTGAGAAGCATGTAGAACAGTACTTGTGGCGGCATGGCAAGGTCACGGCCTTCTTTTGGGCAAGATCGTCAAAGCAGCTCGTACATTCATAATGTCTCAGCTCATCATGCGAAGGTGCTGGCGATATGGTTTGTTTATTTTTCCGACCTGAGAACAGCCATAGGAATCCATCTCTTTTCGAACGCTTGTCTTTGCCTGTCAGCGGGGTGGCAGTACCTGAGCTTGGGTCGGATAACAGGCTCTCTTGAGAGCTCATGGCACCTGAATGTCCAAAAATTCTAGGCGGCGGCTGGAGGCACCCACTGCTAGTATCGCTTTGAGTTGGACTTATGGCAGAATCGTCACTAGACAGTGAAGATTTGCCGCGTCGGTGGGATACCATAGCAGAACTTTCGACAGCCGCTGGTCCCTTGCCTTTGTCATTTGCACTTGAGGATTGAGTTATGGTAGTTCTGACTATGATTGCTTGAGCGTGCAATCTCGAAGCTCTCATAGCTCGATGCTCGTCAAGTGACTCTTGGATAATATTTCGGATTTCCTCTGGCGTATCATGGTAAACAAGTTCGAGCTCTTGTGGGATGTCATATTCATGCCAAGGAGTGTCTTCAACACCTTCAGTATTTATCCTTGAAATCGAAGTTCTAGGAGTGTCTGGAATGAACAGTTTACTTATTATGTTTCGCTGTCCACGCTGTAGGTGTGGTGGGCTTTCAAAGATGGAGGCTGATGGGCTTTGAGTGGGCGCTTTCGCTGGGGTGCGACAGGTATTATTTGGTACGCCTATAACCGGCGAATTGGGGGGTCCTCGAAGTCTTCGGTTTCGTGGACGTCGCGAACGCTGGACCGTTACAGCGTGAGAGGGAGTTCGCGTAGGTGTTTCGGGTGGGTCTGGAGGGAGAGATTTCGAAGATCGTTGAGACGAAGGGTGTGGAGGCAGAGACTTCGATGAACGTCGTGATGATGAGTATAGTTGGTGCTGCGAGGATTTCCGGACTCGGTCGGGCTGAGCTTGAGACGGTCGGCTTCGAGAAGATGGGACTTTTCGGAGTCCTCGAGGAGAGGCATTGACGGGGTTAAACGGTAGGCGAGTAATGGTTTTGGTGCGCGTGAGTTTATGCCCACTGTTGGGCAGTCTGTCCATCTGGACCTTGGTCCGTCGTCCCACGGCAACCTCCTTTGCCCTAACTGAAGCAAAGGTTGTGCAATGAGCTTCTCTAATTGACACAACGCTTTTAGTCGTCTCTGTACTTCTGATAGAGCCAGAATGGCTTATTCCGAGAGCATCGACTCCGGACGGAAGCTGCATAGCAAAAGCCATGACTCTGTCCGACCTTGACTGGTACAACCTGTGCAGCAGCAGGTAAAAAAATGTGCAAGTACAAGAGAGAGGAAGAAATCTCTGCGATTTCAAATTCATAAGTGAGACATGAAGAGATCAAAGCACACGACACTTAGGACAGTCTAGAGATCTAGTCTCCTGAAGGGCCATGGAAGTTCTGGGGGCTAGTTGACGAAGGAAATTAAAAGCGCACTTGATAGAAACAAACAACTGACTCTAGCCATAAGCGTTGGAATTTGCCATCGGTTGACGGCTGTAGGCCCCGCTTAGCTTGAAGCCATCAAAATTGCCTGTGACAGCCTGACAGGGGACAACTAGAACTGCTGAGCCGCGACGTAGCCTGTAAGCAAAGAGTCAAATGCTTGTTGGTCTTGGAGAGGCGATGATACAGGGACTCACTCATGCAAGACGTCCTGGCGGTATCTGCTGGAACACAAACTTACGCGAGGGTGTAAGATGAAGTCCAACCACAACCTAGAGGTAGCAGTCGCTTGCGAGCGCTGAAGGTATGGGACGAGCTTTGAACCGTAAGATAGACATTGGCGCGCAATGCGCAAGAATTGCTTGTTTCGCCTGGCGATCTGCGGGAGTGCCTTTCGTTCCGTGTACTACGTAGTAGTATCTCCGTAGTAGTGTCAAGTAGTGCTACGTTCAACAGGCCAAAATGTACAATAGTACTCCGGAAGGTACTTCTAAAGCCTAGGGCTGCAAAGCATCTTTATAGTTCTTGACGCCGGTGTGCCAGCATTGGGGTCTGTGCGGCACGATTGAGACACAATCGTTTGACCCATCGGACAATAAATATGAGAACAATATTTAACGAGCGCGCCTGGTTAGTAGGAATGGTGTTCTTTCGATTTGGATACCTAGAAGGTACGGAGGTTGGATAGAGGCGAGGGTCTTTCTAGGCGTTGAGCTTCGACGAGAAATCTAAAATTAACTAGAGTAAATGCACTAGGCTGGATACGGCCAAACGAAATTCCAGTACCGATGGCTGATACATCTGCTTCAAGGTATCCATGCGTAAAGATACCTATGCACAGCACTGAACCGATACACAACGGGCATCCCCAACGGCAGGATCTCGGAGCCTACTTTGCGGATGCGGGCTGAAACGGTAGCCAGACTCCCCTTGAGTTGGTCACAACGCACAGCTCACCAGCTGTGCTTCCTGACTACCAACCCACGGGCCACCTGAAATGACCAACAGTGCCGTCTCACGCTGATTGGATAGCGGCCGAGTTGGTAGCCATCATCTCATCATCTGGCACAGGAACTCAGCTGTGCTCAGCCTGTGTTGGCACATAAATCTCACGCCTCGGACTGGCCCAATGTGGGGAGACTTCAGTGCTGGGGGATGAGATCTGTTGCACGTAGGGGAATCCTTTTGATTCAGGCTATCCAACTTCATTCCTTCTTGTTACATGTTCGACTCGGAACTTGAAATGACTCAGACACCCGAAATGCTTGTCCGTCTTTGACACCTGCAGCGCAATTTCTCCCGGCCCGTGCCTTGTCTTATACCTCCGAAGAGCCTCAGTCTCGCATCTGAACATGGTTGCGCGATGACCTAATTTCGGTATGACAGCCTAGTCGTTGCTCTCCATCTCTTCGAGTCCTTCAAGTCGCCATGGACAAGCTTTGTTTGAAATCGTAGAGAAGAGACGGTGTGGCGGCCTACCGAGAATGAAGCAGAGGACAACGCATCTTCTTCGCAGAAGCACGCACTGGGTGAGGCATAGCTCACCCTCGTTCGATGATGCTATTGTCCTCTTGTGATCACATCGTCAAACATTATTCTTGAGACGTCAAAGAATTCTGAATAGCAAGATACTTTATGTGCACGTGACTGCCCCTCACCCTTTGGAATATCTCCCCCGCCTTCGGGGTTGAGCTTGACTATTGCGTGCTCGATTTGGCGTAAATCGTCCTATCATGGCACGATTGTGCCCCCAATATCTGCGTAAATCGGTTTGCAAACATCAAAAACTACGATTCCCCCCTTTCCTCTAAAGAACCCGACGACTTGAAAGATTGCTAGAGAATGGCAACCTCAATCCAAGAAAACCTTGTCAAGGCAAACAAAAATTATGCCGCTGATTTCAAGGAAGGTGACCTCGCCCTGCCGCCTGCAAAGAAATATGCCGTTGGTAGGTCGACTTCGCCATATTTTGACAATAATTTATCACTCGGGTTTCTAACTCTACTGCTTTGTCTACAGTAACATGCATGGATGCTCGCATTGATCCTGCCTCTGCATACGGCATCCCCCTTGGTGACGCCCACATAATCCGCAATGCTGGAGGCAGTGCTCGCGACGCTCTCCGATCGCTCGTGATCTCCGAACAGCTGCTCGGCACAACCGAGATCCTCGTTATCAAGCATACAGGATGCGGCATGTTAACGTTCAAGAACGATGACGTCCACGCGGTTGTGGAAAAAAACATTGGGGCGGAGGCGAAGAAGGAGTTGGCGGGGTTGGACTTCCAGCCATTCTCCAATCTGGAACAAGCAGTCGAGGACGACGTAAAATATTTGAAGGAGAGCAAAGCAATTCCGGAATCGGCGGTCGTTAGCGGCTGGGTTTATGAGGTGGAAACGGGAAAGATTAGGAGCGTGGTTTAGGCTTCAGAGGCCTGCGGCGGCGTATAGAGTGGCTCTTGTTTGTGTGGGGCATAGTAATAGCTCCAGCCTCTCCCATCTCCAACATGCAATATGCAACTATACAGCGGAGACGTCTCGTCTATTTTTCAACTCGCTTCGTTTTTCTGGCCCTTTGAAACCACCTTCGTCCTTGTCTTCACCCTTTTGCGGCCACAAAATCTGCTTGAGGATGATGGCCCGAATCATCATGCCGAAGACCAAGAACCAGACAAAAATCAGGATTGGGGTCATCACACAGCCGACAATCTGTATGGCCTTCGAATCGAAAGCTTTCCCAACTGCAAATGTAGCGGTGATGAGTGCGGTGTTGGGAAACACAAAGGAAAACCAGGTCAGACCAAAGGTCATTCTCTCATGGCCGACACATGACCAATGAGCGCCGACGGAGACGAAGAAAAACCAGAGCGCTAGACCCCAAATCCAAAGGCCCATCCAGTTGGCCGTAACCCTAAGAATCATTGCCGCTAGTATTCCATCGCCCATGAACTCCTTGGGTATTGCTCGCTGTAAAGCTTCTGCCATTGCAAGGACACCAGCTACCGTGAAGCCACTTGGGCCGACAGAGACAAACATACCGGGTCTGGTGCTCTCTTGTGGTAGCTTTTGCGTCATGAGACGGTAGATAAAAGCCGAGTAGATCATTAACGAGACCATGAATCCGATGCCTCTGTCATAAGTTTCAGAGTCAGCATTGCCTGATCTTTTTGTAAGAGTAGAACTTGTGATGGATCTAGATAGAGAGAAAGGGGACAAAAGCTCAATGTGATCCAGGAGCACGTGTAGAAATCAGGACAAGGCTCAGATAATGAAGAATTGGTTCAGAAAACACGTACTGTATTGTGAATCCCCCAATGATAATGTCAAGTGCTTGCTTAGATTCCAGTGTCGTGCTGAGGACGCCTGCATGCGGGCCAATTATAAGAAGTGGGTAGGCGGGGAATATCTAGATGAAATCAGGGAAACATCTTCCTCTGGCGTCATAAGAGAACACATACCCAGATCGGAGTCATGGTTGATATTGTAAAAGATTTAGTAGACCACCTGCGCTATGTTAGTGTTGCATGATGACAAACTAGGAGTTTCCGCCCACATCAGTAGATATATTCCAGCCGAAGAGATGAGAGCTAACGTAGCATCTAACCAGAACATAACAAGAACGGCACGACTCAACCAAGGGCCGGCTCTTGACACTCCGTACTGCGATATATTGATAAGAATAGTCCCAAACGAAACCACCGCTGCTGGCATGAACAATCGCTCGCTAGGGTGCATGAAAGAGGCTTTGAAAGTTTCTGGATAGGTATAAAATCGTAGAGATATCATAACTACATTGAAAATAAATAACAGTATATTGAAGAGAAAGAAGACGATGCCAATAGTCGCGAGGCCCTTGAAACGGAAGGGAACTGTCACAGGCCATTTAGCTACCATCTACTTGCCAACATGGTTTCGGGATCTTACCACTATATATTACATTTGCAATTCCTCCAGTAGCCATTGTGACGGTTAAAAATGTCCATGTAAAGTGACGGATGCGCTCCCTCCACTGCAGCTTTTCCTCTATTCGGTGGCTGACATTGAGTCTGCTTAGGTTGCGGTGCTTTCCGAAGATTCCTGAGTGGAGGACGGGTAGGCGAGTGCGAGAGCTGCCACTTGACTTGCCACCTCGAATATGCTCATCGCGAGCGGAATGGGCAATCTGGTGCTCATAATCCTCAATTGTAGGAGTACGATAGCCATCTTGACCGGGCGGGATCATGTGCTTTGGCAAGAATATGCCCCGGTGGACCGCATCATCTTGGTTGAGGCAACTGCTGGATTTCTCCCAGAACATGCTTTCGACCGCTACCTAGAATGCGAAAAGCGTTGACCTCTGTCGTGGACATCAGGAAATTTATGGGGGATGCAATCGGTAATATAGGTGACATGATGGGCAGATGGTCGACTAACGATGACGGCAGAGCGGCAACCTGGAACTTGGAAGTCGTACCTATGACTCTAAGCTTGGCTGCGTTAGGGCTTGGCAAACCCAGCGCTAACCTGTTCGAGGTCATGCTGTCACATGGCTGGCCTCTGGAACTGTGACTGACAATCTGCAGAGCTCGGAGAAAAGTTTTCCGTTACCGGGCACGTGACGGGCAACAATACTCGTAGGTATGTCTGTCGTTGCCTGAAGGAGCGGAGCGCATACTTAGACTTTACTCCACGCTCCAGCCTGTAGGCGGAAGGACCGAGTATGACTCACGTCTACCTTACGGATGAATGGTCATAGAGGGCGGCACCTGCTGTCCATAAGTTTCCCAGAAATAACAGCAGAAGCAACGACAGAAATATGGCTCCCTTAGAGATCACCTTGAAAGGCAGCTCTATCATTTCCCGATATGCCGAGAGAGCAATTCTCCTTGTCAATGTATCTTCCGAAGGCACCTCTCAAGAAGCCGTGTCCGAGGATGTAACCTCAACTTCCAATAAGCTCGTGAAGATATTCAAAGAACTTGCTCCTAAAGATGAAGATGGTAACGCCACCCCCGATGCGCCTGTTACCGTTTTCTCCATCACTTCCTCGAACACTAGGTCATGGATCCCTTCAGCTTCACGGAACAACGAGAATGTGCAACTTCCGCGCCAGTTCGAAGCGAGCACAGACTTTAATGTGATTTTCCGGGATTTTGAGAAGCTCAGCGAAGTTACCAGTACTCTGTTCAAAATGCCCCACACTACCGTCGAGAATACCGAGTACATACTCACCGACCGAACAAAGGAAGACCTAGGATCTGAGTCTCGCAAGGCTGCTTTGCGTGATGCTATCCAAAAGGCTCACGATTATGCTGAGGTCATAGGGAAGAATGTCATGGCAGTCGAGATCAAGGATCAAGGGTCTTCGTCAGGTGGAAGGACAAAACAGACGGCCAGGCGCAACAATTACAAGACATCGCCATCACATGTGGATGGACTCTCTGTAGAACCAGAGGATGTGGAGCTAAAATCGTCGGTTGAGGTGAAATTTGTCGCAGAGTGATGGCAAGCACACTTGAGCTGTAACCTTGATTACCCTGACTTTCAATGGTAGGCAGACCCTTCTTCAACCCTCTTGACACTGATACAAATCATTATCAAATTAGTTACCTCACGGTTCTCGAATCTTCGGTGTAGGGAGTCTTTCAATGGGATGACGTGAGTGCGTGAATCGACTCGATAGCTTGACTTATTGACGTTCTGGCGGGTTAACGACTTATGATTTTGCTGTTCGTTCAGGTCTCTTATGTCAATTGTCGATACTAATTTACGATTCAACGATCATCTCAACGGCCATGATTCGGTAGCTTGGTTTGGATCAGATTTCGAGCAAGCCACTTGCGAATGATTTAATACTTCCTCCCATCAGTCCCAATTACTTAGCTTGCTCATCGCTCCACTTCTCTCTAATACCTCTCTCTTCCCTCAAAAAGTCTCTTTGCTCCTCTCTACTCCGTTTCAAATCTACACCCCATGCCAACAACGCAAAGCTTGCCAAACTCAGACCGAACAGGAAATAGAACGGCGTTGAGTTATTCAGACCAGGTGATGCATCGATGACCGCACTCGAGACCAAAGGACCTATGAAAGACGATGTCTTGCCGATGATGGAAAAGAGCGAGAAGAACAAGAATTCTTTGCCGCGGGGTGTAACTTCTGATATCATTATTTGCGAGTATGAATACCAAGGGCAAACAAAAAGGCCATAGAAAGTCTGATAGAGCCAGCTATGCGGAATATGTAAGCCAGAGAAAGAAGGGTGAAAGGACAAGATAGCTTACAATTCCCAAACGTGGTGAAAGCCAAAATTTTGCGACCAGATGCCTATCATACCCCAACCGTCCCTGTCATCTCAAATGTAAGTCTGCTAGCAGGATCAAAATGACAGAGACTTACAGCAAGATGATACCGATCATGACTGCATTGAACATGAGCTTTGTTCCAATACGGAAACGCTGCTGGATCCACCAGAAACTGTAGATACCAATGGCTTGGGCACCAATACCAAGGAGAAGGAGGTAGGTCAAGGTGAGAGTGTCATACGACACGACAGTGTTTTGAAGTGTAGCGACTACAGTGACGGTGGTGTTGAGCGAGTCGCCCAGGAGGAAGTAGCCTGTTGATCCTGTTAGTTTTCTTCGCCCATCAATGAGAACTGTATTCGATTACCTATAAGATACAACAAACTCTGCTTCAATCGCCAAATTTGTGTAATGGCTCGGTACAATTGCCAGACGCCCACCGTGATTCTACATCCAAAATCAGCATGACGCAATTACGAGTCCTGGGATACTTACATGTTCATATGAGGAGGCACAGGTTGGCCCGGTCTGCGCTTCTCTAGAGCAAACCACGGAAGCGCCAATAGCAGCCATATACCGGTAGCAAAGGCAATCAAAACACTCAATCCCCAGTTGTTCTTATCCTGACTAGCCCTAACATTCACGCCATACAGCACTCCCACAATGACGGCCAAAATGACGATTTCGCCACAAGACTGAACATAGAACGCCATGTTTGACAGCCGACTCCGCTGCATCATGTCTGCGAAATCGTATTCGTCGCGTATAATAGTGCCATGATTATACTGCTCGGCTTTCGCTCTCAGTCGCGGTGTGTTACGCGCGAGGCCAGGGAAAGCAGCAGTCCAGAATGTTAGGGTTGTCTGATACGCAATTACTGCAGAAGTTCAGCTTCCGGTCAGGAACACAACCTCAGCAAATACTCACATCCAACTATATACAACCCCGTCGCGACCTCCCACTTATTCGCCGTATGTACACCCAACCACCCGAATCCAATCGCAAAAGCCACAATTGAAAACACAATCAAAATATTCGGCCTCGACCGTCCAAAATCTATCTTAATCAGCCCTCATCACCCCTAACCAAACACCCCCCAGACCCACCAGCATAACTGCCCACCACCAAAAACAGCACAACCTGAATCGCAAAACTAATCCCATTAGCCAGCAACACAATACTATTAATCGTCCTGCCCCTCCCCGCAAACCGCAGCACCCCACCATCACCCGCTGCCTGAGAAAGCAGGTTCTGGAATGCTGTGGGCGCGAAGTTGAACAGGGTCAGGCCGTTGTTGCCAGTGTAGTAGGCGTAATAAGCCCAGATTTCCCAGCGCGTGGTCTCGTATCTGGGGTCGAATTGGTCCGGGGCGACGGGGCGCTCTTCGGTGGTGCCGGAGAGACCTCCTTTGATCGGATCTTCTGCCAAAGGGAGGGGGAGGATGCCTGGGTCGTTGGCCGCCATTGTTGAGGAAGTCTAACGGCGAGAGCCTAGTCGGCGCTGGTGTCTGAGGACGTCGACCATTCCTGAGCTGTAACTTGAACAGCCAGCCATAGCTCAATGGAAATCTCAAGTGCCGGTGGGGCAGCCGTTGCTATCTGATGCTGTGTGGGGTGATAAGGCGATATGATAAGGCGATATGATAAGGCGATAAGATAAGGAACCCCTAAACTCCGGGAGGCTGTTACCATGTGACGTAGTCACAACACATGTTTTTTGAACATCTCTTACTTTTCTTTTCTCTGCAACGACGAGAACCTAATAATAGTGTAGTCTTTGAACCAAAGAGATCATGGGCGTTCTTAAGATCTATCTAGGTAGCTAACATTGCAGCTATATCACAGCGTATGCTCCAGAGCTTGGTCGACTCCATAGCCAGCGTCCCGAAAAAAATGGTCGAGACTTCTTTCTTCAAACGATGCAAATCACGTGTACAATTATGAATGCGGATTCAGCAAGGACTACCTTGGATTATTGACTGGTGATTTGTGCAGCTTACAAATTCCTAGCTGATAGCTGAGTGACTATCTGGATCTACAGTAGGAAATGCCTTGACCGATTTCCGGTTCCGGTTCCTGTTTCTTCAATGGATATTGAATGAACTACTCTTGACCTAAAATACCTATGTATTCGACTATTAAGCTACCATCGCTCCATGGTTCAAGAATTAGATTCCATTGACTTTCTAGGTTCGCTCTTGGTACGCTCGAGTGCTACACTGTCGAAACGTTTGATATATCTTTGCAATGCTTCTTTTGATACAGCTGCTCGACAGACAATAAACTTGGTATGGAAAAGTATGCTTATTATTGGGCTGGCGGGCCGGCAACGAGATTCACCTGTACGTGATGCCGGCTACGAACCTTTTGATTCTATTCTGTGTCCGAATAGAAGTCAGAAGAGCCAAGAGATCTCAATCCGACGCAGTTCGAACGATGTTAGGACGCTGCGTGACCAGGAAAGCCGTCGTGCAGAGTTTTCACCCACGCGACAACATTCCCCCCTAACAGCCACAACCGATCTACGAAGAAGATTAATGACATGTCGATGTCAGTAAGAGATGGAAAGATACTACTAGTGATTAGACAACCCAGGTGCAGTCTGAGAGTTGTGACTGCAAGTGGTCGAAGGGGTGATGACCCGTCGGTCGCGCCGGTATACTGAAACGTCTTCACCACATCGACAGTGCCGTCGAGTAATTGATGGAAAGATATCAGGTAGAATAGTCGTTCCAAGTATTGAGAGTCGTGACTACAGTGCCCGAAGGAGTAGTGACCCGTCGGTCACGCTGGTATACTGAGGGGGCTTGAGCCCACCTTCTTTACTTGACGCCAAGTCATTCATCTATCTACGTGGAAAATCGAGAGCTCAAGAGGACGATCAGAACGCATTCTCTTCCATCGATCAGAGCCAAACATCGAAAGACTGCGACCGCACGCCTATACTAACAATTCATTCAACGTCTACGTGACACAAGCCAAATCAAGAGAAGGAAAGAGTTACTCAGTACAACCACACTCTATCTTCCCATCGTGTGCGTCTCTCTTCCATCACATATTTCTCTGCTCAATGAATGGCAATCATTGAGTAAGAGAACACAGCTCTACGTACGTTACAATCACGAGCACCACGGGTGCAAAGGAAACGTCTTTCGTCTTCGGACCGAGGATCGGACCGGGACATCGTTGTATAGAATACCGTCAATGAAGAGCAGGGCAAAGACGATGCGTCATAATCAAACAGCACAGACACTCTCATCAAGAGTTTACTCGAGCGTCACGCGCTGGATAGAAGCTATAGGTTCATTACTTGGTAGCACAGTGCCAATCTTATTGTTTCGGCTGCGCGAAGCAGCCGTATAGACGGCGAGTGGTTTTCTCCCCCAGAGGGTTTTGTCCACTCGATATAAGTAGCATAGAGTCCCCCATGGGTCGGGCCTAAATCGATGTCACAAGGGTGTATGAATTACAATTACAATTACAATTGGGCTGGCGTTCAACAGGCCGAGGAATCGACTCTTCTAATTACCAAGTAAGACCCACCTATCGTTGAACCATTGGATCCCCTGGTTCCGAAAATCGTCCTTCTCGATATGCAGGTTCAACACGTTATCCAATGTCCCATTGAATACAAAGTTACTCGGGCTTTCGTCATAACTCGGCCATCGCGGCACCCAGCTCAGGCCATGGCGATTTGGGCTTCCCGTCGCTGCGAAACTCACCCAAGTCGCCTGCATTGCATAGCTAACCTTTTGCATGGCCGTCACGTTCGGCAGTGGCGGGTATGGTGTGGGACTGATATAAGGTATGCGGAATTCGTAGCTCAATTCCGAGCCGTGCTGAGCAAATCCGGGTCCCAAACCTGGCGTTACGACGAGGGGGAAACGTGAGGGGTCAGTATCGAAGCGGAAAGAGTACGCTTGGTGTCCAGATGCAGCTTTCCAGTGCGCAGCGGTAAAGCGTCTGCCGGCCATGAATATCCAATCTCCAACTATTGCGTAGGCGCGCCGAGTCTGGGTGCCGGACGCGAGTCCAACTGCGGCCGTCAGACCTACCCAGTCAATTGATAGTGGCTGCGAGTATGGCGGCGCTGGGGCATCTATGGGATAAAGATCAAGTAACTCCTGCGCCTCCGTGGCATTGATTTTTATGCCACCCTGCAGAATGGCGGAAAGCTGTGCTTCGGTATTTACGGGAAATTGGGCAAAGGATATGCCTTCATCGGAGTTGCAGCCTGTGATTATGGGGACCCGGGCGACTAGGCCCTGCTGGAATTGGGTCAAAGCAGTGTCCCGAATAATGTCGCCGTCGACCTGTGGCTCGAAGACTTGCCCCTCGTTCTGGCCAAAGAGCGTGGCGTTCAGTTTCTCAAAGGGCACTGGTTCTCGTCAGTTGCCGCTCAACTCTTAAGCCGCCGGAAGGACTATACTCACGATCTCTCAAGCACTGCAATGTATCAATCGCTCTGCCACACCCCGTCGCATTGGTTATATTGTTATATATCACCTGCGCTGCACCAACATCTGGCGCTAACCTCGGAAAACTTGTCCCACTCGCCATAATGGCTCCGTGGAAGAGTCCTCTATTATCCCCTCCATATGCCTGAAGCAAGTCGCTTACTGAAAACGCGCCCGCCGACTCACCCCAAATCGTCACTTTATAAGGGTCTCCTCCGAAGCCTCCAATATTCTCATGGATCCACTCCAATGCTTTCCATTGGTCGCGGATGCCGAGATTCGTGATTCCTTGCGCGCGCACTTGGTCAGAGTCGAGGAAGCCAAAACCGGAAAGGCGATAGTTGATCGATACAACGATGACTGGATGGTTTATCTGTATTGAAGTTTGCACGATATAACTTGTATTGAACTCCGGATCCCGATTCGTGCCTTGCCTGAAGCCACCCCCGTATATCCAAACCATCACAGGCAAATCACTTCCTGATTTTGTATCGTTGGGTCTCACGACATTCAGGTTCAAACAATCTTCGCCTACGGGCCAGTTTTCGCGCGGGTTGGTTCCGAATCCAGCGCATACGATCCCGAATTCTGTTGCGGGTTTGGGCGAGCTCCATGTGGAAGTCAAAGAGTCGGCGACTTCATAACGGCGGGCATGTGCAAAGGGTATGCCCAGGAAGATCTCCTGTGATAGCTGGGGAAGAGATGTTCCTATATCTACAAAACGAGACTCAGTGTCTCGTGGTGCTAGAAACATCGTGCTTCTGGGAAACTTACATGTGCCGTTCCTGGTATGCGCACTCGGCCCTGGAGAGAACTTTTCATATGCAGTGGGCGTTGCAAACACATAGGCCGCTGCCACCAGTAGCAACGATGGGGAGAAATACATTATAAAGAAAAATAATCCGAACACAGACAACAGGATCCTGGAAAAATTGCGCTTGGGAACTTCCAGAGCTCATATCTAAGAATTCTTGGAGCTTTCATCAGAAAACCCCAGCAAACGTCGTACCGATGCTACCGTCCCTTTTCCCCTAAGCTTCATTGGGTATATGAGGCCGAATAATCCCTCCAGTCAGCGGGGAAACACGAGGTGAAGTGCGTACACAAGATCTGAGACCATGAAATCCGCAATATAGCCTTATCGTTCCGAATCGATTTTACACGAGTGAACCAATGGATGGAGTCGAGTTGCAGCGGTTTGTAATAGAGCAAATCTTTTGCAATACGGATTAATGCAAGGCACATGGACCCATGACAGCGACTCAGTGAGACGGGGAGCGTCGGCGAACAACCCTACATTACTAATCAAACCCGGCTAGTGTTACCCGTAGGCTGAGTAGTCATCCAGAGGGTCCCTAACCCGAAGGGGCTTAGGGGAAGTGGTTAACCCGAAGCGGAAACACGTCTGAGGTCCTGAGGCAACTTCGGGAATGGTGGCGTGGAAGACTGGTCAGGTAAGGGGAGGAATGTTTGAATCACAAAATTCCATTGTTCTGCTTGAGCTACATGGTCACCTTTGTTCAAATCTTACACAGTTCGTGAAAAGAGGATACTCAAAGACGCCCTTCATGAGATATCCCCTCGCTTATTCCCCTTCCATCACCGGCACTTAATATTGTTATCATTTGGTCAACTCAGAGTAGCATTTCAACAATCTCTACTACGGGCTAGAAAATCAAATTTCCGTGAACCAAGCAGCAACAGCAATATGAGCACCGCCTTTCCAACGGTCCAGCAAGTCTTACCTACGGTTAAGTAGTTGGATATTCTTTACAAATTAGCACATAAAGGCCAAATGTACACCTATTCCTCAAACCTTTTCATGCATTGCTACTAATACCATCTGTCGACTCTCCATTCTGATATCTTCTTCGTAAACTATATGTTCCTTCTTACTGTATCCTATCTATCCCCTCTCGATTTCTTTCTACCGTGTAGACTGTAATCTTCGTATCTACAAGATATAGCCACTTACCGCCCTTTTATCTCTACACCCTATTTATTCCAACCTCAAAACAAAAAGATTTTAAAAACAATATTCGATCACTCGTAAAGGACCGAGACCGCACACTCTGCCCACTCATTAAATTCATCAACCTGAAGTTGACTCGGATAACATACGCTAACACAAGAACCTTTTGGCGCGGATGAGTTCGAATCCTATAAAAAAAAAGAGGGGCCATTAGCCGTACGCGATCTTTCTACACATACACACCACCTTCTCAGTCGAGCGTGCTGGGGCGAAGATGGCGAGCCTAGAGCGATATCTCAAGAGACAATGAAATGGAACTTTTGTCGCGCTGTGCCAAGTCCATGTCCAAGCGGTTTTGTTTTCAAAGATCGTTAGCTCAAATGATTGAAAATCTCGAACAAAAAATCAAATAGACGAGCGACGACGGAGCACAGTGCACGACATGGATGACGAGGTCTGCATCAGCGTTTCCTTGCAATCTAGCATATGTTTCTCCAAACGAGACCCGAATTACGGTGATATGTAACCACAGCCCCCCAAAAAATCCCCCAGATTCCCCCCCCAGAGCCGCTCTCGAATTCACAAGCCTAGGTACTTTTCTCCTTTGGCCCCCCTCCTCGTTGCGCAAAGCCGTCCGTACTACCACGCCAGAAACCTCTCGGAAACGTGTTGATCGAGGCTTGTAATGTTTTGGTTTCACGAAGCTGGCTGGCTTGGATCAAAGCGATGAATAGAGGACAGTTGGCCAGTCAAGAGGATGGTTGGAGTTCTCGAGAAAAGGGGTTGTGGGGTTGAGACCTAGCGAGTCTACTGGTTAATCGCATGCATGCGATCCCTTTACGCACGGCTTGTACCGTCTGTATTCAAGTCAGATACCTTCGGCAGCAAAGAACTTGGGGGAAATTGAGCAAACTTCCCGCGAATAATCGAAACCATTGTTGTCAAAAGGTTACTTTTTGGTCCACATTACCTGGACCGGACCAAAAATTTAAGAAAAGGGCAATCAGGGACAGAACGGTACGATAGACGAGCTTTTTACTTTCTCCCTCATGACCCCAGCCTGTCTCCAACCCCAACACCAACCTCCCCTACCAAACCTCCTCCGCCCTCATCTTCTCCTCCCAAACCTCCTCCGCAATCTTTTCTTCCCCCATCTCCCACCTCTCATCCCCCCACGCCATATATACCGGATACCTCGCCATCAAATTCTCATTCCAGCCTTCCTTGTATCCCAACCGGAGCGTTGGCAGCCGGGCTCTCCCAGCACCCGAAACCAAGCTCGAGATCCCAGTCCGGTCTGTACGAGGGTGAGCTTTTGTCCTGGAGGTCTTGCTTGTCGATGGTGCCGACGGGCTTGACCGGGTAGGGGGGTTGGTTCCGGGGTCGGTGAGGGTCGGTGGTGTGGCCAGCACCACTACTACGGTCATAAGCCCCGCCGCCGCCGCCGCTGCTTTGGTTGTTGAGAGGTTTCTGAGCACGAGAAACGCCACTACCACCGCACCCTCGTACCACGCCTCCACCACGACCCGCCGTGCGTTCTTAGTCGCTGATATTCCCACCGCGGATGCCGCGTCCGTGTTATTGCAGACTGTCTTGAGCCCCTAGACGATGAATATTTCCACCACGGCTATCTCCTCCAATTCCACTTTACTCCGTTCCTCGCTGCTGCTGCTGCTGCTGATATCCTTGCTGGCCGTCACGATGCGGGATCCGCTGTTTGCGCTCCTCTTGCTGTCGACCCATCTTGTCCCGCTAGATGCTGGGTTACCTCCAACGTGGCTACCTTCCCCAACTCGACTCTGGCCCCTTCCTCGCTGCTGCTACTGCTGCTGCTGATACCCCCCACTGGCCATCACGATCCACCCGTCTGCTCGTTGAAACTTTACGACACACTCTCACAACCTAAAAACCAAAGAAAGCTCCGTGCGAATAATTTTAGGAAAGCAGGAAAGCAAGAAAAGACCCAGAAGCTTGATATTCCCCGCTTTGCAAACTCCCTTACCCACAATTCCCTAGCACTTCCTTCTTGAAGACAAAGCAGAAAAAAACTCGATCTCATAATACACCCTAGCAAATCACACAAACTACCGCGGGTAGTGGCTTGATGCGCGTTATTTCTTTCTCAACATTATGGTTTTGTTGTCATAATCTGTGTGGTGGCATGCCTAGCGAATTAGGTGATTGGCGTGGGTGCTTGTGGTGATGGATAGTGAGAGTTTTCTATAAAGAGAATAAAAACCGAAGAGATTGAGAGTGGCGCACCCCATGTTCCTCCCTCCCTCCCTCCCTCCCTCCCTCCCAACCATACCAAATTTCGTTTTTTCGTTTTTTTTATTCCGTTGACATCTTCGGTGTGAAGCGGGGGTGTTCTGCCACGCAAATAGTATCCACGCCATCCACACCACATCCCCACCGTCCCTAACCCCTAACCCCTAACCCCCCTCCCACCCTCCTTCCGCACCCTATCCCCCCTCTTACCCTTCACCCCACCACCCTTCCCCACCACCCCCAACTCCCCAAACCCTCTCCTCCAGCTCTGCGAGTCAACAGCTTCGTAGCTTTCCAACATCCCAAGCGGAGAGATGGCGACGGGAAAGCCAGGGCAGAGGGGTGTGCCCAAAAAAAAAAGGGGGGGGGGGGGGGGGGATGAAAGGTTCTGCAAGAGTAACGAGGGCTGGGGGAAGGGATTTTGAGATGGAGAATTCCAAAACGGACCAATGGTGGGGTTTTAAGAAAAATCGCTGCATTTGCTTGTGTGGGACTTTTGGGAGAGCCGGGAAAGGGGGGCAGAGGTCGCGCGGATGGTGGGGAAAGGTGTTTGCGGGCAGAGTTTTTTTTTTTTGGATTGGGATGGGAGAATCTTGCGGGGAAGGGGGTTGTTGGTTTTTTTTTGGGGGGTCTTGACCTAAAGATTGTTGAATTATCCAAAACGAGACCATTATTTAATCAACCCCGTGACAAACGATCTATCCTTTTATAATTTCAAGCGCCACGAAACCCACTTTTAGTAGCGTCTCCCGGCCCACCCCCTCCCCCCAACCCATTTCCCCTCCAACCGGCCCAACGTCTAATAATCTTTCTGAGCCCCAGCCAGCCGGTCGTGCTCGTCGATGTCGCTGGGGGTTGTTAGCTTGGGGGGTTTCTATGCGCGGAGGGTAGATGAGAGGAATCTAGGTAGTTGACGGAGAGGGGTGGAAGGACGTACGTTGCCTCCCAGGGATAACATATCCAGACATCGCCGACGGTTTTGGCGGCGATGTAGCGGTTGTCGTCGATCATGTCGGTGGGGAGTTGGCCTTTTTTTGGTTTGTCCTTGTTCTGCAACACCTCATCAGCCACTGCCCATTTCCTCATCCCCCTAGATTCCATAGGAGCACTAACATGCAGCACAAAAACCCCAAACCTCGACTCCCCTTCGACCCCCATCTTCTTCCTCGCCGTCTCCACATCCTTCTGCAGCTCCCGGACCGCATACTCCAGCGTCGTCCGCGTATCATCCACCTCGTCCACAATCAAGATGTTCTTGCCCACCAGGTTTTTCATTTCCAGCGACGATAGATCGAGCCATTGGGTGCGGGTAACTTTGGTGCCGGGTTCTTCGACGGGGCCGTCCTTGCCGAGATTTTCGTAGAGGGAGAGGCCGATGGCTTGGATGGGGATGTTGGGGGAGTTGGTGCGTTTGAGGAAGGATCTGAGTGGGGGAAGTTAGGACTTGGGGTTTGGGTGGAGCGTGGGGGGGGTTTTTTTGTGGCATGCTTGGGGTGGGGGATCTTTACCTCAGGATGCGAGCGGGGACGTAGCCGCCGCCGCCAATGGCGATCATGAGGTTTGGTTTGAATTCATTCAGGATGTGGTCAGCTGATGCTTGGCAGAGTTTATGTACCTAAATATATTTGTCTACCTGTCAGTCAGGCTCCGTACCCTACTAAGTGGGGCCCGTGGGAAGGAGGAAGTGTTTGGCGTCTGTTTGGGGATCACGGCGCACCTGGTTATAGGTCACGTAGACCTTGTCCACCATGGTCGATTTGGCGAGGGACTCGAAGAGAAAGTGGTACAGCTGCTCCTGTGTGACGGTTTTCTTGCAGAAATGGCTTGGTGTGGAATTCGTGTCCAGTGACGCAGATCTTCCTTTGAACAGCCTCCCCCGCAATCATCTTACCTTAGCGTGCCCGCCTATCCTTGCTGCCACGCGCCATTAATATTTAATATTCAATATTCTCCTGCGAACCTTCCTCGTCGTACTATCGCTCCGAATGGGAACTTGGAATGGTTGAGGCACAGTGCCCAGAAGCAGCCATATGCCCCGTCAATACGTCGACTTTGATTATGTAGTTTGAACTGATGCAACGAGATTGGTGGTCCCAGAAGGAGTGGCTCTTGTGTCTTTTTTAGTTATCAGCCTGCTCTGTCACCCCCTTTTTCAATCGAGATCGCTCATCTCTAGCCTTTGAGATATCCAGACCTAAAGCTGCTGGGATCAATCTCTTCCTTCTACGGAGTAGATGTGGTAGCCCCTATTCCTGCATTATTTCAAGATTTGGTTCTTCGATACCATCCTCGCACTTCTGTATGAAAGTGCCAATTTCCCTGTACCTGATTCGTTGTTGTTGATCTTCCCGATCATCGAGACGAGAGCATGCATCATCTTTCCGGGTGATCTGCAGCCTCTTGGTACGCCAATCAGACCAAGCTCTGCTCATTTGGCGGAGGAAAAAGCTGCAAGCGGATCCGACGATCTTCCTGCCATTGATTGATCGCCAAGTGCAAGGCAAAAGTTGCTCGGTTTTCGACCCATTCAGTTGGTGTGGTCGTAGGGTCCCAAAGACCAGGTTTGCTTCTCCTAAGGATGAGTCAAACACGTGAGTCTTACGGCTGCCTTCTGCATAGCGATGGGGGCCGTTTGCATGGATTACCAACGTTCAGCCTTTTCTTAGACCTATCCTTGGAGTAACCATGAGGCCTGAATTGGGGGCAGTATTTGGACAAGAGTATAGCTGAATATAAGTAAGGTACATCACATCAAACTAGAGGATTCAAGTATAGGTCAGTAGACCAAGGTACATATCTTGTAACGTAGAGTACTTTGGTAGGTCCAGTCCTATACGAAAGTATGCAATACACTCCGTAGACTGTAGACTGTAGTACTGTAGTCTGTACCTACCTACCTAGTTAAGTATCCCTGTTCCCCTCAGCGGCGCACAGGCTTTTGCCGTGATCCGCTCTAGCTTCGGAAAACGGGAAATGGGAGGAAGGCCCATGCCAGTACGGAGTAGTAGGTAAGCACGTCCACAGTACATCCTCGACAAACACAAACACCCACCCACTCGCCAACTACACCTTGATCCAATTGATTCTTTCTCTTTGGGCCCGTATCTCCCTTATCGCCACTCAAACTACTCACAGTTGCCCGCCTTCAGCTTCAGCCTCTCCGCTAGAATACTGGCTGCCAAGAGCTTGCTTGCTGGTTCCGCTGGACAATGGCCAAGTGCGGAGAAGTCTCCTAGGACAGCTGCCCGCTTCCACCACGAGGCAACACTCCGTTTCGACAGCTACAAGTATCCGTCCCTTCAACGAGAAATCTGCATGCGACATCAATTGCCCTCTTGCCCTAGCTCCTCCGTGGCCCGAGAAACAAAGACTTGCTGTTGAGTGCTATTCCGAGACTGAGTCTTGACATGCGGTAAACAGCATACGTCTGAACAAAGCAAGCCACAGTAGAACGATCTTGGTCAAACTTAGAGGTCTTGCATATTCATCTGCATGTCTACACTTCTTTGAATAGGTGTCTGGGTAGCGCTGCATCTTGGTGGTAGTTGCTGAGACCGTATCACCTGCGTTATCGATCTTTTAGTCAGCGCTCGGCTTCATCGCGAATAGCCATCCATAACTGTTTGCAACATATTGCTTCGGTCGGTACGAAAGCGTGAGAGGGTAAGGGTAACGCGGGCCTTGAGACGAGAGGAAGAGAAATTGGAACCTTTCATCCGAAACACCCCTTTCAATTCATGTGCCTATGTGGCCTGGATAAGATCCAGATGAGAACGTCTCCGAGACTAAAGTGCTGGGTTCCTGTCACCTCTCTGCCAGTTCTTCGCATCTTTCGTTCTTAGAAAGAAACCATGCCACGAAGTCCCTTCTCCGGAGATCCCCTTCACAACGGAGGAAGAAATATACCCATATTACCCTCTTCTACACGATCTGTTGGCCCGGATCACGGAGAGCCCATGGATGTCACTCCTCCGGCATCCGTCTCGATGGGCCCACCTGTCAATAGCAGCCCGGAAATGGAGCATGGAGTAGGGATAACCAATGGCGCTTTTGGCGAGTCACAAACCCACCACGTACCGACGGGAAATGGTGTAAGTGCTGCTGCTGCAACTTCGTCACAGCAGCCGAAAGTCGTACAGACCGCTTTCATACACAAGCTGTACAAGTAAGTATGTCAGGTTCAATAACGTATTTTACTGACTAACGTTTGCAACAGCATGTTGGAGGATCCTAGTATACAACATCTTATTTCCTGGTCAAGCAACAATGAGAGCTTCGTAATGTCACCCTCTACTGACTTCTCCAAAGTCCTTGCGTAAGAGACTCAATCCTATGGATCACTAAGCGCTCTGCTGATCAAGTAGGCAATACTTCAAACATACAAATATTTCCTCATTTGTCCGACAACTCAACATGTATGGATTCCATAAAGGTAATCCTGGACAGACGAATAGTGACCCTCCATCGATCGACTGATGCCGTTTAGTGAGCGACGTCTTCCATACCGGCTCACCCGAGTCTACCCTTTGGGAATTTAAGCACGGTAATGGAAACTTTAAGAGGGGCGATCTTGCCGGTCTCCGAGAAATTAAAAGACGAGCTTCGAGGCATGCTTTGATTCACCGAGATTCTTTCCCACCTCACAAGCCTAGTGTGTCGCAGCCTGGTACGCCTGCAGAACCCATGCCAGATGTGGGCGATGCTCGGCTGGCAGCTCTTGAACATAGCCTTTATGATTTGCATGCGCGATTAATGCGGACGGAGGAGAGTAATTCAGCCCTCAGTTCCAGGTGTCAAGCCATGAACGACAGCCTTGCAAGATGCCATCAGGTAAAGTCTCCACGCGACTGGCAAAACATTGCTGAACATTATCAGTGGAGCTACGATATGTCTCATTACATCATGTCAATGATTCCAGACCCAGATAACCATATTCGTCGGGACGGTAAGATCCTTAGCAGATTAACGTAGAACACCTAGAGCTCACCAGTCGCAGTATGCAACATGCAAAAGGACATAGCCAAGCAGTTGGATGTGATACGAAACTATGAAGACCCTCATGAAACACTTCTTTCCGGGAGACATCCATATTTTTCGAACATGGCTCTAGATCCAGCACCGTTATCGCCTCGTCAGGTTTCTCACGACGAGCGCCGCCCCTCACTCCACGCATTGCCTCGCCAGAACTTCTTCAAACCACCACTGCCTTCACAATTCAACTCCTCCCCCCGTCGATATGGTTCTATCGGTACCGCAAATCCGTCACCCAATTTCCATCGCATTGTACAACCCCAACCGCCGCCACCACCGCAGTTGCATCATCCGCCGTCTCAGCACCCTCTTGCACATGTGTCATCTCCGCCAGGAGCTAATTTGGGTCGACGACATACTTCTGCCGACATTCGAGTGCCCGCTTGGCCTGGTCAAAGTGGTTCTCCGTTTGCATCTGGCCAATCTTCATCTCACTGGCCATCGTCTCCGAAACCTAACGACAACGGCGTTGATCCACATGTCCAAAATGCCTTATCACAATATGAGTTCGGCGCCCCTCGTCAATCGTTTAGTTCCCAACAGACTACCCCTCCATTGACGAGCGATACCACGCCGTCGACTTTGAGCGTCGAAAGTAACTGGTCGCTAGGTGCATCGAGATTCCCACCAAGACTTCTTGACTCGGCACCGCAAACGAGGCGCTCGAGCATGGCAAGTAACGTGCATTCGCTGCTCAACCCTGCAGAGACGATTGAGAGAGATGAAGATGATGGCATGAGTGATGATCGGAAGAGAAAGCGCTTACAGTGACTATACGTGCTTATGATGTTTCGTAACTGCTTTTGGCCCACACTGAGTTGTGAGGGTCCGATCAGCTGCCATCGTTTGGCAACGTATTCAAGGTCTGATTTGATTGTTTCTAATCTCTTATTATTGGGCCCGTTGTTCTTGGATGATCTAGAGTGAAGCCTACTTCATAGGCAAAGGGGCTAATCATAGGGAACTGGATGGGGCCTTGGCTCTTTGCTTCGATGCGTAATTTTTATATGTGAATGATACCCTGGGTATGAATGATTTACTCATCACTTTGATTGCCCGATAGTTGACTTGTCTGTACAAGTCTCACGCCTTGATCGTTCCTTCCAATTGGAGAATTCGCCACTCAAGGCTTTTGATGTCCACATTTAGCGCCGAGCGAAGTGAATGCTTTTACCTCAACCATAATTCACATCGTCTCCTGGCTTACTCTGCCACAACAATCACTAAGTATTTGAAGACATGTAGGCAAAGCAAATCTTCCCCAAAATCTTCTGATTCTCGAAGAGGCAAAAAGAAGAGGAACAGGGAGGAAGTTTGAGCAGTCTTATAAGATTGACTCACAACTTTCCCCCTTCCACTGAATACAAACCTGACAACGCAGCTCTAGTGATTGAAGCAGTCGGAGGTCCCTGTGAATCCCAGTAAGAACTCCAAGGATCAACAGGCACATCCATCAACAGCCCTGTATACCTTGTCAAGGTGGTGGAAGACAACCAAGCACGCAACAATTCCCCTGCGTGCCTCTGACTTGCATGATACTACAGGATCCACTACTAAGGAAATGCCCAAGGTTTGCCAAGACGAAGAATTTACCTACCTGACGCAGGTCGCGGAGCAACATCAAGGGCTTGCAGACCTGTTTAGTACGCCGCTGAGTCCTACACTCTATTACGAGGACTTGCAGGAGCACTCCGAGGATACTTTAGTGGGTCGGATCTCTTATACAGCATGGAAAGTGTACTGACCAACGAGATCAACACCGTTCTGCCAGTACCTCCCGCGATGCCTAATTACCCTATTAGTAGGCTGAGGCCCAGAAGCGCAGAAACCGTCAAGGCAAATTCTGGCGTGACGAAAAGATCTGTGTGCTTTCTCGACCATATCCGTGACGCAGCTGAAGACGAATCGGAAAGATCACAAGCAAGGAACAAAGAATTGAGCCTCTTTGAGTCACGAGGAGACATAGCTGAACAAACAGCGAAGTTGAAGCGGATTTCTCCTGTCAAGACTCCGGTCAACCAAGTAGAGGAAAGCAGAGACGACTCGCAGGAATCAGTCATTGTGAAGCCATTGAATCCTCGCGATTCTGTGTTCACGGCCCAGACGAAAGAGAGCCTCTGTCAAAGTCCGAGTTCGGCGGACACGGGTCGAAGTCTCGTCCTCGTCCCTGCGGACTCGTTAATTAGTTCCGAGGCGAGCGAAGCCGAGGATACATCAAGGACGGTGTCAGGGCAACATGCTGAGGAGAGTTCGGTAGTTTCAGAAAAGCTTGAGTACGGAACCCGCTTGTATCGTCTGTTCATTGTTGACGAGATGTCTAGCAGTGAGTACGAAAAAGTCATCAGGATCGTTGCTGGCAAGGGCGACCAGACAACAACTCTTATTGTTCACCAGCATCTGGTTGATGCTCTCACAGCGGTCCTCGGGTTATACGGTACTATAACCGCTGAAGGCGTACTATTGACTTCTAATGATTACTGCCTCGGTATCGAGCCCCAGACATGGCACTACTTCATTCACTGGGTTTACACCAACGAGTTCATTAGTCGGGCCAAAGGAATGCTCACATTTCCAGAATTACTTGATCTCTACTTCCTTGCAGTTGAGTTTAGCATCGTCGTGCTGAGAAACGTGGTGATAGATCATCTGATCGACGAATGTTCATACTCCCTGGTCCCTTCAGGAATGTCCAGAAAAATCTACAAGAATACGAGGCCTAAAGATCCGCTGAGACAGCTCTGGGTAGACTTTTACTTATGGGATATGCCAGAAGACCGATTCCAAGTAGAGCTGAAATCAAATGATCTAAGCCCACGGTTCATCAAAGACCTCGCAGCAGCGCAGATGAAGTTGCTCAGAACCCAAGAGGCAATCTATGATCGGCCACCGCCTTATGAGAAGGATCGCGCAGCATATCACAGACGAGACCACATCACAGGAACTTGCTGTTGTCGAGCTCAGTTCGAAGGGAACAGACATCTGCATCGATGTGACTACATCAAAGAGAAAACAGGGCTGGAGAACAAGCTAATTGAAGCAAAAAGAAGTATTAGAGAGTTAGAAGATCAGGTCTTGGATCGACCAAAGCCATCGAAGAAGAGGAAACTGGTTCACGGCTTGCGAGGTGGCGAAGCACAGGCATGACGGGTTGGGAAGCTTCTGGCGGTACAAACCTAGCTCTCGCTATCGTGCTTCTTCCTCTTCTTGCTTTTCTTGCGCTGTCTTCTAGACTTTTCAGCCAGAACCTGATCGAGATAGTTAACAGCTCTTTTCTGCGGCCGAGAAGTCCCCATGCTAGCTTTTGAAACTCGTGTGACCTCCTCATCCGAAACCCCAGCACCTTCTTCCGTCTCCTCCACCCGCCGTTTCCGCTTCGATTTCCCCAGCGACGACCTCCCCTCCTCATCCCCACTCTCCTGACCAATCTCCCGCGTAGAACCCAGCGGTCTAGGTTTACTGCCCACCACCGCAACTCCCCCCAATGGCCCCTTCCCCGCCCGCACCTTCTTGTAATCCCGCCCCAACAACTGCCTCCGCAACGTCTCATTCGACGACAATCCCTCGCGTTTGACGTCCCCGTCTTCGGGCACTGTTGCGCCCACGCCCAACCTGTTCCGTTCCCACGGATAAACGTCAGCTTTTAAGTTTTTTTTTTTTTACTTCAATTCCCATATAGCTATGGTAATGGGGGATTACGGGGGACGGACACTTCGGGCTCGGCGGTGAATATTTCTTCTTTTTCTTGCTCCTCCTGGTCTTCTTCTTCTTTTGTTGAGAGGGATGGGGTGGTGGGGGGAAGCCAGGAATTGATGAGGCGCTGGGAGGTGGCGAGGGTGAGGGTGGCGCGGGTGAAGATGGTGGTGGGGGTGTGGGAGGGGTGGGTGGGGGGCATGGTTGGGTTGGTTGGGGGGATGGTGGTGAGGGGGTGGTGAGATGGTGGTGAAGGGGTGGTGAGATGGTGAAGGGGGGATGGTGATGGGGGGGGGGGGGTTGCTAGTGGGGTTTCGTGACTAAGCTGAGTTGACGACGGGTTTTAGCAAGCTATCTCAGAAACACCGCAGCATATATATTTCTTACGAGAATGATAAATCGGATTTGGGTTTTCTGGCAAGCGGAAAAGGAGTGATAAAGGCTATTGTGTTTGGAAAAGTTGGGTTTGTCTGCGGTTTTGGGATGTGTTTCGAGGAATCTGTAAAAGGTTTTGATTCAAGCTGTAATGTCGGAGGGTGGAAGATTGAGGTGAAGGGGTAATTCAGGCGGTGGAGGAGGAGGGTTAGTGGCTTGGTGTGGCGAGGAGGTAGTGTGTATTACATGCGTATTGGTAGGAAGGTCTTTACAGGATATTGAGGTTGAGAAGGTAGATCCTAGATGCGGCCGGTACTTCGGTCAGCAGCCTTGCAAATGATGTTTCTGGCACGCACTGGAAAGTTGAGATGAAAGTTCGGCTTGATTGGACAAATAGGACTTGCCTTCTTGGTCTGAATAGTTCCAACAAGCAGTGACCTAGGACGGCAATGTCTAGAAAAATACAACAAGAAATGCAGCAACGTGGGGCTTTTTCTGAAGCCATCGGGTAGAGAGCTAGGTTTTTCGCGCGGATCTTCTCCAGCCTCTCGGTAGTACTACCCATCCAAAGCCAAGGAGAACAGTCTACACGCCAGGGCCGCTTGCAGCATGCAGCTGCAAGTCTCAGAAACAATTGAGTATTGTAGGCGAAGGATTTGGGAATTTGTCCTCAGACTATGGCCCCTCCCTTGTTACCAACAGATAATTGCTTCTGTTGAGCCCTAGATTGGGCCTGAAGCATTAAAAGGCATGGTGAACGCTACAGCCGGATGAGGATAGCAGAAGCTGATCTGAAGGCAAGAACGGCACTTGAGGCATGCCTGAACCTTGGAAAAGTGCTGGTCAGTCTGCCAAAATGAGCTGAGATTTAGATGGAAGCGGTGATCAGGTAGTCCGTTTCGATTTTAGAAAGGACCCAAGTAGCTTCACCTGGCGGATTCTAGCTAATCCACAACAGCAAAGAAGAAAAGCCCAAGTTGATCGGACTCGAGAGTGTTCGATCTTCCCCATTGTTCTGGGATAGAGAAAGATGGTTTCAGCCGTCGATGAGAGCTTGTGATGTAATGTGGGAAGTGGAGAAATTGGCTATAGCTTGACTCAACTTGGGAACGATTGCTGTTTACTGAAGAAGTGGATTTTCGATACACAAACGCTAGATCCAGGTTCAAGACTGCCCAGGAGACACAGCTAGGTATATCAAAAAAGAGATGTCTTAAGCTCTACAGGGGACGAGTGTGATGAGGTCCAGCTCGCCCTGACATGACACCACAGGCGGCTCATTGTCTCATTGGCCAATCAACAATATTCCCCAGTTCAACTTAAATTGCCACTTGGGTCGCAAATCCAGAATCTGGCCGGAAGCGGCCTTCATCAAACGACTGGCGCATATCAAACCGCTGTCTGGCACCAGACGATCAGGAGCTGTTAAAATTTCCGCGATGTCTGGGAGCCGAACATGGCTGGCTGAAGCCTATCCGTGTAGTTTGGCTTGCTTGCAGGGTGGGAGGCTGGTTTCTTCCTAATGCTTCCTATTGCCTACGATTTTATATAGACGCGGCGAAGAGATATGACAAGCTGTGTTCTGCCCATTCTCCACCCTAGAAGAACCACTAGAGTGACACTGTGGTCTGCTGTTTGACAATTATTACTCCCAGTTTTTGGCCATCACACTGTTAACAAAGAACCTCGTATTAGCACACAAATTGTCAAGCGATGCTCAGGCGAAACTGGTGGTAGAGCAGACCGCTCGGGTCGCCATTATAATCCGCCAGCTGATAATGGCTAACATGCCTTGCGCGTTCTCCGAATCCATGACAGTTTCCCTGCCGGGCTTGGCATTGGATACGGCACTTAATGGAGAGTAAGTAGGCCGGCAAAGATATGTGGACCGATCTTGCTGACCTCCCTTAAAGATTTGGGCCGCCACCTATTGATCGACGCCTTGACATTAATATTACCAATCGAGTAGGTAGCATGATACCTTTAGCCAATATCTCAGTGAGTCAGCTCAACAAATAGTGGGCTCTGACTAGAGCATATAAAAGCTGGACGCTCTTCCCGTAGTGCAGCTCGAAGCTATGCCAACGCCTTGGACAAGCTTGTGCCGACACAGACTGCATTTACGATCGGGACCAGTATTTCCGGGGAATCAAGAAAGGGTTGTGAAAACTGCTAACAGTGCGTCTCTACTCCGGTACGAGACTGTCAGGATTGCTTTTCTGGTCTATAGAGCTCAGAGTGGATACTTACAACCACGCAATGGACTTTCTCAGACGTAAAGACGAGGAGGGCCAATTTCCGTACTCACCGATACCGCGAACTTCAATGGGGATGCAGCGATGCGCAAGGCAAGTGGGATGATACCAAAGGAAAGGCTATGAGTAATCCATCGCATTCAAAGCTTGATCGAGAAAGGTGTTGACACTTTTAATAAGCATTTCGATATCAACGTTAAGTTGGCAATTCTCAACCGCTCAACGAGAAGAACGATCTGAAGCAGTCAGAAGTGTGACGGATAAGTGAAACATCCACCTTCCTGCGCTGGCTACTAATGGCTGTGTGCCCAAACATACTTCAGGGATGAGTCGCAAGCTGCGTACATGGACTGGGTGGTCCGGAGGGGAAAAGTTGAGATTGATCACTTTTTGGTATCCGCTCCTAATCTCGGCGACCACCACACATTTAACACTGATAATATACCGTAGCCATCGTCGATACCCGGACTTCGCTAGCTCGCATCGAAGTCAGCAAGTTACAGACCTCTAAGCTCATTTGATTATTCAAATACTCATGTTTTGCTCTCGAGTTCTTTCGAGCAAAGTTGGAATAACAAACATGATAGGCCTGGCCCTACTGGAATACGCGATGAGATTCGGTATCTCCGACTTATGCTCCAGACATGCCAAGACCCCGAAGCTTCGGTATGATCTTAGCCCCTCCACCTGGTTATTCGTCGTAGTGCTGATCATTTATAAATACCACAGCATGAGCAGATCCCATGGAGCGCATGAGCAGAAAAAAGCTGCACCGGATATTGGGGCAGCCAGCATAGAAACAAACATCACAACCGCCAAATCGGAAAAGCTCACTAAGGCTAAATTAACGGCTCTAGAAAAGAGGTTGATCGACCTGACACCCAAGAATGCAGATGGCACGGCGCCCATATCTTTGACTTATACTCAAAGGAAATCCGCGTAGAGGAAATATGTAGACGCTGCTGCACCCAGTACAGAAACCGCTGAAGAATTACACGCTCTCGTAGAGAGATACAAAGGGTTACATAAGGCTGAGAGAAGTCGACAAGACGCTCTTCAAGGCCTGCAGGATCTTGAGAATAAGTCCGGTGCGATAGCAAAAAGAATAGCGGAGGCAAAGAGCAAGTTCAACGAGAGCGCATCTGAGCTTGATAGAGCGCGCGAGGCTTTCTTGACGAATTGAAAAAGCAAACGCAGGAGTATGAAGTCAGGGTGAGAGGCGATGGCAAAATGATAGAGTTCCAAGGTCAGCAATCTGCAGATGCATTCGCCAGAAGGAAAGTTGCAGATTTGCAATAAAAATTATCAAGGTCCTGGAGGACGATCTGAGCCGCTTGACCCCGGCCAAGAATGATAGTACCAGATGCTTGATCGCTGGAGTAGGAAGACAAGTAAACTTGGTCTCATTTATAGATTCTTGTCCTTTATCATAATTGAGTTTGCATTAGTACAACGAAAGAAACAACCTACGTTTCCGAACGAGAAAGAACCTGAGGACGAACCGTCAACTCCAGCTACGACAAAGGACCCATAAGTCACGATCGTAAGCACGATATCTCGGAGCGACTTAGAAAAAAGCGATTCCACTTCTCAACATCAGCCTCGGTGCTTGCTTCCTATACCGGCCTCATCCCCTATTCTACACGCAAAGTCGGCATCTCTGTTGGCCATGCACAAACACAGAGGGAGGTTCAGAAAGTGATGGCCGAATGCGAAGTCATCATATCCATGTCTCTACTGAAGGTGGAGATTTCCCCGCCCTGGCTGCACGCGGAGTTGTTCCACGACCATGAACTTGACAAACCAGAAGTAGTTTAGAAATTGAGTCCTGGCCCGGCAATGCTATGTTACCTTATGGATACAGGCCGTATTGCGGAATTCAGCACCTGTGGAGATTTCGCGTCCTACCCAACCGCTTCCATCGTCGCTGCCGACGTAGAGCTCAAATTTCATAGGTGCCACAAGCAAGCTAAACCAGTTCCTCTCAAGCAGTGAGACATCTGCAGAAGTATCTGTAGGCTATGGTCCGTAGTCTTTCAACGCCAACGCCAAGAATTCGTCATCGAAGCAGAAGCTGAACACTTCTGCTACGGGTTCCGGGCTTAAGATCTCTGTTCATGCGCCGCAGGTTATTGCTTGGGTTACTGGATTGATGCCGGAGCTGGCAAAGCCTGCGAAGCCGGTAATGCGATTTATGCTGTAACCTGCACAACTGTCGGGTATCGAGCCTTGTTAAAGAGAAGATGAGTAACTTAAATGGAAACTACAGTGACTAGAAACCAAGACCAAGTTCCACTTTTGGGGCCGCAAAGACGTAAAGGAAAAGCAGTAGGATTGCGTACGTATTCCGGTTGTATCCGGAGCAAAGAGCCCTCTTCAATACCATTTATTAGAATTGACGGGCGTTCGAACCTTTCTTGAACTTAACCCACATTGATACCGCTCAGAAGACGGTTCCTAAATGTCTGCTTTTACCTTGATAGTAGTATCCGTAATGCTAGTCATCTTGAATGGGGAGTCTTGCTCGACAGAGATACGCATAACAGTAATGTTGGCTTTGGAGAGGGGGTTTTCAGGTTGGTGGCGGAGAAGGTAAGGGAAATGGGGTGGGAGAAGGGATGCTTGGGGGGGGGTTGCTTGGGGGGGGTGGTGCAAGGGTGGAGGGTGGAGGTGCTAGTGGCCTCGGCAGAGGATTGGGGAATCCGAAGCGCGTGCAGCTTTCTTCTCGGCCAACATACTGGTAGCTAGACTCTACTCTTCCGGTGCTGTCGTCATGTACAAGATAGCTCGCAGCAGGCCATTGGCCTCTGCTCTGAGAGCAGTGAGGGTATATAGAGCCTAGAAAGTCTCCATCTTCCACTTCCACGACTAATCATACACAGCAGGGCACCCCAATCAGAAGCTCTGGCATACAGCAAAAGCGCTTTCTGGCGATTCACGAGTACTTATCTGCGAACCTTTTGAAGAGCGTGCGTTCTCACAATAGCTCAGCTAGGTCGATAGCTTACAGTTGGCAGTATGGCATTGGAGTCCCTGAAGGCGAGGTTGCCCGCTCCGCCGCGGAGGCAGAGACGATAGCGAAGAAGATTGGTACGCAGCGTATATGGATACTAGACCTGAGGCTTGGCTGAATATACTCCAGGCGGAGATGACATGGTCATTAAAGCACAAGTCCTAGCTGGTGGTCGAGGGAAGGGAACCTTTGACAATGGACTAAAGGGAGGAGTGCGGGTGATTTACTCGTACGATGCTCTTAAGTCTCACAATCTCGACGACCGGCTGCTAATGGCTACAGACCCACCGAAGCCAAGATGTTCGCCGATCAAATGATCGGCCACAAGCTCATCACCAAGCAAACCGGCGCCGCCGGTCGCCTTTGCAACGCCGTCTATATTGTCGAACGCAAATTTGCCCGCCGAGAATTCTACCTTGCGATCCTCATGGATCGCCAATCCCAAGCTCCCATGATTGTGGCGTCGTCGCAAGGAGGCATGGATATTGAAACTGTCGCCAAAGAGTCGCCCGAGGCTATCATTACCACGCATATTGACATCCACAAGGGAGTTACGGACGACATGGCAAGGAATATCGCAACCGAGTTGGGCTTCTCCGAACAGTGTATCGAGGATGCAAAGGATACGATTCAGAAGCTGTACAAGGTGTTTATGGAGAAGGATGCTACGCAAATTGAGATCAACCCGCTTTCTGAGACATCGGATCATCGGGTCATGGCAATGGATGCGAAGTTGAATTTTGACGATAATGCGGAGTTCAGGCAAAAAGAGATTTTCTCGTGGAGGGATACGACACAGGAAGATGCTGACGAAGTCAAAGCCGCCGAGTAAGCTTCTTCACCCTCCCAGCTCTCTCTCTAAATACTAATCAACATCACACAGACACGGCCTCAACTTCATCAAACTTGACGGCGACATCGGCTGTCTAGTCAACGGCGCCGGCCTCGCAATGGCCACCATGGACATCATCAAACTGAACGGCGGCCAGCCCGCCAACTTCCTCGACGTCGGCGGAGGCGCTACCCCGGAAGCCATCAAGCAAGCCTTTGACCTTATCACATCAGACCCAAAAGTCACCGCCATCTTTGTCAACATCTTCGGCGGCATCGTACGGTGTGATGCGATTGCGCAAGGCTTGATCAGCGTGGTTGAGAGCATGAATCTGCGGACGCCGATAGTTGCAAGATTGCAAGGGACAAATATGGAGATGGCGCACAAGTTGATTAATGATAGCGGATTGAAAATTTTTAGTGTTGAGGATTTGCAGAGTGCGGCGGAGAAGAGCGTACAGTTTTCGAAGGTGGTGAAGATGGGTATGTTTTTGAAAACCCTTTTCATTTTAAAGGGGAACAAAGGAACTAACTGACCTCCCGATTTAGCACGGACATTGGATGTAGGCGTTTCATTTGATTTGGGACTGTAGTTGGGGCCTTTCTCTTGCCTGTCGCGGCGTTCTTGAGAGGCTTTTAGTTCAGAGCCTACAGATATAGAAGTTGGGCGGTGCTGCTCGTCTTCCAGACATGTGTGAGGTTCCTTGTGCATGAGGTTAAATTATAGTCCTTTTGTTTCTATAAATACTTCCCCTTTTTCTCCTGCATTTAGCTCATGACATATCTTCATACATCTTGTCAGATATGGAACTTTTACTCTGTTCTTTCTTTGCTTCGTTGCTTTTCTCTTTTCTTTGAAATATTTTTGACTTTAGACTCTAAATCATTCTATGATTCATTTTTTTGGTGAAAGTTTACGTGAAAAAAAGGACATAATTTTATTTGGCCAGAAAGAACAGAAAGAGTATTTTTTATGTTAAATATTTGAAAAGCTCGACCATAACGACGGAGAGAAGAAATCAACAGCCGCAGCGGGTGAAAACCCTTCAAGAAGAAGCATTGAGATATAATTTAAAGAACAATAAGAAAACATCAAGAGAAAACGAAGATGTAACGGAATTGCGACGAAAAACGAAAGATGAAAGAAAACGAAAAGATGTGAGGAAATGAAATGGGCGCGACGTGAAAGCGACAAAGCAAAGAAGCAAGAGCCGTCGAGAGAGGCCGGCGTAGAAAGCCAGTCGGTTGCAAGCATTAGCCATTATACATCACCACCAAGCCACTTTCCCACACCACCACCACCACCACCACCACCACGAACTTTTCCCCATCGCCACCCCCGCACCAACCAGTAATCAGCAACCAACCACATCAGAATATGGTTGCATTACTGAGCGAGTGGGCGAGAAACAGAGCGGGAAGCAGAGGGCGCGACGACAAGAAATGCCGAGGAGGATTGGGTGCTTGTGGTGAGGGCGAGAAGATGGGGCAGTGATTTCTCTTCCCCCCTTTCCTCTATTTTCTTTCCCCTCTCCTTGCCCCTTCACCTTTGCCCTTTCCCCCCTATCCATCTCTCTAACTTTCCCCCATCCCCCATCCCCCACCCCCCCCTCCTCCCCTCCTCCCCTGTTCAGCAGCCCCTTCAGTCAACCTTCGCTAGCATTTTCACACACACAGAAGAATATGTTAACGATGAAAGGATGATGTGGTAGTTTAAGAATAGAAGACTATAATAGGTGGGATGGGTGGTGAGTGCGTAGGTGAGTGGATGCGCGGGTAAGTGGGTGGATGAGGAGGGGGCGGGGGGTATACGTAGTACAGTACACTATCAGCCAACCGAGAAAGCCTTTAGAAACCCTCCAGCTCCGTCGTTGCCAGCGAATCTCCCCTTGCAAACATCAGAACATCACCTCCTCCCAAGCCATCAATACCGGATTTAGCAATGTTTCACAAGGGGGGGATTTGAGCTTCGTTTTAAGACTTTGTTGGTGTTTGGGAAGCGAGATTAGCGAACAATTCGCATATGCATGGTAGTTGAAGGGAACTGGAGATGGGCCACTCTGCTGGAGTTTACTTGCATGCGGTTTTTTCAGAGGAATTGCGCGTTGGGATGCGAACTTTACTTTGGTGAAATGGGTAGTGGATGCATGTACCTACGTATGATGTACGTTACAGGGATTATTTTACATTCAGCTGACGCCCATTAAAGAAGCTCTTATATGTACCTTCAGCATTTCTAGAAGGGCACTCGACACGATTTCGTACTTTCATCGTTACAGAATCTCGAGCGTTTTCGTCAAGACGACTACTTACTCCCACTGTATTTTGGATCTGCCTTGAAAGAAATATCTTTTCGTCTGACTTTTTTGGGATTGGTTCAGAGCAGCAGAGGCCTATGACAGCGTATGAGAAGGGAGAACTGTCAAGATACCATAAGCCGCTTCCATTGCTTCAGCGGGGGGGTTGTGAAGAAATAAAGAGTACAAATTCCTCGAGTGAGTATGACAAGGTGGGATTAATAGTATCCGAAGATGAAATAAAGGACATATCAGGGCAGACAGAAGCAAGTCTTCCATGGTAAGGCTTTATAATGATCTTCACTCCGTCGTGGGATAAAATCCCACGTATCCTCATAGCCTGGACAAGGTCTTTTGGCATCTAAAAAAAGATTTCACCACATAATCATCCAGATCAAACATTGGCGGCCTACATGATTCTTGACCGCAACGATCAAACCCACACGGTCACTTTATCCTGGTATTTCTGCATATTTGACTCAGCAAACGAGACTCACTCTGTACCTGATGATGCTGCCTACGAACCCGTCGTCCTCGCTACAATGATAGTAATTAGGTTAACGGCTAATATCTACTTTTTGATGTCTTGACCTCGGTTTTTGAAGGCAGGATCCCTTCAGTAACGCTGTCTCTTTCAAGCGTTAATTACCACTCCAATAAAGAACTCGAAGCGACGTTTTTCCATAGCCATCGCTTCATCCGTAGGTAAACTGTACGCGTTGAGAAGATTGGAGATTGACGTATCTTTCATATATTAGTGGATATCTGATGTCTGAAGTCGAAAGAACTTCTTACCATTCAATCTAGCTAACTCCGTCAAGTTCTCTGGGAACCCATGTACTGCCTCATTACGCTCATTGTGCAAGATCTGAAGCTTTGTCTCGAGACTGATGATATGCGAGTTAAAAACTCTGACGACTTGATTTGCCGCACTTGATCATGATATTAGCTTCAATAAAATTATGATAGTGTTTAGAAGTACGACTTTCATATGATCTAATCTTTCAAATTTATCGCTCAATCTTTCAAACTGATCATTCATTCCTCGTTCAAGTGCGGCAATTTCACCGTGTAATGTACGAGATTGATCAATAGTAGGAATGTTCTGAAGCTTTAGCATTTCTTGGTTGACGGTGATCATGTCATTCGATAGAAAGTCGGGTTGAGCAGTCATCGAAAAGATGCTCTGGGCAAGAATGAGGAAGACGACAAAACTGAATGACTAAACACTAAAAGTTAAGTTACAGTAAATATACAACCTCTTGTATAAAGTTAAATAATAATGCCTGAGCATTATTCTCGAATAATCACATTTTTCAATACAAAATGAGATATCTATCATTAAGAACACATTTACTAAAAAAAGGTCTTTAAGACGTATTGTTCGACTTGGTCGAAAATATTTCGATCCGTAAGAGAGATATACTTGACATTTTCAGGCGTATGCTAAATTAGTTTTAAAGACAAAGAAGAAGAAGAAGAAGAAGAAGTCCGAGTCCTCTTCACTTACGGTCTACAGGTGTACAGTAGGTAGCCTTCCTTTGTCAGTCAATGAATAACCAAGACGTGCACATTTCTGCATGTTTCATGCATTCGCCATTGGACCCGACTGGAGCGACCATTACTTTTGAGCAGAAGCTAGGTGTACGCTGGGACAAGCGGGCGAGGTTGCGGTAAGCCTTTGGAGTCAGGAGGAGAAAGGACATTTGTGGTTGCTAGGGTAGGTTGGGTGCATTTTGGTCAGGCCGCGATAGAGAAAGATTCCGCACAGCAAAGGCTACAGACGATCAACGTTCGATGGCGCGGTTCAGAGTCGGTCTGTCGATGGAAAGCTGTCTGTGACCTCGGGGTTAGCCTGTGGCAAGGCTCCTATTCATCGGAAACTTTCCAACGACGGAAACGCAACGAGCTTGGATCTCAGTCTTGCTTAGGTAGACAGACGTAGTAGGATCTCTCTAAGAGTCGAAGATTTACAACAATTTTTTTTCCATTAAGCCTCTTGAGCTACTTCAGCATCTAGGACATGACACGCTCTAGCCTAAAGCATCATTATCAGAACCTCAAGTCTAACCCCCAGCAAAGCAATCCCGAAGAGGCCTTCTCACAGCTCAGCAAAAAGCAGTCCTCTCTCTCTCTGAAGCCTTCGCCACTGGGGCGTACTCGATACCCGTAATCCAAACCCTCTCCACATTCCTAGTGTTGGAGATATTCGAGATCGGATCCCCGCGAATAAGCACCAAATCCGCGCGACGCCCAGGCTCAATTACGCCTCGATCTGTGAAGCCAAAGTACTTGGCAGGCCGTGAAGTTGCTGCTCGGAGAATTTCCACTGTTGGTAACCCTGCTTGATATAGTAATTCCAGCTCTTGATGAAGGGACAAGCCAAAGGTAACACCGATGTCAAGGTGGCTGGCGTCGGTTCCTGCCAAGATTGGGACTCCAGCGTCGTAAAGTAGTTTGGTGTTTTTGGTCGCGATGGAGAAGTTGTAGCATGGGGCGTGAAGGTAATTGATGATAGCCCTCTCGACGGACAAAGTTGGAGTTATCACTTGTTTGTGTCGGAGCATATCTTGAATCATGTCCCTGTCAATCAACTTATCCCTTGGCATATGTTGGATTATGTTTGTTCGAGACTTGATGGCCACCTTGAGCGAGTTGTAGTCGGGTATATGGGTCATTGCTTGTAGACCATGCTCATGGGCCTTGGCCACAAGGGCATTGTGCTCTTCCTGACTCATTCCATTGCCTTCGGCTATAAGCTTGATATAGTCCGACCCATTTCCAATACGATCCGCAACGAACGAAGAGGCGTCTGAAGCCTTGTGGATCAGCAGATCTTGAGGTATCGAAAACAACATCGCGTGTGTGCTGTTGGGAGAAGTGGCTGGAACTCCAGCGTTGTAGAAGTCGGTAAGCCCGACCTGCTTACGGAGTGGGTTGCATTCCGGTTCTGGCCAGCAACCCATGCCCAAGGCTGTAGTAACGCCGTAACTGCTCAGGGCCTTGAGATCGCTCATTCGGCTTGGGTGTAGATGTGCGTCGAAAAAGCCCGGAAGCAGTACGCCTCCATCTCCATCGACTATCTCATCAACCACGGTATTCTCAAAGCTAATAATTTCTCCTTCAATGAAGACCGTGCTTGGAGGGAGTATCCTAGTACCATCGAAGACTTTGACGTTCTTAACCGCGATCTTCTTTGACGATAGGTGAGTGTAGCTCCTTGATTCTAATGTTTCATGCTGCGGTGAAATGCTGGCGATACCATGGCGGCTATTGGGGCCATGATAACAAGCATGAACAGCAGCAATGATGTAAAGGCAAGCAGCTACGAGCGTGGTTTTCAACATAGTAATTGTTCGGAGGCAGGCCATAGGTCAAAGTGATGGCAGTAAGAAGCGGGATTTTATACACTGGATCTTACACAGTGAAGTAAATGCTGGTTCTCCGTCTACACATGAGACGCAGCAGCGCGGCCTATCCTACAATATCCTCCAACAAATCAATCAGCTCACGACGGAATTAGTGTTTAAGAAAGCTTAGCACGATACACTACGTAGCAATAAGGTTTTAAGCACTATGGACTTGAGGTCCCTGTCCCATAGTATTCCATCGGTGACGTGATATTCTGCTGCATCCTTTTCGACTGATTTTTGCGGGCAAGACCTTTGAAGGTAAATCGGGAAGGCCTGGCTGTACAGGATTGATAAGCGGTAACAAATAGGAAAAGGGGCCAGCCATCGCCTCGTGGCGTACAAAGTTGTTTGTCCCCTACCTCGCGTGATTTTTCTTCAAACCCCTTCAAGCGAACAGTGAGATCATTCGTTGTTTCAAGAGCTTTCTTTTTGCCACGTGCTCGTTCAACAGATTTGTCCTTTTGAGGTCATGCTGTAATATATTCTGTGAATGTTGCGATGTAGCTGCAGTCCAAATGAGTCAGTTCACTTCCACAGTAAACCCAGTTCAATTCTCTCCGACCATCAAACGCACTAACCTTCAACTTAGCAAAGACCCTTGGTAATTTATCTACTCTCCTCTTCGAAAAAGCCATGTAATCCTACCTGGACCACTGGCAAGACGCACATCCTTTCTATCAATTATCAGCCCTCCTTTTCGCTTTGAAATCGAGGTATTTTTACAACATCTCACTTCAACACTAATCCGCCTCTCCGTCTCCGCTTCCCAATCTCCCATTTTCCACCGAGACAAGGACAAATAACGTCTATGCTCTTGTTTTGGAGCCCAAATCTCCAATTCCTCGCTGGCGACATCGCCTGGTTGACCAAACTACTTCGACACTAGTATTTCGACATGTCCAGTTTCCAAGTGGTGTAGGATCACTCCGACCGCAACGAATTCGTTGCCGTCATACCGGATGGAACAATGTTGACTAATGGAAACGTGGAAGAGGTGCTGGCCTTGGTCAAAAAATGGAGCGGAGGAGATTTTCTGGTTGCTTTTGTTACCTACTGGATGGACCGAATAATCTGTGAGACCAGATGGGAGCAGACATACACGGTATCGATAGAGCCTCCTCGCCCTATGGAAAAGCCAAGCAATACACCCGTGGTTGATGTTGGAGCCGGCTATTCTGTGAGCTTCGCGTGCGAATCAAGGAGGATGGCGGATCTAGGCAACGCAGTGGCTCGAAGCTTTGCCGACCCACACGTCAGAGCAGCTTTGAGGAGTCAAGATAATGCGGTTGTCAAAACGCAGCGCGGCACAGCATCCTGCGTGGAACATAGCGTTTCTAGCACAATGACCACAGGTATATCTCCCACCCAGCCAGTCCATGAGGGCATCGAAGCAGCTAACCGACCATCTGCCGAAGCACCCTACCACCAGGCATTCATCAGCCCGCAACTGGTGAGCGATGATTTCCGCAACCGTGAGTGGAGCGCAGCTGCCCGTGCGCGGCTCGAAAGATCCGAGCCTTTGGGATACTTAGCTAGAGAGACCTTGCACCGAGGAGACGATATATCGTGGTAGACCAAGGCTACTGGGCGAAGTTACTAGAATTGCAGGAGTGCGGAGACAAGCGGGAATAGCTTCCAATCGGGGTACGGCAAGGTAGCCATGGTGACATCTCAACAGGAGAAGAAGATGAGAGATGGATTAGAAGGAAGACTTAAGAGCCGTACTTAGATACCCACTAAGAACCCAAGCAAAGTAATGAGAGATAGAAGATATAGCCACATCAAATCCATACCAGCCACCTGCCGGATCCCCTAGATGAAAAAATGAAGCATGGAAACTCTGCCCACAAGAGCTGCATCTCATCTCCTCACTACCAAACCCAATCGGACATAGACTTCCACCGCTCCAATTAGAAAAAAGCCGCTATACGGCCTTAGTATAACAGCATGCGAGATTGCGAGCGGTCAGTCGATGTAGAAGCTAGACTGCCATGGATGCTATATGATGGTTCACCTGAGCGGGGTTTAAAAGGTTGTCGGTGTGATCAAAAGTCGGAATAAGAACATTTGTGGTGCTTTTGAGGGTTTATTTCCGCATTAGGCGATTAAGCGCGCGTGTAATCATAAGCGCGCTGAATGCCTGGTTTGGACAAGTTCAATTACTGGTGTCTTTAAGAAAGACGGGTTTGATCTACGGAGTACGTTCGATACTGCGAGAAGAGCGTCTAAAGGCTTCGTCGATTTTCTTTACAGAGACTGTGAACCGTTCAAAGTTGGTTCCGGCAGATGCCAATCTGAATTTCGAGATGGAAGCTAAGAAATGACGGTACGGTACGGTACACATATTGGTCCGGCTCAAAGCGGCCAGCAGGTCTAGGTAAAAAGTAGAAAACGCCTCCCAAAGCAAGTGTCAATCTGGTAGCGACGGGTATCATGCGATCCACAAATATACAAAAGAAAACCACCTAGCCTGCAACAAATTGGTATCAGCGACTGTCATGCTCGCGCAGCGAGACTCTAAGCCCGGCAAGATCAAAAGTCTCCCAGGTACAAGGCCCTATGCGCTAGCGCTGTGACCCGTAAAAGAAAGGTTGTGTACAAAGGAAACAAATCGAGATAATTCAAGCCATTCTCCCCTTGTATGCCATTGCACCTTGCCTGCCAGCAGCGAAAACTGATGTTGGGTGCGCCTCGTCCGAACCGGGGTATCAACTGCTATAAGGGAAGTAAAGTTATCGAGACGAACTTGTATCCATGGGATGAGTAAAAGACCTTCGTCTACCCATTTGCCGTTTTGGCCGGAGAGTTGTAGTGCCACTTTTGATGTTGTCAAGTCCAATGGTAAAAGGCTGCTGCGGTGGTATTCCGAAACCGACGTCAGAATTGTATGATTCAGCCACCTGCTCTCCGATAAGTCCTTCTTGCGCCATCGGGAAAGGATTAGAGTAAGGCGCTTGATTGATATAAGTGGCCGAGTAGGGTAGATTATAAGCTGTGGCATACTGTGGTCCGCTCGCTCGTGGTAGCTGAAAGTTCTGATGCACCGCCAGCGGCGCACTTTGCATATTTTGCGATGTCTGAGTCTCCAAGGTGTTCGGCAGACCATCGACGGGACCGTACGGCTGAGGCATGTCTAGATGAGCAGGGAGTGGTGGCACAACAGGCCCGGTAAACTCCAGACCTGTGTTTTGGAAGTCTTGCCATTGGGAGTCCATGAGCGTATGGGCGTCTGCCCGTGGAAAGATTGCCCCCTGTAACGTTCCATGACCAGATCCACCCAGCGTAGGAGTTGTATCTGAAGCGTTACTTCCAAGTTGTTCATGCTGTGCCAAGTAAGGGGGCCCTGGGTCGCCTAATAACCCGGGTTCTCCTGGAACGGGGGAATTGCTAGTGGGATAGTTAAGGCCCGTGGGAGAAGCAAGCGAATTAGCTTGTTGATTTGCAACTTCTTCACGGATTTGAAGCTCTTGAATGTTTGGATAGGCATGGTAGAGAGCTGGAAAGCTACTACAACGAGCGAACGAACTCGTACTGGATTGACCGGGGATATGCGACGCGGGGGGGCCAAAAATGTGGGAGCTCTCACTCATCGATGAGACTGGTGATAGGTTCTCTGAAGCTGGGTAAGAGCTTGAAGACGTGTAATAGTTGACAGAAACTGAATGCATACTGTTTGGAGACGTAGTACGGTCGTCTCGGCGTCTGAAATTGTCGATCAACGACGTCCGGGTCATTCCAGTGTCAACAAAAGTAGTACTGTAGGTAGGGGAGGTCAATGGGGTTTCAACCGATCGTGGATAACCTCCGAATGCAGAACGCAACGCCTGCGCCGTGTCAAAGTCTTCGGGTGGCGCTCTTGACTTTATCACCCGCTCTTGATCATCACCAGTGAGTCTTTTCAGCTTAGCTCGCCTATTCCCTTGGGTCAGTACAATTTCGCCTGATGATGTTACGTGAGAAATCACCTATTCTGAAACCATACCTGAACCTGCCGTGGGCTCAACCCTGGTATCTCTCTTGACAGTCTCTCCCGTTGTGCCACATCAGGATGCGCTTGACGAGTGAATTCGCTCGTAAGGAAACGAGTCTGGTTGTGAGTAAGTCTGGGAGAGGCTTAGTAATGTGAGACTGGGGTTGGATATACTTTCAGCTAACTAACCGAAATCGTTTCAACTTGCGCCTCTCCGCCGGTCGCTCCACCCCCACTCTTGGAATTCCAACGTCGGTGGCATTCTCCTCTACTTCCGAAGCGGTCAGAGCAAGCTCTTCTTCTTCTTCAGATTGAATTTCTCCTTCCGCTGGCGCCCCACTCGACTTGGACTGGGAAGCGGGACTAGCGCCCGTGGACGGTGTGAGCCTTTTTCCCATGGGAATGTCTTCCATCATAAACTGCTGTTGAGGTGGAGAGTACAAGTCCGACCTCGGATGAATGAACCGATCAGGATCTGCCATCAAAGCGGAATGATCTCCATCACCATTCCGCAAGGGATAAGGGGACCCAGCGAAACGTGGACAGCTCTGGCTAGCTTGCGTGTTGAGCAGGCCTTCAGCCACCGCAGACTGGATCTTAGGATACTCTGAGCTCGAGGTGGTGCTACCGAAACCCTCCAGATGGGTGGATGGTGACCGTGACGACACGGGTTGCGAGTTAGACCCGAGAAACGTAGGATATGCTGACATCCAAGTGGTCAAAGCGTAATTTGGATCTCTTGTAAAAATCTCCCAAGGTTGCTGCCTTCTCGACCGCTGCGTTCGCAAAAGCAGTTTTGGTTGGATGTTTGAAGAGTGGGAAGACCCCTCGACCTTGCTCAGCAACGATCGGTTCTGTTGCGATCAGATGCCAAGTCCGCTGCATTGTTCCATCAGGCATATGACAGTATGCAAGAATTGTGGAAAGGGGCGATGAAGTGGCATATATACAAAAAAACATCCCCAGGGCTAATAATCAAGGCTGAGATTAGATATGCGTGGCTCCAATCCCAGACGATAGTTATTTGGTGACAAAGCTCGAATTCGGATCGAGGTGGGGAGCTTGACCTCTAATCAAGGCATCTCCTGCTACTTCGTGCGGGGACGACAAAGCCTGTACCTGGAATACTGTATTCAATTTTGCATTTAAAAATGGAAAGAAGCAGTACGGCTAGATCACACACAGGGTAAGCAAAAGTGGTATGGTTCCACTAGAGTTTCTGTGCAGAATATTCCTGCACACGTTTTCACAGCGTCAAGGCAAATCCTGCAATTTGGAATTGTCAACACCAAACGGCTATTCCAATTCACTCCAGCCTTCGCATTGGGGGAAGCAGGAAGCAGGAAACAGTAGCGCTTTCCCCTCATCGTTATTTGCTGATATCATTCTTAGGGGGAGGTCTGATTCGATCTATTGTGATCACTAGGATGTTCGATAACCTCCCATCATCAGGAGGAAGCTTCCCGGTTCTGGTACAGTGGAACCAAGCCTGACTCGGATGGCTCACATGTACATGTCAGAACAGACGCTTACTACTGGTAATATTCCTGTCTACAAGGGCACCGCTGTATCGCTTGGTCCACCCCTCACGCCCACACGGGCACGCTACCCCGGGAACTGCGGCAATTCCTATGAGGCTGTGTAGGAGCCAAGATTGTGATTGGATGGCCCGATATCTGGCCTGATTCGCCAGCGGCGAGCAGTGGTGAGGAACCGTTGTTGGCCTGAAGCAGATGAAGCTTCAGAAGAAACAAGGTTCCGTTCTGCCGTTTCCGCCTTTGACGGAGCACAGGGTGATGTGCCATGGCGGATCCGGACAAGGTTGAAGAAAGTTCTTTTCCCTCAGGCACCGACAAGCATGCCCCCCAAACCTGTTCCGTACCACAGACGTCTCGATCTCCTAGATCAAGACTGAGATGCGCCACAAACCTAATTGGTCATTGTGAGGAGTCCCAAAATGCACGTGCTAGCGTTAGAGATTGCCGGTGTGCGTCTGCAAGCCAGGGTGAAGTGCCGAAGAGTCAGTTTTAACATCCAAGTTTTGCCTGGCTTTGGGACTGTGAAACGACAGGGTTAGGGCTACTTAAGGTTAGACGTGCCGCCTGGACAACGTACGGTTGAAGGCTAAAAATCCGGTTACGCCTCGACGTTGGTAGCTTCAGCCTAGCTCATAGCCTGTGCTTGGCTGCTTGCCCACCCCCCCTCTCCAGGATCGCAATGTGATTCAGGCAACAGATTCTGCTGGGTCCGTCCAGTGATTATGCAGGCGGCGAGCATATGAAACGTAACGCTTCAAAACCGGCCAGCGAGTGTGTGCCCAGAAGGAATCAAGAGAAGCCGACATCAAGACCGATGATAGAGAAGAATTACTCTGATTCAAGGTGTCGGTCCGGCTCGACAGAAAAGGTAAAGTAAGTGATACGGCAATGAAGGGAGATTGATGGGAATGATGGCAGACAGGTGGCGTATTGTCAAAGGGTACTACAGTTCGCATAATATTTTGGGGCCTCATGCCCTCATGGTCATCGCACCACCCACACTCTATCCCTGTTAGCGCATATGTAGAAGCGTTGCGTGACACTCAATTGTCCGTTTCATGTGCTACGTATGGAAGGCCTAGACGAAATGGAAAGCCTAGACGGCCAGCGAATCAGGGTAGTCATGAAAGTGAGTGCTCGCATGTCGATTGTCGACGAAGAAGGATCGGAATTAGTAAAAGTCAACAGGTCAATGATCGGGTCCGCCAGCGCCGTTATTCCTCTTCTCTCATGCGACCATGCCACGTAGAGTCCGACTTGACCCTTCTAGCGTAGGCTCGCTGGCCAGCTTCGGTAGGGAACGAGGCGTGGATTGAGATTTGATTTGATCCAACGCCTATGAGGCTATGATAGCGACAAGTGCCAGTCGCATTGGGCGAGTGACATTCTCCATTGCCGTGCAAATTCTAAAATTGAGGAAGCCTTCTCGTTGCTAGAATACCGAATCTTGTATGGTTCTTAGCTTCTGCAATGAAAGTTTGAAGAAACGGTATCGAGCCCCACGCTATTTGAGCAGCAAGGATCAGAAGCGTGTTTCATGTAAATTGCCGCCGGATATCTTAGAGCTGTGGTAGATCTCATTGGCTCAGATAGGGCTTTAGCAGGCTGCAAGTGTAACTTTGATGGATTAGACGTTTTAATGCTTTTCGTAAAACGGGGTTCGAGACGTATCCTGTGCTTCTTCATGCCAAAAGCAAATCTTCTATCTTCTGGAGGCATTTTCCGCACAGCACCACCCATTAGGAGATTGTGCACCACTCACAAGTGGAATCCTGAAGGGGGTCCCGCGATTACCAGATACGTGAGTTATCTTGACTAAGATAGGGGTTGAGGCGCCCGCCAAAAGGAAATGAGAGGTACGTGACTCGCGTGTGACTGGTGATCCGCACTGCAGGTACTCGAGGTGTGTCCGACAAGGTAACTCGGACCGATGGTCGCTGGCATTAGTCTGCAGCTGTCAGAAAAAAAAGAAGGATCGCGAGGGTCGGTACGACTTCAACTCAACGGCTCCTTGTTCTGCTTCCGGCTCGCGGGGGGGGGGACTCTTGTTAGGTTCCCTTCAATAGAGAACCACTTGCGCGAGCTTCGGAGAGTTGGAGCGACTTGATACAAGGTACCTGAACTGAATACGTGCAATCCGAAGATATCATTTGTTCGACATGGCAATGTTTGAACGCTGAAGCTTGGCCATGGGAAGTCGTCCGTGAGTCGTTAGAATAAGCCTCCTTCCTGAATACCACTAGTCTCAAAACGCTCGAACCCTCAGCGCCACATGTTTAACACAGCGCCCATCGTGCGGAAAGGGAGGCAAGCATCTACGGAAATATCGGCTTGATTTGTATTACATTAATCGCTACTTAATCACACTATCCGGCACATAGGGTGCTTCTAGTCCGGATCCAGGAACAGCAATCTGTTCCGCCTCGGTTAAGGCTGCGTCCTGTCCGCCCTCCTCTACCCCATCGCAGTTCGCCTTGCTATTACTATTATTCTCCGCGCCTTCCGGCTGAAAGAGGGCCTTGAGATTGTTGCCGTCATCAATCTTGTCGAACAGGTTAAGCTTGCTCTTCGAGGCAATCCGGAGAGTCCGCCACAACTTGCTTGCCCGTGCATTACTCACCACCAGCTTCTCTTCGTCGGTTTTAGTCATTTCAATGTCAAGCTCATCTTCCGCTATGGGTCCTCTGAACGATTCCGCAGCTAGGATAGTATATCTGCTGCACCTTAGTCTCAACTTCTTGATATTTCTGGAGATTACCAACTGCGCCGACCTTTCAGGATTCTTCAATTTCTCCAGTCCAGTAGTATCTTCTCCGTCCGAAAGGAATGTTAGATCTAATGAACCCAGGGGCGTTGGCCTTAATCTTTTGTTTTGACATGCCTTCTGTGCTCCCTTCTTCGCTTCGGCAAAACCCTCTGCTGATACTGGAACACGTTCAATGAGTGGACAGCCTTCGGCTTTCCAGTGGACCCAGTTCTTATCCCTTGACAAGACCGTGTCCACCATGCGGTAATAGAATTTTCCTTCAGGCCCTTGCTGTAGATAGGCTGCAATCTCTGATCTTGTATGAGTCGCCCATTTAGCCTAGATACAATGTTAGCTTCGATACCAAATTGTAGAAGCTAATAGAAGGATTTGTGTACATCGTCGTCGCTGACAGTAAAATTATAGAGAACCGACTTGTTCGTTGTATGGTCGATTTTTCTTTTAGCTTTAGGGGTCAGAGACAGAAGGAAGTCGATAATGATTAATGCTTGCACAAGGATATGGCGGCGGAATGCGAGGTCACTCATCTGCGTCTAATTATCACCAAAAGTTTAACGTCACACTGATTATCAAAACGTACCTCTAGATCGAATAAGTCCCTGCTCGTTAAATATTTTGGGTTGAAACTGCTTGATAACTCGTCTTCTGCATGGCTGCGTTTCCGTTTGAGGCCACGTTTACTCTCGTCTAGAAGCTTTGTGGAACCGCGATCTTGTAGTTCTTGTTGTACTGCTTTGAACTTGCGCATGGTAGCCTCCAGGCCGCCCTTGAACGACCGGAAGTGCGAACTGTCAAAGAGTTTTGTAGGTGTCGAAAAGCTGTCCTGCAAAGACCAGAACATAGGGTAGAGCGTATCCATGTCTGGCACCGCTTCCGGCTCTTGTGTACGACCTGGATCAAATTTGTCTGCTTTTGTAGGAGCATCGGACTGCTTGGTAATCTTGTTCTCGTCCTTGCCTGGTTCCTGTGGTGTCTGGGAAGCTTCGTCCGTTTGCGGATCCCTCCCTTCAGCATCTTCGCCAACTTTCATTCCCCCATCTTGATGTTCCTCCAGCTTCGTAGAGATCGTTTCATAAGTAGTGACATTTTCCACGTGATATTCTCCCCTTAGATTGACAGAACTTTTGTCGCCAAGCGGGAAGCTCTGGAATAGGAAGATAAAAACTCTCCCGCAGAAGACAGTATCTTCTGCCCGGGACAGTCTTCTCAGGAGCTCGTTACACGACCGGAGTATTATAAGTTCCTTCTTTTTGAAATGTTTCTGGGGTAAAAATGACATCAGCAAGCCCATCGTACGGGGAGGGGCTTCGATCTGCTTACAGCGGTCATGCGCTCTCGCCGCGAGTCGAGGTAATCGAAAACCGTCCTACAGCCATCTAGGGTTTGACTGTCAAGGAGCTCTTCGACCAGCCAAAAGACAAGGCTTGGTTCGCATTGCTCTGATTTTGTTTCAGCTGCGACATTACTCCAACAAGTGGTCCTTCTCAATTACCTATGTCGGACAAGATAAGAACGATATCGAGGATATTCCATATTTCGCTGAAGGACGGGTCATCTATCGATGTTGATGCCTTGACAACTTAGCAATCTTCTGAGATACTCGTGTTTTGATTGACCTACTAATAAGTCGTAAAATTTGTTACGACACGCAGTCTCGATCGCTGCGTAGTGAGTTTGATTGTTCGCGGTAATGCCACTCTCAGACAGCTTTCTCAGGTCTTCAATACCGCCGTCAAACTCCGCTATCGTCAGGGCCGGTTCAATCTCGCCGTTCGCTTTGACAGTTTTGGCTCGTGTGAGTAGCTTCCGCAGCTCTGTTGTATAGGCTTCCACCGCGGATATCCCGAGGCTTGACATTACGAAGACATTAGAACGACTGTGTATCTATCTATCATTGACGGAGGTTGCCCTAAGGTTGGAGGGAGTGGCCTTTATAGATGACAAAAAGATAATCACGATCAGTGTTGTGGTTCCTATTGTGGTTCCTTAACCCGAAGAATGGAACCTCAAAGGCGATGCGGCTCTGCGGGCCGAGCCACATCTGATTCAATTTACGTGCTTTATTAGCTATAATACATCTTCGATGTCAACAAACGAAATTCTAGCGTCAACATTGAAATTCGAGCAACGGTGAATGTGTGGGCTCACACAAAGAGTAGCATCGCGTCTTTGACCTAGCATACCGAAACATGCGAACCGATGCCCAAGGACAGCACTAGAAATCATGTCGCAAGGTCGAGGCTTGGGAGGAGACGACGCACCAAATGTTGAAGAGCTTGACGATGAGAACCACTGGATCTTACTAGCGAGGAAGCATTGGTCTGAGTCGGTTGAGTTAAAGAAAGTCAAACCGGGAGTCATCAAGAAGGATATCTGGGATAGACTCGATAATAAAAACTTCGAGTTCCGATCACTGGTCACGCTAGAGAATCTACAACTTTTGGAGAAGTAGGCCTTTGCGACTTTGAGCTATCATCATCATCACTGACGCTTTTAAGCTATCTATGGCCGGGTTACACCGAAGATTCAACAAATTACCACGTCCTCCTTATTGCGCTGATTGCGACTGTCAAGAGCAGGGAGAATCTACCGGTCTGGAGTAGGCAACCGACAATAGGCGTAGGAGGTCTAGATGTTGACAAATTGTAGATGTGTTCGCAAATGATCCAGGACGGTTTTCTTCATTTTTTCGTCGCATATTATCAATGAGCATCGACAGCACGTTGGCGATTATCCTCCGAACACACCTGCTGTCTTATCTCATCAACGCCTTCCAATCTTTGGACAACGGCCTTGTTCGTAAGGAGTGTGCACCACTGGTGTCGATCTCAATATGGCATAATTTAGCTTCAGATCTCGCTCGAGAGCAAAGGTTCGAGCAGCATGGGCAATTCAGAAAAGCATGGCGGGCCGCGACGAAGAGATATGAAGCTGCGGATGACATCTCGCAAGCCAGATTGCGATTTGAGCGGTCATGGTTGTATTCTATGATGCTGGACTTCATGAGTCACTTACAAGGCTCAACCGCAGGTGAGTTCAATAGATTCGCTGCTCAGCTCTATAGATCTTACTGATGTTCGTTCAGATGAATTGCAATACTGCGAGCGTTTCATAGAATTCCTAACGGATCTCGAAAGTCAACTACCGACGCGGCGATATGTCAATACCCTTGTACAAGACTTGAACCTTCTACCTGTTATTAGGATATCACCACTTTTCGACAATGAAGAAAATGGACTCTTGCGTGATCTTTTTGTTCTTCTTCGTCACTATGCGAAGTTTGCCATTGATGACAATTCAGGCACTCAGTATTCTCGGGTTCAGGCCTATGAGAAGCACTGTGATGAGCTAGCCCGATTGCAAAGGACAGCCTTAAAGCATTATAAGGCCAAACTCACGATTCTCGCACTTTCGAATTATGGAGCTATAGATCACAGACAGGAATTGGAGACTCATTTGATGGAGTTGACAGATGCGGAGCTTGTAGAACTATGCACGTTGCTAGGATTCCGGACACGCTATCCTTCTACGGCAAAGATATTGACTAACCGTGAGCTTCTGCTGGAAGTTTTGGTGTCGGCTTATGAGAAAAGAAAGACGTTTCAAGAGTCTGTGGAAGACTTGAGTGTTGTACCTACCGAAGCTACATTGTACGACCCAACGCTGCTGCGCAACGATTCATACAATGGATCACGACCTCTCGCAATCCCTAAATTAAATCTTCAATACCTTAGCGTTGGTGATTTCCTTTGGCGATCCTTTATTCTGTACCGGTGCGAATCGTTCTTCGAAATCAGAAAAGATATGGAAGACACTGTCAAGCGGCTGCAACCTAGAGAAACGGGATCGGGCGCTGTATTCGACGGGTTTTCGAAGATGGCAATTCCTATAACTAAGCCTGCGTGAGTTCTGGTAACTCAACCGAAATATCGGAATTTTTTACTGATTTATATCAGCATACTTGAAGTAGCTTCAGCAAAGGTAGGACACACCACTCCTGCGTATGTTCGGGCTGAAATTGCGCTCGACATCAGCAGACTGGCTGATTCTGTCCGTAAAGAGTGGGAAGCTCTTCGACCAGATGATGTCGTTTACTTACTAGCTATACAACCTTCTGACGTTTCTCGGAAATTAACGAACGGCCATTCAGCCAAAGCCGGCACTCACGCGCAGAAACTCCGCTTTCTGCGCACAGCAGAGGTGGTGCAGCTGCAGGATGAGAATGGTCGCTCATTACGAGAGATGCCCAACGGTCAGATGAACGGTGGCGGCAGGCAGCCGCGCCTGAAACGGCTAATTGTCAACCTGGATGCTGTTGAATATAAATTGGACCTTGAACGAAAGACCAAAGACAAGCCTGATGTGTATGACACCATCAATGTTATTGTTCGAAGGAAGGGACGTGAGAACAATTTCAAGAAGATCTTGGAAACGATTCAAAATCTAGCTTTATCTGATGTTCCAGTTCCAGCTTGGCTGCAAGAAGTATTTCTGGGATACGGCGATCCAACTGGAGCCTCGTATACTCGACTTGAGAATTCCCTCAAGACTGTCGATTTTCGTGATACGTTTCTTGACTGGCAGCACCTAACCGAGTCTTTTCCTGGCAAGGCATGTCTTTTACGAATCCCACAAATCTGTTTGGAGCTGATAGTATTGCAGACCATCGAACCCCAGGGCAGCCAGAATGGAGTCCTTGGACCTCCTTATGTCCTAGAAATCTCGTCTGGTGCTAATTCAGCTGTCCTTAAACCTTCAAAGAAGCGGCGACGTGACGAGGCTGAGGCAGTTTCCCAAACTTCAGAGACGGTCAAAGTATCCACCTATCGCTCACCAAATAATGGACCTTATCCATATGATGCACCGAGGCTGAATCGAATCCGCTTCACTCCAGCTCAAGTCAACGCAATTGTCTCTGGGACCCAGCCCGGTCTCACTGTGATTGTTGGACCCCCGGGCACCGGTAAGACCGATGTAGCGACGCAGATCATCAGCAATATCTATCACGACTTTCCAAAGCAGAGGACATTGCTGATTGCCCATAGCAATCAAGCGCTGAACCAATTATTTCAGAAGATTGTCGACCTCGACATTGACGGCCGACATCTACTGCGTCTAGGTCATGGCGAAGAAGACCTCGAAACTGATGCAAACTATGGCAAATACGGTCGAGTCGAGTCATTTCTTGATAACCGAGCACACTACCTGGCTGAGGTAGATCGGCTGGCTGCAAACTTCGGGGCACCAGGCGCTCACGGCAACTCTTGCGAGACGGCTGGCTACTTCAATTCAGTATACATTAACCCTGCGTGGTCCAAATTCTGGGATACGGCCGATAGCACAGAATCTAGCACCGCAGATATAGTATCTTCGTTTCCCTTTCATCACTATTTTCAAAGCGCACCCCAGCCTCTCTTCCCGCCGGGTGCATCCAGAGAGACTGTACTAGACATAGCCAAAGGATGCCAACGCCACATTGACAAAATCTTCACCGAGCTCGAAGACATCCGCCCCTTTGAGATCCTCCGCACTGCCAAAGACAAAACCAATTACCTCATGGTCAAAGAAGCTCGCATAATCGCGATGACATCCACCCACGCCGCCATGCGCCGGCAAGAAATCTCCGACCTGGGCTTCCACTACGATAACGTAGTTATGGAAGAAGCCGCTCAAATTACCGAAATCGAGAACTTTATACCCTTAGCCCTTCAGAACCCCAAAAACGGTGAAATTCCGGTCCAGAGAGTCGTGCTTTGCGGCGATCACCTCCAAAACTCCCCAATTGTCCAGAACCTCGCCTTCCGCCAATCTGCCAACCTCGAACAAAGTCTCTTCCTCCGCTTAGTAAGACTGGGTGTCCCAACAGTCAATCTCGATGCCCAAGGCCGCGCACGACCGAGCCTCGCATACCTCTACAAATGGCGCTACCAAAAACTCGAGAATCTCCCCAATGTTCTTACCTCCACAGAATTTCTAACCGCCAACGCCGGTTTCAAATACGAGTACCAATTCATCAATGTCCCCGACTACAAAAACAACGGAGAATCGCAGCCCTCCCCCCACTTCTTCCAAAATCTTGGGGAAGCGGAATATGCCGTTGCGATTTATCAGTATATGCGCCTGCTGGGCTATCCGGCGTCCAAGATCTCGATTTTAACGACCTATGCGGGACAGAGGGCCTTGATTAGGGATGTGCTGGGTCATAGGTGTGCCAAGAATAGATTATTTGGACTGCCGAGGATTGTTACAACAGTAGATAAGTACCAAGGGGAGCAGAACGATTGTACTTTTTCCCACCTAGGGTGATATGCTTGGTAGCCGTGATGCTAACAATGCGATAGACGTCATCCTCTCCCTAACCCGCACCACCCGCCCCGGCTACCTCCGCGACGTACGCCGCCTTACCGTCGCGCTCTCCCGCGCGCGTCTGGGCCTGTACATCCTAGGCCGGCGCAGCGTTTTCGAGCATTGTCACGAACTCAAACAGGCTTTTAGCATCCTCCTACAGCGTCCTGACACGTTGCTGCTGACAACAGGGGAGGTGTTCCCTGCGACAAGGGGCGTGGATGATGAGGTGGAAGAGACGGAAATGGCGGGGGTGGAGCATTTGGGGCAGTATGTTTTTGAGATGACGAAGGCGAAGGTTGAGGCTTTGAAAAGAGGGGATGATGTGGTGGCGCGGGAGGTTGTGGAGGGGGTCGGGGATGTAGAGATGGAGGTTGATGGGGAGGAGGGGGGAGAGGGCGAGGAACAGCCGGAGGAGGAGGAAATGGAGTTGGATGGGATTGAATGAGTGGATTTTGTTTTTCTTTTTGTAAGATTGGAATGGTCAATATCACTATGGCCGCATGATGGGCTGTGATTGGAAAACTCGTAAGATCATGTCTTGGTCATTGACCTGATCAACCGTCACGTCAGTTCTTTCAACCCTTCCAATACTTCCACGTTAGTCGCAAAGCTTGAGACAAGAAGTATATGACAATTTATTTTCACTATTCAATAATCATAAAACCCCTTCCCACTCTTCTTCCCCAACCACCCAGCATCCACCATCTTCCTCAGCAACACCGCAGGCCTATATTTCCCATCCCCCGTCTCCCCATGCAGCACCTCCATAATCGCCAAGCAAGTATCTATGCCAATGAAATCCGCCAATTGCAGCGGGCCCATGGGTACATTCGTCCCATTTTTCATGATGTTATCAATGTCCTCTTTCGCGCCCACGCCAGTCTCTAGACAGATGATGGCTTCGTTGATGTAAGGCATTAATATACGGTTTGCTAAAAAGCCGGGGGAATCCGCAGATTGCGAGGGGATCTTGCCCATTTTCTTTACGAACTCTAGGGCGGTGTTGACGGTTGCTTGGGAGGTTTGGAGGCCGGAGATGATTTCTACGCCTTTTTGGATCGGAACGGGGTTCATGAAATGCGTACTTATGACTCGTGAAGGCGCGCTTAGGTCTTTGGGGTCGGTGGTTGTGGAGGCAGCGATTTTGGTGATGGAGATTGAGGAGGTGTTTGTAGCGAGGATGGCGTGGGAAGGACATATTTTGGCTAGTTGGGAGAAAATTTGGGTTTTGAGGGAGAGGATTTCGGGGACGGCTTCGATGACGAAGTCGACGTTGGAGAGATCGTCCATTTTCGTGGTTGTGGTGAGGCGGGAGCGGGCGGTGGTGGCATCGGATTGGGAAATGCGTTGTTTGAAGACGTCTTTTTCTAGGAGTTTATCTGTGCCCATTGTCAGAAGGCCCCGTCGTCTTGTCGAGCATGGGTCGAAGACCTGCAAACTTCAAGCCTTTGTCTATCGATGCTTGAGAGCTATCCAATAGAGTGACTGGCACCTGCGCTCTTTGGGCCGCTACGAGCGCAATGCCTAGACCCTGACCTCCTTGAATCAGCATATGTCTTGTCGAAGGCTCTACTGAGTTTCCTGCGGTTGGAGGCGCACCATTTGACCAGCTCCGACAACTCCTAGTCTTTTGATTTCTGCTGCTGCAAGCATTGAGCTTGCGCTAAAGGCCCGTCGAGGGGCAGCATGATAGAGTCGACTGCAATGCCTTACAGAACCTCCTAAAACCAACATGATAGATTTGATGTCTGACCACTGGCAGAGACATAAAGTAATGAGCAAACGTTCTTCATCCCACTAGGATGTCAATCGTAGGGCTGACCTGATCGTGCCTCGGCAATCACGCCTTGCGGAACCGTCGCGTCAGACGAAGACGCGTTGATTTGGGGCGAGTATTTGCGTACATCGAAACTCACCAACAGCAATGGATTGGGAAGATTCGTCGAACAGGACGGTGGACCCAGAGGTCCGCGCATATGTCTATAGTCTTGTATCTGCGGTAAGTTAGATATGTTTCTAAAGGGCAATTGTAGCTAAGAAAAGGCGATAGCTTGGTGGAACTGGCGCCGACGAGGACGGCCGATATGTATTGGGAGATGATGCACTAGCATGTCTCAAGGACCTCAAGAAATGGTTGAAACTGCACGATGAGAAAGCGAACAGGCTTGATGTCGCACGCTGCCTTGCGGAAGCAAATCTTGTCAATGGAGATCTACTGGAGATTTTAGCAACTTGGCCAGAGGAAGCAACGGAAGACAAGCTAAAGTCAAAGATCGCATTGGCATGCTGTTCGTATATTTCTACGATCTAAAATTCATAGCTGATATCCGGACTTTTAGTGGAGCTTCTTGTACCATTGACATGGCCAATCGAGAAAAATGATATGCAAATGACCGTCAATCATCACCGCCATGTCCCATATCTTCAGCTAGCTCAAACTTCGTATAAACGCGCAATCCTAGAGCATGACTCGAAATGTATTCTCCGGACCGCAGTGCGTATTGGTCTTCCCTCGATAGCACTACCAATGGGGGATCGAGGGTCTCGAGATGAAGGGATTATCAAGCTACTTCTTTACTTTTTCCGAAACGTTGCAATGATCTCACCAGCAGAGAATCTATCAATCAACGAAAAGGAGAGCGTGGTGTCAAGGTCCGCGACGATAGATGCTTTCCACCAACAAGATGTCCTCGCTCTACTGCTTACAATCTCATCAAATATGGGTGAAGACTTCAATACCCAGGACATGGTGATTATGGAGTTTCTCTTTCATCTCCTCAAAGGTGTCGACGTTGAAACGCTATTCATGGATAAACCTCAATTGGGTGTGAAGAATACGGACGAGTTGAAAGGTCTACTAGCAAAGGAGGCGGGCATGCATAGAGATTACGCAAGACATGCACCTACAAGGCACAACCGCTTCGGAACCATGATCTGGGTCAAACGCGACGATGCTCGAATGTCCACGGTCTCGGGTCAAGAAATTTTAACCAACAGCCAAAATACACTAAAGAAGATGGACTCGTCAAAAAAGTGGAATCGGCCTAAACAGCGAACCAAAGATGCCGATCAAAGTACAGATCGCTTTGATCTACCAGTGCCACTCACAGATTCAGCGCGTGAACATCTCCGCCTGTTCGTTGAAGAGTTTCTCGATTCGAGCTTCAATCCCCTGTTCAGCCACATACGCAAAGCCATCGAGCGTGAGGCAGATCGAGTTCTCGAGGTTCATACGCAGCAATTCTTCTACCTGATCTCTTGGTTCCTCGAAGCTGAGCGTGTCCGTCGGAGGAAACAGACGGAAGCACACAAAAAGAACAAGAAGATTGCGACTGATTTCGAAGCTGAGAGCTTCGCCTTGATTGCGAGTGTTCTAAATCAGGAAACATTCATACTTCTAAATCGCTTCATGCAAGATCGGTTGGATATGAAGTTGTGGCGAGATGTCCAAGCTGGGAACCGGTGTTTCACCCAGACACTCTTGATTGTTCAGGACATGGCGGATTCGCCACTGGAAGAAGACCAAGAAATCGCAGAGAACATACAAAACCGTATCTTCTACGAAGAAACCACACATGACAGGATTATAGCTATTCTTCGAGGCTACAAGGACCAAGGATTTGGATACCTCGACTCTTGCACCGAGCTCTCACACGTCTTCCTTCGCATGCTTGAGCGCTACTCAAAAGAAAACGTTGACTTGCAGGTCCGGTCACGACGGCGAACTAGGAGGAAGAAAAAAGCCGCGGTCACTGACAATGCTGACTCCAATCAATATGAAGGTGATGCCTCGGAGGCGGAGGATGTAGCCGAGGCGGAAAGGGTGTCCAAGGAACGCAAGTTTGATTTTTCCCGCTTTGCATCTAAATTCACGACACAGGCCTGCATCGACACGTTCGTCACCTTCACAAAGTATTACAATGATCTCAATACAGAGCAGCTAAAGCGAGCTCACCGATATTTCTTTAGAGTTGCATTTAAGCAAGAGCTGAGCGTCATGCTTTTCCGAATCGACATTATCGCATTGTTCAACAGAATGATCAAAGGTCCAGAGGGACTCGATCCGAAAGGTCCGATGTTCAAAGATTGGGATGAGCTGATACGACAATTGATCAAGAGAATGATCAAGAAGCTCGGACAACGACCTGAGCTTGCAGTGGAAATGCTGTTCAGCAAGATCAATTCTTCAGTGTATTACCTAGAATATGGGTATGAGAAGCAGACAATCTCGACGAAGCCCAGAGCACCGGCCGTTCTAGAGGTCAAGGGTGCGATGACAAAAGAAGAACAAATAGGAGTGGCAATAGCCGTTTTGTATGAAGATAACCTTGCTGCCGTGGATTGGGTTGCAAAGGTTGTTTCGTCTGCAGCTACGGAGCGACAAAGCTGGGAAGCGGAGGCTGTGGCAAGACAGATTGAACAAGTTGTTGCCGAAGAGCCAGGCACGCCCTCGAAGGCGCCCTCAGTCGGTAAGCTGAGTGTAGCTGGTTAATTTGATAATATACTGACAGTTTTAGTGGTGACGCCGGACACCGAAGAACGGAGAATCGCGATGTTCAAAGATAACAAGCTGCGCCTCCTCATGACCTTGGCAGGCTTCGAACGGTTGGGAGCCGACGATGAGCCTGGCGTTTCTTGGATCATACCGTCCGCCATCGCGGCACGGGAACTACATGAGACTCACGATGCAATTCAGAAGCATCGCAACAATCCAGTCATGCATTATGGACAGGATGATCCCATTAGCGCTGAAGAAATGCTTCGGAGAAAGCCAAGCCGTCGTGCCGCCTACGACGATGACTCAGAAGGCGACGACATTGTCACGGACGGCGAAGAGGACTTCCTTTTCCCCGGGGGAGGGGGTCCAACAAATACCAACCGCAAATCGGCCGCACTCGACGAGCTAAAGCAAACTAGGCGCAAGCGGAGACATTCAAACAACGAAGACGGCTTAGATGACGAGATAAGGGAGGCTAGAAGGAAAGCTAAATTAGAAAGTGACCTGGAGAGGCGTAGAAAAATCAAGAGTGCAGAATTTGTGATTGATAGTGATGGAGAGGGTGAAGAGGGGGATCTAATGTTTTTCCGCAAAGAAGACGAGAGAAGGAAGGCGCATGCGGCGAAGGTACTTGAGGCTTTGAGTGTGGGGAGGGTGGAAGGAGGTAAGGATGGCAGTGACAGGGGAAACAAGAAGAGGAAGAGTGATGCTGGTCCTGAGAGTGGAGGGAAGAAAAGCAAGATTTCTGCGTTCTATTCGGATTCCGAAGACGATGAACAGATGGATGAGGCCTCATCTTTGCCATCGAGTCGAGCTGTTTCGGTCAGCAGCGAGGATGAGTCCCAGGATACGCCACTCTCATCGCCGCATATTGCTTCGTCCCAAGAGAAGGTCTTGAAAGACACGACGGCGAATACCGTTCCCTTACACGACGAAGCGGGAACGAAAGACGCTACAGATTTCGATGTCCTATGGGGCGGATCTGACGACGAGAACGCCTTACCATTTCCGACTGCAGGTCCTTTGAAGAGAGGTCTGACTCATAAGAACGCGCTAGCTTCCGGCAACCAAGACCCAACAGATGACGAGAATGACGAGAACTTTTCTATAACTGTACCGCGAAGCCGCCAGCTGAGAGCTGTCTTAGAGGACAGTGATGATGAATGAATTGTGCCGCTTTAGTTGGAAGGCGCTGGGGAGTTGAGAGGGGTTGGTCAGATATCCTTGAGCACTGTTCGCATATGGCGTGGTTGGGTAGCTGATGGTTTCGAAGAAAGAAGAGCGCGGTAGCTAACGGTCTTCTGATATCTTCTGATCCACTCCTTGAGATCGACGTTGCTACGGTGTAGGATGCTTTTCTCCGTTTGCGTTATGATTGATTCTTCGTAGTTGTTCTCCATCTACCCTCAAATCCCCGAATCGAATATACTATTACCCTTCGTCTCAGATGACTTGAGCTTTTGGCCAGGAGAAAACTGCCTCGGTCTTCGGACGTTCCTTCCACCATATTGCAAAATCATATATCTTGCCATGATCGCACCGTCCAAGACGACGACATCGATAGCAAAATCCCTATCATCCCTCTGACTCCGCTACCGCCAAAGCTACTATCGCTCACGCTTGTCAATCACCTCTATCGTCTCGCCTTCTTCGTGGTGCTTCCCTCTAATCTCATGTTCGAAGCCATGGAATACACTGCTTTGGCTGGCTTCTGCCGACTCCAAAGCCCCGAGTGGCGCAATAACATCACCTCCATCAGCCTCCAACACCCCGAGGGCTACTCGAATTTCCCCTTGGAAGACCCAAACGCGCTTCTAGATAATGCTTTTCCCAAACTTTGAATCGTACGCAGCTTTCGTAGATCCGAGACGTCTCAGACTTACAGACCGGGAATGGGGCCCGCAAACTAAGAAGAAAATATCGCGCATGGTGAAGGCCAAAGTTTCGCTGGAGTTGCGATGGCTACATGATCGTGAGAAGTTTGAGAGGGTGTATATTAGTGAAAAGGGTTGGGAGATTGAGAAAATTGAAGTTGCCAACGAGAAATCGTGGCGTGCGTCTGCGATGCAGAGGATGACCTGGGACGTGCTTTAGGGTCTATGAACTGCATTATCTAGCTGCAGGTGTGTGGTTCGATGGAGACGACCAATGGATTCCTGATCAGTACCCATTCCATAAGACCACATTCACAAGATAGCGCTATAGGGATGATGCTGATAGTCTCGAGGTAATGGCATTCATATATAGTTCATGACTTTCCAACAGCGGAGGAGACTGAATCTGCATTTCCCCAGAATACTACCCAACCAATTGAACGTAACCTCAAAAGTGGAAATCTCGAACAGAATTCAGTAAAAGCACAAAAGTGCTCAATTTTCCTTTTGCGAAAACGCTTTATTAAAACAGGGGGGGGACCAGTAATTGCCTAAGATCTCTCTTGTGGGTTCATTCTACCGTACTGTAGCTGATAGCCGACAGATCAATCTATTTTCCATAACAGACATGGCAAACAAAGGTGCTTGATCGCGCTTCTAGAAGAGCAGAGGGTTGATTGCGGATTCCAAGGGGGAAAGCCAAATACCATTATATAGCAAAGAATACATGCAAACGAACCATTCCCACAAGCCTCAAACATTTCAGTCCGTTTCTACCAGCACGAAAAACAAATTGCAAGCAAATTGAAATCTTCTATGCATCGTCTATCCCACCGTTCCCCATGCTCCCATCACTTGCTAAATCACCACCATGCACGAACAATGTCCAGAACCAAATATAATCCCTTCTTCCCATAACCCAACCTCCCTCAGACCCCTACCTCCCGCACCACTCAATCCCCCCAAAAACCACACCCACAAGCCTCACACCAATCACTTCCAATAACGAATACCCAACTTCCACCTTCCAAAGCCCCGCCTCTTGGTAATCATCTTTCCCCCTCCCCCAACAGTCAGTCTCCATAACCCAACCCCCACAACACGAAAAAACGTAAAAAGCCCTTACCCCGCATCTGCTGCTTATGTGCCTCAGCATAACGTCCCATCTCCCATTTATCCATCAGAACCCCCATCGCCTCGTGGCAATAGTGTCGTGCCCTGGCACCACAGATACGACCTAGCGCGGTCCTGCATCCGCCCCCCCTCATTCGCTGCTCGGAACCCTTCTTACATGGCGTATTCAAGGATATCGTGCAGCGTGAAAAAGCCCAGCGAGCGGGTGTGAAACACATCGTCTGCGTGCCCGAGGCAGTACTGTAGCAGGTTGTAGGTCTCGAAGAAGATGTCGGCCGTGTATGCCCCTTTCGGGTATAGGGTGGTTGTATTCTTTCTCCCTAGACCCCCGGAGGCTCTCAGAGTCGGCTCGGCGGCTGGGGCAGCCTTCGATGTTATTGAGTATGGAGAGGAGATCTTCGGGGCAGATGGCGGCGTAGTCGGGGTTGGGGTTGCTGCGAGTTTTCCGGATCTTTTGTAGGAGCCAGGATAGTTGGTTGGGACATTGGAGGTTGGGGTGATTGTCAGAGATGGATCTGGAGGTGTGGGAGAGGGATACTTGGTCGAAGAGAGCTAGGCGGTTCCAGATGAGCTGGAAGATATTGGTGGGGAGTTTTTCCAGGGGGGTCAAGGTTGGTGAGCTGGATGATGTAAGCGTGATGGCGCTGATGCCCGATATATGGTTGTGCTTACGGTGGCATGTCGGCTAATGATTGCTCCATATTGGCTCTAGATTTTTTTAGTTTTGATTGATCAAAAACAGTATCTATTTGCCTGCTATATCGGTTCACTGCCATGGCAGTAAATCCATACATCTGTGTTAGAACTGATTGATATAACGCTCCTTCGTCGAACATTAGCGGTGAGGGTGTTCGCTGGGGGTACCGAAAATTCGCCGTACCAAAAAGTTAGGTCCTGAATGAAGAACGTAGTCAAAGACCGAGGATCGTGAGATTATATCACTAAAATGGTATGCTCAATTTCAAAGCAATACACGGATTGATTGCCTTGGCAGGTAGAGGGCATTTGCATTTGTTAGGTTTGGAAGGGACTGTGATGTTTGATCTGATAAGTAGGTAAATCCGTGATACTTATCACCGAGACTCAAACTTTCTAGCCACCACCTGTTAGGATGGCGAGAATGGATCCTTTGAGGAGGCGAAGCTCACCTAGTCTAGTTTCAACAAAGATTCGGTATACCCCCGATCCAAGAAATCCTTCTACCTCCACCACTTCTTTGACAGCACGGCCGCTACAACATGGCACGGATATTGTACCTGCCCCCACGCTTCGAATTCCGTACAATCCTTGGCACCATTTTCCACAATGCCAAACGATTCCATCTGCCTTCCCTTATGTAAATATGCTTTCCATGCATATTCTCGAACGTGGTAGAGCATGAAAGTGCCGAGTGTCAGCAAACGATCCCCGGTTCCTTCGTGAAGTCCACTTCGCTGCTCCTCCGTGAAATATAGATGCCAGATATCTTTGGAACAATACCTCATTGAGACAGCTTGCGCTTTTAGATTGTCAATGCAACCAATTTCTGACTTGCCAAGCTCTATATTTATCCCGTTCAAGGTGTCGATAATCTGCTCCGGGTCAAGGGCCGTATAGTCGTAAATGCCTGTGTTGTAGGCTGTCCAACATATGTGCATGATCCATGATAGCGGATCGGGACATTTGAGCGGGCCCGTGAGAAAGTATATCTGCTTTGATACGATTTGAAGAAATTTTCTATCGAAGAAGCTCAATTTCTCCGAAATTTGATCGAGGATCTCAGTAGGAAGTTCTATCACTCTACGTCAGTAGTATAACTTATGATGGTGGAGAGGGAGAATGTACATACTCGGCTATTGCATCTGAGGCATCATCCATGGTTATTACTAGCAGGTGGAGATTTTGGAGTTGAGGCTGTTGGGAAAGAGACCGAAGAAAGTAGTTGGGAAAGGGCGTAGTATGAGAATGGAGAGTATATACTCCATCGAACACTATAACATATCACAACAAAAACGCTGTGTAAGGTAGCGAAATGTTGGAGCTCTAAGTGTTGAAAAGAGGGTAACATTGCTCCATACACATATCGAAATATGTTCTTCAGTTTGCAGCTGGGGGCGAGACATGAAGTGTTAGGTAAGTACTTGTTTGGGCTGAGCCCCTATATTCGATACTTCCCGAACCTTGAAGCTCTCTTACAGCGCATGTACAACTCATCCCTGACGTTTTTCAGCGAACCTGCAGGGAGCCATTGGGGGTTCTGTGGGCCCTCCTCGTTGAAGTTTTTATATAAGGTAATTTTAGTACTTCCGAGAGGCCTAACAGGCGTACAAGTCTGCTTCAAAGCTAGGGGCCAGTTCCTGTCATCGAAGTAATGATGGCTTACCACTTCCTGGAATATCTCTGCAGAAAGCAGATGTAAATATTATCTTGAGCTTTGACTGGACCTTTCAATCAATATAGGAACAGTACGAACGTGAATTGCAAAGACAACAAGCGGAGGATGTTGAACGCCCACTAGACAGCGCCGTGATCGAAATATCTGCCAAACTAACTAGGCAAAACAGGGAGGGAAGTGAGGAGTACGTCCACTGAATCAAGGAGCAGGTTGCTGAATCTTTCTTGGAGAACTTGCATGCCATTCGCACTGGAGGCATGGCTAGTAGGCTTGGGACTGGTATAGGCCCATCGGTGACAGGAAAGAACTCATGTAGAGGATGATGGTGCTATACAGCAGCCATCAATGGAATTACTAGGCGCCTCGCCTATTTCGCAGTATAGTTAATCCAGGTTGATTCATAAACACTCACACTGTCTTGTGAAGTGAGGTTTTCTTTCACCTCCATATCTCGCTAAAAACGCCAACGTCATCATGTCGGCGACCATAAACGAGGACGACGAGGACGATGTACGCCTTCCCCCTCCAGAGCATGCACGTCGTAAGTCTTCATTCTCCGAAACGTTGAACAAGTTTGCAAGCAATCACTTTGGTCGTCGTCGTACCGCGACCAACATTTCACATTCGGAAAGTTCGAGTAATATCTATCAAAACTCGCGTTTGCCGACAGCGTCTGGAATCCCTCGCAGCTCGTCTTTCTTTGGCAGTTTCGGTGCGTTCTCCAAGCATAACACGCCCGGCAATGGAAATGGGCTCAGCAATTATGGAGCCTCGCCGCCACCCGCGATCAAACCCAGCCGTAAGATTTCTGAGCGGTTAGCCTCAACCCCGTTCTTCAAGAATCAGCACCAACACCACAACACTACTGCCCCTGTCGACCCACCAAACCCAAAAGAACGTCGCGACTCTGGAGTGCAGATCAAGCATCACGGCCTCATGATGCCCATCAATCCACCACTGCCTCGCAGCAGCACCATGGGCAATCTGGGCCAGGCTGGCTCACCTCGCATCCCTAGCTTCATGCGTCCGACCACCAGCAGCGCCGCTCGTCGTGAAAGCGTAGTCATGCAGCAAGGTCAGAAACACACTCCACCTCCTGTTCCACGCGTCAAGCACCGCTTGAGCTCAGTCTCGGAGATCTCAACCCTGACCCCTTTAACACCTACTCAAAAACGCACATTTGCGGAGAAGGCTGCCAACACCGAGCGCGCCCTGCCCAGGCTTATCATGGAGGAAGACGGACAGCGAACCAGTACACCCATCACCCTGGCTGCCTCTCCGTCCCCACCAGATACTGCTAAAGACCTTGAAGACAAGGTACTAGCTTGGAGTCTCGGACACCCGTCATTAAAGACAAACGAAGAGACAACACCTCCGCTCTCTCAACCCGCGATGGCAATGCCTCAGGTGGATGATTGGAAATACAAGCCAGTAGGTCGTCGTCCTAGCCGTCCTAGCCTGCCTCGAAACTACTCCATGCCACTCGCACCCCCTGATGACAGCTCTGACAACACCTTCATGGGCGACGAGGACCGACGCAAATATGAACTTGCTAAGCAGGCTATGCAGATGGACGCAACCCCAACCAAGAAAAACCGCAACTTTCGCAACCTTACCTTGGCAGGATCAGAGTCCGATCAAGTAAAGAAGGATTCAGCAACTATAGAGCCTGTGCCGGGAGAGAGAAGCATTGGAGTGGGTAGCGTCGAGGAAGAGGATGAGATAGGCTTCGAATACGATTCGGACGACACTCTTGCGTTCAATCCGGCTGCAGTAAGTCCCTCACCTAGCTTCTGCTAACCATATCCTATTTCCTTGTCTTTCCCTCTTCGAGCCATGTCATCATGTCCTGTGTCTTTTCGTCTTACCCATGATTTTCGTGGTTCTCCCACCCTCCTCTTCAAGTTGCCCTTCGCTCTCATCTCCCACCTCCTATCTTACCTCCCACCCCTTCTCTTGTTCTCCACTCATCTACTCCCCCCAAACCACCCCAAAACTAACACCCACCCACCCAGATCTCCAAGCCCCTCCCCTCCAGCACCTGGCTCGGCCGCCTGACCTCCCTCTCGGACCGCTACCGCACCGAAGCCCTCCTCGAAGCCTCCCCCCGCACCAGCGCCTCCCACCCCATGCACAACGACAACCTACGCTACAGCCGCGCCTTCACCGACCTTTACGCGCTCTGCACGACCCTCGAAGCCAAAAAATCCCTCGCCGAATTCAAGCGAGCCTTTGACAGCCGTTGGCAGCGCGAGGAAACGGGGCAGATTATCAGTGGGGTGCTGAAAAAGAGGACTGTTGCGGATGAGGGATTGGCGAATGCGGTTAAGGATAAGAAGGGGGTGTTTGAGAAGCTGGGGTTGACTGGTGGGAAGAAGAAGGGCGGGTTTTGAGAAGGTCTAGGGAATTGCGGACGGGTAGCCTACCTCATGGGGTTTGTGGATACTTTAGTCGTATGGTGATCTCCGCAAGTACTTCATGTCGTTTCTACCGCCTTCTAGTAATCGACTCGAAGAATTTCTTCTACAGTGCTTCCGTGGATGGAGGAACGTGGTTCGATTCGTGCTGGTGACTTTAGCAGCTACGTGACTACAGGTTAAGGTAAGGGCAACAAAGATTAGAGGGAATAGCGATGGAAGTCCATAAGGCAAAATGCCACCATGCATCGATAGATCGAGCATAGAACCCAGTGAAGTCTCGTCTTTTCAAACGACAAATATCCCCAATAGAAAACTCGCGCCATACCTTGTATGCTAAACCTAGCCTCCCTTTTCCCAGCCAGATTCCCAGACTCCATGAAACTCCTTGCTCCAATCTCTTCTACCGCTTGTTCTTCTGGTTCCTCAACCAAACCGCCACCTGCTGATGACTCGTCACAAAAAACATTCTTCTCGCCTCGCTCTTCCACACCAACACCCCGATCTCCTCAGCATACCTGCATGGGCCTTCCCACTCTTGCAGCGAACCAAACTCCTTGAACAGAAAACCTGTTGTCGCTTTCATTCTTTCTCCTTCAATCTGCCACAGGCGGATTTGATCCACGACGGTGGGATGGAGGATTGTCGAGGGGGATTTCTTGATCATCTGCGGATGCGCGTGCGTGGTGAGAAAGGAGATGATCTGTTCGGAGGTGATGCCCATGCCGACAGCGCGGCGGATGGAGTCGCGGGTGATTTTGCCCGAGACCATATTCGGGTAGCGGGTGGAGAGGCGGACGAAGAGCTGTAGGATGGCGATTTGCAGTTGGCTCGAGGTGTATGCATAAACTCTATAATTTGTCTCAACGACAATAAACCCTTTGCTTCCATCGCTGGAGGCGGACGTGAGAGCGTTAGGAGAAACATTTGCAAGGGCGCTGCTGCGGAGGGCACCGGCGTCGGAGGTGAGGGTTGTGGCGAGGCGGGTGGGGTAGAAGGAGGGGGAATCTGGGGTGGGTTGAAGGATTATGCCAAAGTCTCCGAGGTCGAGCAGCATTTGGGATTGGGTGGGTGTAAGGGTAGCTTTGGAGTAGGATTGGCCAAGTTCGAGGGAGCCGAGCATGAAAAGGAACGAGAGGACATCGACCGAATCCATACCTAACTGGTAGAATGTTAGTGGGATATGGAATACAAGAAGGACAGAGGAGCTTGCGAGAGGTATTGAACGGAGCTGGACGTACTTGTTCGGCATTTTCGAGGTAAAGGACGAGGATCGTCCACACCTGCGCATTGACTTCTTGTAATATAAAGGCAAAGCCATCTTTTGTAATCGCCACGTGTCTGCCTTTGGCCTCTACTAACCCACCTATCTGCAACAAAGTTCTGACTCCTTGGCTAAGCTTGACACCCTCATCGCTCAGACTTATGCCTGTGCTTCCCACCATGTAGCCAAGGACGCCTTCCCACTGTTTCCGCGCGAACTCGTCAAGCTCTTGGATAGAGATGAATTCTTCGCCTTGAATGCTGCAAGGTACCCCAAAGGATTTATGATCTCCTCCCCCCGTCAACGCCAGGCGCAACGACGCAACGAAAGGTTTAGTAAGGCCGTAGGCTCGAGGTTTCCCAGGGTCTACTACCGCACTCAGGATGTGTAGGCGTGAAAGGACATCCAAAGCATAGTCCCGTTCCCTTCAAAAGCTTAGACCTATCCTTCATGTTCCCTTGTATGCATACCGTTTGCTGCCGGGTCGTACCCATGACTCTAGATCCTTCTCCGGTAATGGAGAGCTGATGTACAGCAGGGCCATAACAAAGCTCTTCGCTGCTTCGTTCAGCAAGCTCGTTAAGCAACTGTATGATCACAACTCAACGTACCCAGATGAGGCAGCATGCGCCTGAAGATAGCCAGGGCTGTTGAAGGCTGTTTGTATAGTCGGTTAAAGACAGTACCTGGAAGCTTTTCCAGATACTCAAAAGACCGAAGAGAAGAGACCGACATCTTCGTAAGAGACGATAGAGTCCCCTTTAATTAAACTATTGTTGTCTGTCAATCATGCTGTGAATGTGCGAAAAACGACACAGAATTGTTGTTCAAATCGGTTGTACTGTAGTCATGCGAGGGCTTAGCGATCGCCAAATTCACAAGTGTTACCCGGCGAAGTATTAGCGTGTGCAGAAAGCTTTCGAATCCTTGGCATCGCAATTGTCGCGCCCCCCACCTATTTTGTATAGGCCATTCGACATTTCAATTCATTCAAATCCACTCAACATCTATTATTGCATCAAAAGATAGGTGAAAATGAAGCTATTCAGACACTACTATTCAAAATCTATAGTACCAGCTTCAAGGTCTCTTTCCAAGGCTCTAATATCAGCTTCAAAGATATAATCTTCGGCGACGCTATGCTTGAAATGCTGTCTCGAAAACCTATCACATCTGCTTCTTTCGACAGCGTAATGGAGAAATTCACCAAAAGTGCCTTCAAAATGGGGCCATATCTCCTCGAAATGTCGTCTGACTCAGATCTTCAAAACACTAAAACTGAGCTCGATGAAATTGAAATCCGGCGAATAGGGAGGCAGATAACGCACCTCACATCCGTGTGAGGTGATGAGTTCTTCGATTCGACGATTGCAATGAATACTCGCGTTATTCATGATGATTACACTCTTCGAAGCCGGAAAGAGACTGCATAGAGGTAGCAATTCATCTGCTAGCCATCGAAAGAAAGCCTCGTCGTTGAATCAGCCTTCACGAATACCTGTACAGGGTAGATAGCCATCTATCGTGTAAGCCGGAAGAACACTCCAGCAATGCCCTCTCTTTCTAGAGGCTTGATAGCGAGCTGGCTCACCAACTGGTGCGTAGGCTTGATGACGTCACCTCGTAGTCTCATTGAACAAAGTCTCATCGACGAACACAAGCTGTTCAGCCGTCAGTCGCAATAGATCGGCAACTCAGTTTAATCGCAGCTCATCGTTCTGTCTGATGCTCACACGCTGTTCCTTTTTATTGCTTCAGTGTCTCTTCTTCAGAATCCTGAATATCGTGAACCTATGAACATGTATACTTCACTCCTTTCATAGAAACCACACCATCTCTTTCTGCATAGCCCATGGCTCTTGCTCTAGATATGTAATTAGGGAGTCTTCAGCGGCCGAAAAGACCTTTCGAGAAGCGCCTTTGAGTCGAAATTGAGGTCTGAACGGAGAGTCATACATGAATAGATTCGCCTGAAATCTATAGACGGTATCGAAGTGACAGTGAACCTCTTCGACGATAGCTTTGAGACATCAGTGAAGTAGCAGAAGCCGTAATATTTTGGAGCGAAGAGCAGGGGCTAGAGGGTCGGTCATAGCTGCTGAGCTGCTGAGCTGCTGGAAACACGTCAGTATAAGCGAAGAAGTCTGAACAAATTCGTTTTCACCTATTTGCTGTTGTTTTGATGCGATAATAGATGTTGAGGGGTTGAAATGTCGAAATGTCTATACAAATTTGATGGGGGGCGCGACAAAAAATAAATGCCAAGGATTCGAAAGCTTTCTGCACACGCTAATACTAACTTCGCTTTTTCCATTATCAAGGTGCTGCAGTGCATTTACATCAAAACTGGTGTTCGTAAGGCTCTACATGGCTGCCCTCAAATTCGTCAGATCGGTATAAGAATGACTCATAAGGCTTGTTGCTTCAAGCAGCGCTAAGTTCCGTAGGTTTGGGAGTCGTTCAGGGCAAATTCGGGGCTAGAACCTAGGTAGGTAGTAAATGCACATCATATCGTTTGGAGGATTGTCGCTGATTGTTATGGAATTCTAGATTGCTTGATAGTGTATGACTTTCTTTTCCTTCGAATGTATGTTCTTGACATAATTATCTGTCGAGATTTTCTTCCTTTTTTCTATCGCCTCTCATAGTACGTCATGAGTGTATCTTTGCTTCATCTTCGTTGTTCTATATTATCAATGTTCCCGAATAATTTATTCACACAGCAAGGACATACTAATACATCCCCAAGCTCCGCGTCACAGCTGCCCGGCCCGGTACCGTCAATTTTGAGCTAGATATCAAAAAGGAGCACACGGTACATGCTCTTGCCTCCTATATATCCTAACTTCCTTCCTATACCCGCGAGAAATCCGATACCTGACTCTTCAAGTACCTACCAGAACCGTCTTGGCATTCTCCATGGCGGGACTATTGCTAGCATGGGTACGTACCCTTGTTCCCCCTTACGCCACTCCACCCATGTCTTAGCCTTCTAACTCTTCATATCCAGTCGACCTGGGAGGTTCTTTGGCCGTGGCTTCCAAGGGTCTCTTTGCCACTGGTGTCTCGACCGATCTCAATGGTAAGTAACATGGAGAGAAACCATCGATCAAAGAAGATTGACGGCAGACAGTCACGTATATGAACTCTGGTGGTAAGATTGGGGATAAACTGCGTGCCGTAAGTAGAAACCTTCATTCGCCTAGGATGAAACAGTTGGGACTAAGGAGTTCATATGGACGTAGGAAGTGACTTGTGACAAGTGTAAGTTTGACAACCTTTTTGTTCTTCGGACCAAGAACCACGGAAGTCCCAATGTAACATCACAAATTACTGACACTCAATGCTGTTTCCTCGTAGTTGGCAAAACCCTAGCCTACACCTCCATCCACTTCACCGACAAGGACGATAATCTAGTTGCAAGAGGAAGTCATACGAAGTTTGTCACAATCCACAAATCCTTGCCGTTGCCCAAAGGAATATGCTAATCCTATGATGTACCCCCAGATATGTGGCGCAGGCTTGGAAAGACGAAAACAATATTGTTGATGAGCTGTCTCCTAGACCTTAATTAAAGAATAGATTTGGTTTCGAGCATTTGTTTGAGTTAAAGCTGCTTACACATTATCGGTGATCGCTAATTTGACCCATATTCATATAGATTGACAAAAAATCACTATTCAATTTCATAGACATATCTCAGTTTGTAAAACAAACTGTCTTTTTACCACAAACACTCATAACAATAGTAAAAGATCACCAGTGCGTGCTACCATTCACAGAACATCTTCACGAACACTCCAAAACCTCAATACCCCTTTCTCCTGAACACCATTTCCAGAATAAGCCAATACAAATTTCAACAAGAACACCCTTTTTCCCACTGAGAAAATAGGCATCCACATTTACCATTTCGAGATCGAGGCTTCGTGTCCTGCTTAGTCCATTGCAAGAACGTCGGAGGAATGGAGGATGATGAGATTTGCCAGGGCCGCCGCTCAGGAGGTGGCGGGGACAGTGACTAGCATCTCGCTGGTGATATTATCATCAGTGGAATGTGAACGATGTTCGCTCTTTTTTCCTTCTTTTTCGGGAGAAAGAAACTGTCCAAGGCAGGCTAATAGCACACTGCGGGGGTTTAAAAAGGAAGATCTGTTATTAGGAGGTCTCGTGTCCGCTTTGGGGGATTTTCTTGCTGATAAATGTCCAATCAGGCCTTTGGCAAGCGGCATACTTTGCGGGCATACATGGGTTAGCTTGGTGAAAGGGGCTTTAGAGAGAGGGAGAACTAGATGAAGGCATCGCATGGAGATGTTGGCTGCATCAGAGTGGTGAGTAAGCAAACGAATGAAGCGGCTGCCAGATCTTGCAGCCGGTAAGGTAGAGAGCTAAGAAGGGGCGTCTAGGGCTTGGAGACAGCTGGATATATCCGGTTAGAATTTGGAGCTGCGTCGCTATGCGATGGGGATTATACAACGGCTTTTTTTTTAGACCAATCACTCGTAATGTTGCATTTTTGGTATAGGCGGAAAGACATTTCTTTTCCCTCCTGAGTTCCTGGACTTGGCACTTTTCCAAGCCTTTATCTGGGCAGTGTTTTCAGACAACAGAAAAAGCATACGAGAAGGGGAGGATGCATTAGGGGTGCAGAAGGTTAGATACTAAACCATGACCGGGCCCCGTGCAGGTTTCCAGATGGACAATTAGCCTCATCGTTTCAACTTGTAATCATATGAATGTTTAAGTCTATTTCAACTGCACAGGTCACAGAACGAGAAGGGGTTGGACAAAGGAAGAGATGGATATGAACAATCTGGAAGTTCCACGCTCAAGGTATCACTAGTCTAGTCGTTGACTTGGCGTGTTTGGCTATGGGGTGTATTTTACTGATATTCTGCAACCGTTGGTCATGGAAAGGCAGGGAGAGGTGAAAATGGGCCCCGCTGCGAAGACATGGAAATTGCTGGGGAATAGGACAGCAGACGGGACACAGGTTGTATGTTGTTGAGGGTCCACATTCCTATCCATGGGGGGGAGGGGTTTTTGCGTTTAGAAATGTTGGATAATTCACTGCATATTGGCATGGTGCTGTGTGAAATGATGAAAAAGCCTTGTGGTGACAGCACGCCTGACGAATGTGAATAGTGTCGTTTAATCGCTGATTTTTGGAGCCGGTCTTTGGCTGTGCAGTCTATTCCTCATCACTGTCCTCGTCACTGTGGTTGCCATTCACTTTTTTGTCGCCTTTCATCTTGTCTTCGACATCCACTTTGGCCTCGTCATCCACTTTGTCGTCACCATTCACTTTGTCATCCTCGTCAGAAACCACTCCATCCAGACGAAGAATCCGATCCCTAATAAATCTTGCCCACCGCTGCTTCTGTTCAAGCGGCCATCGAGTGTCGTTCGGCCAGGCGGTTAAGCTGTTTTCCTTATCTCGAATAACCACTGTTGCGTTCTTCAGTGGTAAGTGGCGCAAACAGAGTAAATCGGACATCCAAGCGCCGTCCTGCGGATCTGAAACTCTGTCATCTGGAATCAAAGTATGGTAATCGGCAAGATCGATGCAAATGTCCACGTTCCGTAAGTTTCGGAGACGCGGCACTGTGACAAAGAAGATTGCTGAGTTCCATGCCTTCTCCACGCGTGCCGAGTCTAACATTACATCCAATTGGACACTGCGGATGGTCCGTCTGTGGATCGATGAGATCCTGGTGATGAAACGCCTGAGAATATAGGGGTCTTCGAAGGCGAAAGTGTTTTCTGAGATTGGTACCAGTCTCGCCTCATGATAGGTTTGACGACAGACTCGTAGCAAAGACAGGCTGAGCGACGGAAGACCTAGGAGCAGTCCTCCAGTCCTCATTTCCAGGCAGTGTTCATGCTGGTAGACGCTCTCTGAAGATTTCCATGGTCTAGTAGGGTCCTTGCTAATCCGTAGGTCTACTTTACTGAGAAGAGGGTTCCAACATCCTTTCGCAGTGCTGAAATCCTCGTAGACTTGTTGGTCGGACACTGGCGCTTGGCAGATGTAGTTGTAGAACTTGTTCTCGGGTGGTCTATAACTGATGTGTAGGAGCTGACCACCGCAAGCAAGTTCATAGATACGGTCTTTTAATTCCTGAGGTAGCCGTAGCAAGGCAGATGTAGAGTTCTCTTTGAAGCTGGAATTCATCAGCATACTAGACGACTCCTACGTTTGAGAAGCCTACATCAAGTCCCTATCCTTGCATGTATCTTGCAGGTTTTCATCCTTCTCTTGTTTGACCAGCGTGCCGTTCCAAGCCTCCATGGTGGGCTTTTGTGCCATAAAGTCGATTTTGTAATCATCGTTATAGATCACAGTCTCTGCGTACCTCCTTCGAAGGTCGTCACAACCGTCATACCAAGGCTGTGTAAAAGGCCAGAAAGCCATGTCAGTAGATTGTGTTAGTAACACTGTGCCAAATGTTTGAAAGTTGATCATTGGCCTCACTTTAGACCTACACTGATATGGTGAATGCTCATAGATCTCATAAATCGTTCACTGGCGAAACTTGTAGTTCACTGATGTGCCTATTCTGTAGACATTCACCGTCATATGACCCGCACTGGGAATGAAACATACGACTGCCGCCTCTCGAAATCCTAACGCATCACAGTGAAATTCACTCTCTTTCTGATACCAACCTGAGAGAGTTAACAGATTTGCCACTCATGGACTCCTCTCCTTGTTCCCCAGATTTTACTACAGCCCCACTGGTACATAGCATTGAACAAGACGACTAGTGGACAGCAGTGTTTCCATCCATCCTTCTAGCGTGCTAGTCCTCCAGACCGAGGAGTTTCCTCTCGATAAACTTAGCCCAATCCTTTCTCTGCTTAAGCGTCCAGTAATGTGGCGGCTCCTCAGGATAGAGCATATGAAACCGAAGTCGTTGGATCTGAGAAAGGAATCGAGAGAGTTCGTCGGTAACCATAACCTTGACAGTCTTCAGAGAAGGGATCCGGCATGACATCAGCTCCGCGAGTCCGTAGTCATGTTGAGCACCCGTATATGCAAGCCTCGGGGTTTCTTCAAGGCAATGACGGCGGCGTATAGCAATGCTAAGGTGCTGCAGTCCTTTCAATTTCGATACTACGGTTGCAGCAACAGTTTTGTTCCATTGACGCTCGGAGAACTCTCCTTTGAGTTCGATATCTAAGTGGATACTTCGTACGGCGCGCCTCATAGCGGGCGACAACTTCTTACTGAAGGGGTTGAGATCAGATGGCGCGGTAAAAAAGAAGGTGTTCGAAGAGATTGGTACTAGCATGGCCTCATGGTAGATCTGAGAGCAGGATAATAGCAAATTCCGGCCAAGGGCTTCTGGAATGCTCATTTCACGCTTAGCTAGAATGCAGATACCATGTGTGAAGTAGGGTTCTTCATGCTTGTTTTTGTGATCGTTGGCGCAAACAGCAGAGAAGCACTCGTAAGAGGCGACTTGTGATCCTGGATGTTGGCAGATGGAGGAGAGAAGCTGCGTGCCAAATCCTCGGATGTATTCTGAGGATATGTGAACATCTTGACCACCGCAAACAAGCCCATATATTCTGTTCTTCAATTCCTGAGGTAGCTTCAATAACAGCGACTTGGTGTTTCGCTGAGTTCTATTTCGATCAGCATGAATATGAATCAGCATAGCAGAGATCACACCTGACCAACTTGGCATTGTACTCAGCGAGCCTTTTTGCTCGAGCATCTTCTACTTTGATTGGCTTCATAGTATCAGGCACTGGGAGTGGCATGACCTCTGAATGTGACTGTGTTGCGATGCTGAATGCAAGCAACGAGCTCCTATGAGACTGTTGGTGTACAGTATTCAGGAAATGGAGGAATATCTTCAGGGTTTAGAAGTAGAGGAGTAGGAGCTGGTGAACTGTTCCTGTGTTGAACACTAAGGAGCGCTACGACCATACATAGGGCTTACCGACAAGACGAGCATAACACCAACCTCTGACAAGATTCAGACCTTCCTCTTCACAAGTCCCTTGAAGAAATCAAAGCTGTTACTATCGCTTTGTAGCGTCCAAATCTTACCCGTCCCTCGATCTTCCCAACCAAGCTCCTCTGCAATCAAAAGACCCCAGTCCCTTGTGATGCCCTTGATACGTGCCCTGACCCCACCCTCAGCCTCTAGAGTTACTATTTGTTCCGTGTGTAGCCAAGATCTGTAATACATTTCTTCAAAGGCGTTATCGAATCCGGTGTGTTTGAAACGGGCATAGAGGTTGGAATAGCAAGTCAGAATACTAGCTAGAAGCTTTTCCAAGGTGAAGGGGTAGGGAGGTTTAAGAGCATTAAGGGAGGTCGTGGGCATAGCGTTCGTGGTATTTAGGCCAATACCGACCACTGATAAGTACTCGGAACTAGAGTAGTGGGAGTTTACCAGAATACCGCCGATCTTAACGTACGTTTTGGATGATGGATCAGAAGGATCGAGGGCGTCTGGTCGATTTGGTAAGTAGAAAATCTTGTGGCTGATAAGGGAACAGTGTCCGAGAGTACGTACAAATATCATTAGGCCACTTCAGTCTCACGGGAAGGTTTTCATATCCCATATCGTAAGTCTTGATGCCTTCAATTATCGCAAGAGCGGCTAGGTACTGAAGAAACACGACTGGCGCTTGTGGAGTCAGGCTTATGGGATGACGGATAACAGTCGAAAACATTAAGGATCCAGCTGGAGAAACCCAGACGTTGGAACCGCGTCCACGTCCTGAAACCTGAACGGTCGCCGTAGCAGTGAACCCGTTGGGAAGTCGTCGAAGTAATTGAGTATTCCTGAATGTCTTAGCAGGTAAAAGTACGTTCAGGGAAGGTTAGACTACTTTTCCAACAAGGTATTCGTGCTTGTGACCACTTCTCCATACATGACGTAGTCTCCAAATGGGTCATCATTCTTAGGCCATTTAGATTGATAGTGCCTGAGATTTGCAAAGAAAGCATGGTGGTTGAAGTATGGTGTGTCTTTACTCGAGGGCAAATCGTCTTCGTGGACAACGACGCGTTTTACTACTGCATTATAATCGACGATCATGTCCTCGCCGACGCTGCCACTGTCAGTGTGCTCGCCGTCCGAAGTCGGAAGAGCACCAGCCACTGAGGCAAGGGACCAAGCTGATGGCTTCTCAAAATGGAACGTATCATTCTCATCTTTTATATACTCTTCACCATCTTCGATTAAGAAAATGTCTTGTAAAGAGGCCATCAGCTCGGATGCCCCTGATGGTTGCGCTGAAGAGATATGAAGTCTAGAGAGGGATGGTACCGCATTATCAGTCTCGCTAACTTGTAGGCCAAGCTTCAGCAGACAGGCTTTCAAAAAGTCTATCCTCTGCTTGTCGTCTTCTGCCAAGTTTTCAACGATCTTGGAGAAGCCTGGGATATCGGCGTGCTTGTCAAGGTTGATTGGAGCGAACCTGTGAAGCTTGAGCGTTAAGGTTCTATGCGAAGCTTAGATCTAGACGTACTCCGGGTGTGGACTTGTTAGAATCGCAGCTCCTTCACCCACTTTACAGTAGACTACCGCTGCAGTACCCTCTCCTGCATCAACATCAAGTTTCTCAGTAAAGCTTGCTAAGATTTCAACACCCTTGTCTCTGTACTTTGGAGCGTCGACAAAGACACCTCCGCCATTGTAGTAAGACCGAAAGACATCCGGTACGGATCCTTTGGCCAGCGCACTCTTAGAAACTTGGAGCTCTGTAGCTCTGGCGCCTTGCTCGCTGTGGTAGACGAAGCCAGAGAACGCACACCCACGACTAGTGCCAGGGTAAAACGCGAGTTCACGGTCTCCTATTACTTCCAACTTCTTATTGCCCACTTCAAATTCGCATCTCTTAGTGCCATAATAGCCTCCAGCGCAAAAACCCAGGTACAAGCCCCCCCTTTCAACGAATTGAGTGATCCTTCGATTGCCCTCCCCGTTCAGAGTGCGGCAGTAGCCTAGGTCCGCACCACCTGGCATTACAAGCATAGCGCATGAGGCCGACCATGGTTCTTTGACAATTGCATCGCCTGTGACGGTGATCACTGCATAATTTGGGGAGAGCAGACGACGAAGGCTATACAAACAATGGCGAACGGATTCCACTGTACTTCCGTTGCCTGGAAATAGAGTTCAGAAAGATTCGCGTTGATGATGCATATCGTGGTGGTCATACCTGAGTACACCAGCACATTCACACGTTTGACTGCCATAGCTTGGAATCTCCAGCTGGAAGTCGGGCCGAGGGGGAAAACTTGATCTCCCCTCGCTCGAGCACCGCCGCACAACTCAGTAATCACAGAGGAGAAGGATTGGGCGATGTCGACTGCAAAGCATATAGAGAATAAAAACCAAACAGACGAAAACGATGAGCCAGATGACTGGTACTTTTCTCGAATCACTAAAAGGATTCCGATCTCAGCTGACCTGTTTAGGGATCAAAGAATCTTCAGCACGGGTTGCTCGGGTATGGATAACGCATCAGTCAAGATCCCTTTGCTCACTTCTTACTGACTTTGATAAAGTTGAACAAACCAAGATGAATGATTGTTACTTCGAGAAGAGGGATTGGAGGATTTGTAGGCAGGAAGTAAGTGGTTGAGAGGGATATTCCCAACTAGCGGTCGGATCCACCTTCTCTTCCCAATGACAGTCAAAGACTATATCTCATTAACGTTTTCAACGTGTATCCAGATGGAGAATTTCCGAGAATGTTGGAAAAGGCAGGGTAATGATCAAAGGACGGCAACGAAGGATGTCTAGAGGAAGATGGCTCAAGCAATGAGTGCTTCAACGCTTGTAGACTGTACATTAAATGTAAAAGATACTTTTTCAAGAGCAGACCTCACCATAAGAACATGGAGAGCCCTACGAATAGTGGAGGGTTTTTCGAATTAGTGTCACGTGACCGCGCTATCGGAGGCTTTCAGGGTTCAAGCTCTCTTGAGACGAAACTCGAAATAATGTTACAGTCCCAACCGCCATGGCCACATTCATATTCCAAAGGGCTACGTGGTCCCTACAGATATCAAGGACCTCGCGAACATTTGCCGTTTCGTTCACTACCGCACTGCCTCGAAGAAACAAACCTCAACACCTCACGCAGGACGCCAGTACTTCAGTACATACAAGCAGGCAGGATGCCACCGAACGATATACAAGAGACACCAGCGCCCGTAGAGCATTCAGATCAACGAAGTTCTATCAAGCGCAAAAAGCACAATATACCACGAACTCCCCCGCACAGTCACGCCAACCTTACAACTCCACAACTACAGCGCCTCCTCCAGCAGCTGCTCCGCGACCTTCGAGCACCCCATCATCCGAGTCGTCGGATCTTACAAGTGGCCTGAGCGACGAGCCCATCACCCTGGATGAGGGATCTCGTCAGGTAGACTGGACACGTTCATACCACGGACTATCTAGCGAGGCCTTTTCAAAAGAAGCTGCCGCAATCCTGCTTGCGCCCATCGAACATGACGATATCGAGATCAAGCCTGACGGGATCATCTACCTCCCGGAGATCAAGTACAGACGCATATTGAATAGGGCATTTGGGCCTGGGGCTTGGGGATTAGCGCCTCGTGGCGAAACAATAGTTACGGCGAAGGCTGTGACACGAGAATATGCTCTAGTAGCGTTAGGACGGTAAGTCACCTGCTCAGGAGTTCATCTATCTAGTATGTTGAAAGCTGATCCGTTGCTTGATCTTAGACTTGTCTCGGTTGCACGTGGCGAAATGATCTACTTTACCCCTGAAGGCATCCCCACCGCGGTGGAGGGCTGCAAATCCAACGCTTTAATGCGCTGCTGCAAGGACCTCGGGGTCGCGAGCGAATTATGGGACCCTAGACACATCCGAAAATTCATCTCAACGCACGCGAAGGAGGCTTTTGTTGAGCACCAGGTAACGAAGAAGCGAACGAAGATATGGCTCAGGAAAGATGATAGCGTCAAGTACCCGTTCAAGGAGACCAAGTACGGTGCATAAAGAGGTCTAGCATTTGTAGAAACAACTTTATTAGAGGGTGGTCTTTTAAGACTAATTGAGCATTTTCGGCGATGCGTAGGCATGACGTGGTCTTACTCGTGGCACCATATCCAGGCTAATCATTGTTTACATACGTTGCAACTCTTCAGCGAGAGGCAAACCTATTCAATTTTGTTGGTACTACGATTACAGAGAACAGATTAGCCAAAGTTATATTGACTCTCCCGTATACACTTCGTGTTTTGATCTCTACTCCCAACCATGTTCTAAGGCTCTGGAGGTCGGATTTCTTCACGTTGTCTAAGGGACGCCTAGCTACGTTGAGAGTCACTGAGGGGCAGCGTACTTGTTTTCCAGTCTGTTCCCATCCAACACTCTTGTTTGCTCCGAAAAGATTTTTAAACATTATGCTGGTGTATGCGAGTGCATGCGAGTGAATGGCAATTTTATGCACCTAGGGTCCTATTAAGGGTTCTAGATGGACACAACGAAGGAGACGAATGTAAGAGAAGCGGTACAATTACTCCTATGACCCATTTCCTTTGCAATGAGCCGGAAAGTATAGTCTTCGAAATATTGGTTCTCATGGCTAACCTAGCTACAGTATTCATTCGCCTGTCCCACTTCCATTTTCTCCCACAACGGAATTGGGTCCACCACATACTCATGTCTGACATGGATAGCATCTGGCACAGGCGGAGCATCGTCTTCCTCCATTTCATTATGACTTCTCTTTCCACTGGAGACCGTTTTTTTCATTTTCGGTCAGCTTCTTTGATTATGTATTAGGCATATATTTTAGAGGATAGGCACTTGTGCCACCGGGGTACTTCTTTTTCGTGGGGTTTTGTTTTGATCGATGCGCGGTAAGAGACGAGGCAGGCTATTATTATTGCTGTGCAAGCATGGCTGTCAATCATGTGATGCAGCATGGGAGAGGAGCGCGGACTCGGGTAAGAATTTGAGGGAATCGTGCGACAAACATATAGCAGCTTCGAATGCACTCCATGTGAACAGCCAAGAGTCATCCTCCCTCGGTCCCTGGAGCGATAACACAACCTTGAGTATTGCCGCGATCATGGTGAAAAGAGTAGGAGAGAATTATCGCCAGAAGCTCCATGTTAGTCCGGAGGTTTATATGAGCACCCCAAAGTAGGGTGATCGGGATCAATGTTACTATTGAGTAGAGAATTGTTACACTCTGGCAAAGAGGAGGGTCCTATCTATCTGAGTTACTAAATCCATCCGAGACAACATCCACCCCTGCTTGGACGCGCAAGATGGCTCGAATGTATGCATCTTCCTTGGGCTGGCTGACTTCATTAGGGTACATCAATAATCGGTTTTCGAAGGTGGACGGACTGTCTACTGAAGAGATTTCTCCACGACGTTTCCAAAAAAACACCCGTATGCTTGAACACCAATGGAAATAGCCAACGTCACAATGGTGAAAAGAAATACAGCCCACCAAAGAACCTTCTGGTCCTCAACATTCCTACCCAACTTTTTGAGAAACAACAAGAACGCGAATTTGATACACCACAGTGATACGAAATTCGAGATCGTGTTCGCAAGTCCCTGGTGAAGCTCCTTATCAATCATCTCGAATAGATCGGCGGGAGGTGGGTAAATGGATCCATCGGAGATATTCCAGACCTAATAGATTATACAGGCTCGTTCTTGCCATATGACGGAGGTAATAAATAAGATAACCCAATTTTGAAAAACAAAAGCGTCATCCATGAAAAACCGGTGGAATATCTTGAGGCGAAAGTATCTTCTAAGAACGACAAAGATGAAAGACACCCAGGTACTACCCCATACAAGACCCTACGAGGGAGATTAGCCGCAAATACCAAAGCCATTCTTGTTGTATCTGACAAGAAAGGTTGTCTGGCTTGTAGCCAAAGGCTTGAAACCTTCGGAGGACGTGGAGGACAATATGATGAACACGCTTAATGTACTGCTGCGGGATCAAGGCAATACGCGAAAGAGCTACAGGTAGACTCTTGAACGATGGAGCAAAAGAGACTCCATGCGATCGGTGCCAGGCGATTTTATTCGACGCTAGTGATATAGAGCACCGCTAACACAGTACAAGGATGGACAAACCAAATGCAAATCTTCCACATTATGCCGCATGGAACCCAGCTTTCGAACCTGCAAGGCAATGACTCATCCCTAATGCATCAGAAATCCTGGAGAATCGTATGGATGCATGTTCATCAAGCCGCGTGACAATCATGTCAGCAATTTGAGGCGTCATGCATATGCCATTTCTTTAACCAAGGTAGTGTCTGCCGATGGATGCACCTCTCAGGCCATGGTCCGGTCGGTTATCATAATCTTAATCCGACTGCATAAACGGCTCAGCCTCACGGAGTTCTATAGGTGAGCTCTACCTTGTTTACATTCGCTCTTCAAACCGAGAGCATCTGGTGAAGTAGATTTACTCCACGCTGATCACGTCGCTCACAAGGAATCGGAGGGCTTTGGAATATATCATGGGCGTGTAATGGATGTAATAACCCGAGAACCCCCTTCTAGAGTGACCGTCGACTTAGTAAACATTGATTCCCCGGCAGGAGGAGGTGTCAAAAGTCCAACAAGGAGGACCCTCCACGGTATCCCGGTCTTTGTTCCAGTTTGCAGATCGCAGATATGCGGCTGAAAAGAGTTTGCAGGGTGGGTGATTGGAGATGATCTGCATGGTGTTTTTCTTCTGGTAGGAGAGGGTACCCCTTACTCAAGAGTGTAAGCAGATATCTCTGAGAGCCCATCATGACTATCATGTTTGAGCTGAAGGAGGTGACGCTGCTCACAGCTGCTCACTTCCACCCAAGCTCCTCAAAGTTTGCTTCTTACGATGCTTTCTTTATCGTTACTAGACTCTAAAGCTGGAGAGTCTTTAGTCTCATTCTCTGCCTTTCTTCTCTCATAAGCACATATATATTCACGTCTCTATCATGCCACTTTGCACTCCAAGGCGGCAGTCCCGAGAAAAACCCGCCCGTAGCTCCATATTGGACTCCATTTACAGGTCACTTAATACCATTTCTCCGCGATCCGGCTAACCTTTCTTGGTGTATCGCGTAAGTCCCCAAAACTCAGAAGGCAGGAAGGTCAGACGCTGAGCTATCCCTGAGCAGTAATTTTGGTGATGCGATACCGTCTCGGGTGAAAATTCTAACGCAGGAGATTTATCTAGTATCAGGACCTTAAAATATCAGCCTTGTTTGGAATGCGAGGTGTCCTCAAGCTGAATACGGGCGGAGCAAAACTTTGCAAAGCCGATGACTCAGGAAGAGATCCTCGCCCTCATCCAAGGAGTAATGTTAAGCCAGAAAACCGCATCTGGTTGCACACACATGATACATCAGCTACATATCTTTCGGGCACACATTTCAAGACATTATCCACGAGTTTTCAGCACTATCTACAGAATCGTTTAGCCGCCCTAGATATCGACCTTCAACGGAGCGACATAACGGACCTTTACTCTTTTATTCACGACATTGTCTTTCCCACTCAGATCAAAGTTTTGTTCGGGCCATCTTTTCTCGCTATGAATAACGGATTTGCGTCCGACTTTAGAAAGTTTCACCGTGGACTGCCGTACCTATTACAGGGCTATCCACGTTGGCTCATTCCGAGAGCCTGGGATGCTCGGGAGCGCTGCTTCAAAGCCATAAAGAGGTGGCATAGATCTCAGAGAGAACAGAAAACGGATAGTGTATCAGAATCTGCAAAGGGCAGGCAATGATTATATGGGAGTGATTTCATCAAGATTCGAGAACGAATGCATGCGGAACTGAAATCTCTGGACGCAGATGCGATTGCAAGTTTAGAATTGGGGGTGATCTGGGCGTCAGTATATCTCTCTAGTCAATTGATCCGAAATGCTTAGAAAGATGAATCCGATAGATGAAGTTCCTCGCCTTTCTATGGACTAACCACATGGACACGCAGGGATAAGGAACACCGGCTCCGGCACTGCCAACCATCCTCTCGACGAGTTCTGGGCCGAGCGGTTTCTTATCCAAACCCCCCCCCCCCCGAGTTCACTCAGCAGTCCTCTGAAGCCGGAATACTCCTCGAATCGAAGACTGAATCTGCAAAAGCCAAATCCGAGATCAATACCAAGATGGAGCACCGGCCGATTCTCCCACTTCATCCTCGGGCCCCCGATTCTCCCTCGCCGGTCTAAGCGGCATATGGGTACCATTCGCTGGTGGTGGCGGCTACAGTCTATGCCCCGGCCGACATCTGGCCATGGAGGAGATTCTGTTGAGCATTGCGGTATTTAGCACAGCTTTTGATTTCGAGAGTCGTAGAACAGGAAACCATCAGGAATAGGCCGGTAAGGTCGAACAAGAAGACGACAAATCGTGCAGCCCTTGACATGCGATACTTTCGGGATGGGTATCTTACCCAGGCAGGGAGAAGGTATATGTTAGACTCAAAGCGCCAGCAGGATGGAGAAAGCGTGATCGCCTTGGGAAATGGGCAGTTTGTCAGGCTCCAACCATAATTCGTAGTATTTCAAATGATTGGGTCTAGCTGGCAGGTTCCAGCTGCCTCAACGTGTGTATCAGAACCTTTGTGAATCTTTAGTCTGATTTACCGAAGCATCGTATGACTGGACCCAACACGATAGCCCGAGGGCAACTTTGGATATTTCAAAACATTCTGTTCTCTTCATAGTAAGCAATGCCCCAAAACTGCAGGTCGCTTCCGAACGTCCCACCATGCAATACCCGAATAACCAACGCCGCCACCCTGTGATACTGACAAAACACCAGAGACGAGCTACCCCATCAAGAACCACCTTTTTAGACAAAAACAAGCCTATACACGCACGCAAAAACTAACCACTCACCCCCCTTCTCAATCATGATCAACCTCAAATGCTTTCCCCAGACTTCCTCCTCCACCCCATCACGCTCTATTTCATCCAAAAATCCTATATCATTTACGCCCTAGCCTTCCAACCCTCCTTGCCCACTCGCCTCGGCTTTCTGGTTCTCATTCTAATATGCCTTTACGCCAGCTACGCAACCTATCTCGACAAGCTCCCCCGCGGCGTCGTGGCTTCCATTGTATCCGGGACTACTTTCGCGGACGTACTGCAGTACCTAGATCTCGCCATCCTGTCTGGGTGGAGCTTCGATGATGACGGTGCTCCTGTTGTTGTTGAGGGGCAAACGCGGTATCCCTCGGGTGCAGCGAACGCTGAGGCTGATGGTACGAAGAAAGCTAAAGCAGCAAGCGCCAAGAGCAGCGCTTCACTGCTTTCAGATTTATATCAACAACGCCTTTAATATGGATGCTTCATAAGCTCCGCCCCACGCCTCATTGGCACTAAACACCAGGTACAAAACGTGCCTCCATACAAGACCTCCAACCAGGCCTACATTCCTTCTCGCACCTCATTTCTTCTCCGTAAAGCCCTGACCATATGCGTTTGCTATCTGCCCCTTGACCCAGCGACCTCGGCCGCAAAGCCAGCGGAGAATCACATCATCTGTAGTCTGGATAAAATTCCGTTCTTTAGCCGGTTGGGAGACGTTGATGGTGCAGAAATCTCCAAGAAACTGGTGGAAGGAGCAGGCTATTAGACGGCATCGTATTGCACCATGCAGTGCTATATGGGAGCTTGGGCTTTCTTGTGTGGTGCGTGCGGTAGTGACCCTAAATACTGGCGACGGAATTTTGGGTCGTTGAGCGAAGGGTACACTCTGAGGCGATTCTGGGGGTAGGCGTCTCCAGATCTGTACAACCTAAATTGGCTTTGTTAAATACCCAGCCGACTCCCTAACAGAAAATTCTGGCATCAACACCTTCGCCGCACTTTAACCTCGGTCTCGAGCTTCTTCTCAGAGTTCGTTCTCGGCACGCCCAAGCACACCCCTTTCACTCGCTATATAAAACTCATGCTTGCCTTTCTACTCTCCGGCCTCCTCCGTCTGTTAACCGAAGTAGCCGCCCACGGTGGCGGAGGCCCTTCTTCAAATCTATCTTTTCACGAATCTCAATGCGTGAGGTTTTTCGTTACGCAGGCGATCGGCATAATGTTTGAGGACGGGGTACAAGAGATTTTGAAATGGTTCGAGACAGTGCGAGATGGCAATGCAGCGTGGTGGACGAAAGCTGTGGGATGGATCTGGGTGGTCGCGTTTTGAGGATGGACGACGCCTGCGCTTATGTATCCTGTTGCCCTTTAGTATTGTTCAAGCATTCAGGCATCAAGGAGCGAATTAAAAGAGTCATCGATGGTATGAGGTGTTGCCGCCTAAGATTGGTTTCTTCCTCTTAGCTTGACTTTCTCGATTGGTTCAGCTCGCAGGTGGATGACCGTCCGGAGCACGCGGAATGGAATCGAAGAGCAGGAGATAGCAGCATCATTCAGGTTGTGTAAAACCACGTCCATCTATGCCACGAGACTGTCGTATCATCTGAGTCAAGATATGATGAAGTTGTACCGCGGAGCATCTTCTATACGTCCATCTCTCTCCGGTTGAGACCCCTCCTAGATATCACGAAGTGGTCACTTCCCATTTCGAACCATAGATTGAAGTCTTCCTTGGTAGTCAAGTCTGAGGAAGGAAAATAGATCAGGCGTTTCGGTATATTCTGATTAAGGTATTTGGTTCATATCTTGCACTCAGCATCTTTGAAACCGAGTGAGTTTGTTGAGGGTAAGGGCTTGGATGTGAAAATGTAAGGTATCGATGAATTGGTTGAAAGGTTTTTGTGTTAGGTCTGATTTTCGCGAGTGCAAGATGAGTGACAAAAAATCATCATTGTTGGGATATATATAAGAATAACATGTTATCCCACATCGACCAGAGCATAGGTGGGAGTTGTGGTATGCGGTTACTTGAATGCGACCAGCCATGTTCTCACTAGTGTGTCGTATCGAAACGTAGAAAATCAAAAGTAAAATCTTCTGAGGCTAAACACTCAGTCAAGGTTTTCGTAGGATCGGCCACAAGGTCGATCCGAGCTTTTTGCATTTTTGAAACATTTTTGCACAAGGTGTGCAAGGTTATGGGCTATCGAGTCCTTCTTGTGTTTCCGTTTTGCTGTCAAAATTCGATAGTAGAAGGTCAGAAGGTTGGCTGACAGAAGTGCAGTAGGTGCGATGTAGAGTCAGCCTTTGTCTTAACATCTCACCCTATCTTCCCAACACCAAGCTCAAGAAGGTGCTACCATTATCCTCCGCTCGCTTTGAATTTCGGGGTAAAAGCGTGCACTGGTATAATTTGAGCACTTACTTACTCGATACGAAAGCAAACTGAAAATCGTAAAGGGGTAGTAAGTCAATGTAGGAGGAATCAAACCGCCTACTGTTGATGTTTGACCTTATACATCTTTTACCCTTTTCAAAACCGAGCTGGAGAAGGTGCTGCTACCGTCTTCCTTCGCCCGCACTTAATAGTCAATTGAAAGCACTGATATGAAGTTCAGCATTCATTTACTCGAGACCAAAGCAAAATTGAAATCATAATCAAAGATGACCATTCGTTTAAACAATATCGAAAAATATCCTCTCGTGAGTGGAAGGTCGCGACCGCAGCACCACAGAGTGCTTTCAGAAGAGGGAACTTTTACCCACCAGGTCGATGTTAGAAGGGGAAAAATCGTTGGGATATACATCGAAAATATATTCCGCAAAGCTCAACATATGTACTTCTTTCCGGCCTCTCACCAGTTATGATACACCACATCTTGATACCCGGCTGCTGGTTTCCCTAACCTTCGATATCGAACTCGAACATTTTGTCGCGTTCCTCATCAGCAAGCTCTCGTCCCTCCTCATCGTATAGAGTCCTTTCTACAAACGTCATATGACCCTGATGATCCACCAGCACAACGGTTTGCTTCTGCGTTCCGTACTTGCCACTGAGGCCTCCTTGATGCTTTGAGATTTCGTCTTTACTATTTACGTGTACTTGCTGATTAACTTTGGCAGCAGCAATATTGTCGGCGCTTACTCCATCCATACCCTCTCCGCCGATCCCGGGGACAAAGATGCTGTTTCGCAACTCATTCACGTAGCTAGTCCAGCATTGGCCCTCATATCTTTTCGGCAGTGTATCCACGCTTAGTACGCGCAACAAGTCCTCGATCAACTCGGCTTTCGAGTCGTTGCGGGCAACGCTTTTGGCAATTGCGGAAGACATGAGCTCTTCGCCACTCAGGACTTTTGGCCATGATCTGTCTGCAAATGTAGCATTACTTAAGCCAACCGTCTCGCCTCTTCTCTCAGCGACCCACGTTACGCCATCAACGTTGGGTGTACGATTCGACACAACCGCCAGAGGCCTTCCTGCTTTCCCACACAAAAGACTGAAGCCGCCAACGCCCTTGACGCCTTCGCCCTCAATAAGGTTTTTGACAAATTTATGCGTGTTTTCGGGTTTTTCAGGAGCTTGAGTCAAGAAAGCATTGACCATAGCCCCTCGGCTTCTAGCTTCCTGCACAACCTGGCCCTCTTCATGGAAGTTCGTCAGGACTGCAATACGGCCTTGCTTTGTTACACCAAGCCAAGTGCCACGCACATTGCGGAGGAGGTCATGAGCTGCTAGCACATGATTATTTGGGGAAGGCCACCACGCTGCATGAGCTGTAGGACGACTAAGGTACTCCTAGTAATTCTTAGTACGGCTGTGAGAGCGTCTTGCGGTCAGCATACATCACGATTGTCAATTAAAATCAAGGCATAATCGGGATGAGCTGTGGATATGAGTGCTATGCACATAGTCACAGAGGAGATGTGATCTAGACCACCTTGGCACTGTGAGTGTGTATTTTTCCTCTGCTGTAATGATACTTTATTGAGACTGTCTCTTCTGGCCTACCGATTCCGAGATAGAGACAAGCTCAACGACCATATAGAAGCCTTACTGGGGCTGGAAAATATTGCAGACCAAGCACCGGAGATCTGGAGACAATCAGACAGAAGGTAAAATAATCAAGCGGCCTTGAATTAATTCGCATCGTCTCCAAGATTTGCAAACGAAGTCATCCATCTCGCGGCAAGGGCGCCAGGCGCTACAATGCCAGCCTTATATTCGTACTATTCTAATCTGTAAGCTTTATCGATAAGCCCCTCGTGACCATTACATCCGGCCGCCCATCAGACATCTATCAATAGGATTGTCTCCTTCTCCATCTCGCTCCTACGTTATCATTCAATCTTCATTCTAAAGGAGAAACCTCTCCGTAATAAGTAACTAGCCATGATCTTTGACCTCATCCCAAACCTCCTCTCGTGAGTTTCCACCGCCCGGCCATCGCAAGGGTTCCCTGCGTTACTGTGGCCGAATACCTCTCCCTTTTCCATTCTTTCCCAAGTCAATTCCATAGTACCATAGAAAGACAATTAATGAACTGTCTAGCTCCGTCATAACCATCCTCTTCCCTATCTTCGCTTCTTACAAAGCTCTCCAGACCTCCGACCCTGCCCAGCTAACCCCATGGCTTATGTACTGGGTGGTGCTCTCCCTCTTCACCCTAGCTGAATCCTGGACGTGGTTCATCCTCTCCTGGCTCCCCTTCTACTCTCTCTTCCGCCTCGCCCTTCTCGCGTACCTCGTCCTCCCACAAACCCAAGGCGCGCGGCTGCTATACACTTCTTATGTTCATCCATTTCTGGCTGTGCATGAGGCAGAGATTGATGATATGATCTCGAGAGGACATGATAGGGCAAAAGCCGCTGGGCTGCAGTATCTCAAAAAGGCGATCGAGTATATTAAGCAGAACCTACTGGGTATACAACCAAAAGCGCAAAGCTTCCCACCCAAGGAAGGTGGAAGCTACGCGCAAAGCCTCCTCAGCAGGTTCTACGTCCCCTCCGCCCGCGCCACCACTGTGCCAATGATGAACACGGGGCAAGACATCTATGGCCTTCTCGGCGCGGCTGTGGGACAAATGTCGAGGACTAGCGAAGTTGCGGACATTAGTTCTAGTGGTACACTGATACCAAGGGATATCGAGGGTAACGAGGAGAAAATGACGTTTCTGGCGACACAGAGAGAAAAGTTGAGAGTGCTGTTGAGTGCCCTGGACAAGGAGGCCTGGGAGCTCGGCAGTCAGGAGGGGATGGCGAATGAAGAGGCGATTCGAAAAGACGTAGAACGCAGATTAGGAGGCAACCTCGGTGGTGGAGAAGGCTTACGGCAACGGGGGAGCGAGTCTGAGTTCGACACTATTGATCGTGAAGAAGCTCCAGGAACCGTGAAGATAGGTAAAAGCAGCAGTGGGGGCAGTTGGATGCCGTGGAGTTGGGGGGAGGGGGCTGGGAAAGACGACAAGGGAGGGTCCAGCGCAGTCGATGGTGGGTTTTGAGGGATTGGTAGGTATGAACGTGATGCTTGACGGTTGACGCAACATTATAGAAGTTTCTGCATTGGTAGTTGTGCTCCGATACAACTCTCTTTATTTGTGGCGAAATTGAAATAAATTTGGTATAATCGCTTTATCCATATCGGCTGAATTCTCTATACACCTCTTGTCTGCTCACTTTTTCCTACCTTCGCACTAATTTTCCCCCGAGTTGACGATCCATCCATCCGCCTCAGCGAAACCTTATCCGACGTCCCCAACACAAGGTCCAACAGCGTTCGCGCTGATCGATAGTGACGCCTGATCATTAGATCCAGCAATCCTCGTAAGTCTAGGGGTGTCTTCGTAGACATGATGATGAAGGCACGGCTCTCCAACTAGTATATAGCAATGAGGACTAGAGGATTGTGGTTTTAGACGGTAAATTAAATATAGAGCAGTTGTATCCAAGGTACCACCAATTTTGGTACAGCGTGAGGTCTCTGGTGTACTTCTCGGTTTGCGTTGTTCAAATAGGGGTGGGCGTCGTGCACGAACAATTCAGGCATTCCAGGACCACAAGGAGTTTCGAGATGTCAATGTAAATGATACCATGCCAAATCGGTAGGAGTACAGTCGAGTGTTTCCGAACCGCAAGGCTAGCGGTAAACGCCTTCTGTCCTCCAGCCCTGCCGGAGTCGAATCTCGAGTGGATACACACATGACAACTACCATATAGATCGCTTGTGCGAGCCGACAGTTTGCAGACGCCCAAGACGCTCATCTACTTCCGGGTCTCGGCACCGCACTAGAATGGTTCTTGGACCAGATAACGCGATCATGCAGGACGATTGAAAAGCTGACGTCCAATCTCGGGTACTTACATCAAGGCGAAGTCAGGTCGCTAACGAATCGAATCTGGAAATCGACAATTGCCTGAAACAGTAATGGGAAAACTCGCGATGTTTGCGTACAGTCATCATTCGCCTCGGATCTTGGGTTGAAGGTGCGTTGGCCATCTCGTTGTCAGGATGACTTATACAGAGGTTTGTCTACGATCAAACAACTGTATAAGCCGGGGAGCCACTGGATTGAATGCATGTATAATTACCCAAACAGAGTACATGTCTGGTTGGAAGCTGTTTCTATGGCCTGTCGTTAACGAGCTTCTCAAAGGTATTGCCGTTAGCCAAATATCGAGATGCCCCAGACCAGGAAGCTAGATCTGAAGCCGTGGGAAGAGATTCGAGTAGGTCGAGATGGTAAAACGTATATTTACGATCTTGACCTGGGTACTCGGAGGCCTTTGACACACTATGTACCGGCATGGCCCAAGATGCATCCCGCAACGTGGAAGCAGGATAAAAAATTGCAGATGGTATGGCCAAGAGACAAGAAGCAGAAAGGCGCACACACGTGGGACAGATTAGCGGACATACTCACAGGAAAAGGCCCTGACATGTGGATCTCAAGACAATATTCTCGGCAGCCACATCGGCCAGTGTGGTCTGGTTGGACAACAAAAGGGTATTATCCTGAGAATACATGGGCTTGGGACAACCTAGGGTACCCGTACAGAAAAGATAACACAGTTCAACCGCCGACGTGGGCCCGTCGTGGTTCAGAGGATAGATACGACTTCAAGTCTCGCAGGTATAGGAGACCAAGGGCTGGCGTTTGGAGCGACGTTAAATGGAGCAATCAAGAGCCTCACGTGCCACTATATCACCGTGACCGCTATGGTTTTGAGGTGGTGGAACCAGAATTTGATAGCGGCCGGGCAAACGCTGGATGGACAAGAAATCCCTTCAGATTTAATCACCGTACCGTAGAGTGGGATTGGAACACGGGAGATAGAGAAGGTTGGTAGGCGGCCAATGTTACTTTACCAATCATCAGGTGCATCCGACATGATACGCTTGCCATTGAGTTGCAAAGTGACCGTCAGAATCTTTCGTCCTCTTCCTCGTCCTTACCACAGGAAATTGGGCATTTTGATCCAGCAGCCGCCGGCACTTAAGGCATGGTCGAGACTTAACATCGGCGTACGAAGCTAGCGTCTCCTGCGCGACTTTAGCAGACGAAATCAAACAGCGAGTCGAGAATCTTACGAAGAGATATCTTAAGTCATTGGCCCGAGGTCTGGCTGCAACTGTACGTATGATTGCAGCATGGAATTGAGAATTCCCTTTGCAGGTGACGTTGTAGATAGCTTCGGTTTCGGAGGCAAGTTTCGGCTCAATCTCAAAGTTGATGTGCGCTGGAGGAGGCAAATAAATCTATTCCAATTAGTTCAAGTACCAAAACTTCCGCGAACGAGTCTTCATACTTTGATCTTCGAACGTTCACCTAGTGATATCTCAATTCCAGGGTGATTCTCCCTATAAGTATCTACAACCGCGCGTATGTCTTCCAATTTAGTGTCTGGTATATCGTTGTAGACTTCCTCTGCCTCCTCTTCCATCAGAGCGTTCTCCTTAGCCTCTTCAACCTTCCTGTCCAGCCAGTCTTCATGGTCGGTGACTATCCAGTCCTTGATAGGTTCTGGATCTATTGCCCGGCTTGCCTTTGACTTTTCCAGTATCTCATTGCTCTGGGTATCCCCTACAAGCATAGTAAAGCTCTTAATCTCGTTAGCAGTCTTTTTGGCGGAGTGCGAGAAGCTCGTGTAAAAGTTCTCTGGGGAGGAGTGTTGGGCGAGGGTCGGGTCTACAGTTTGAGCGATGCTCTCGCGGAGGTTACGGAGCTATAATACAAGACGGGAACATTAGTGAATAAATTCCAAAGGCGATTTGTGTCATTGGAAGAGCTCACCTGAATGTGCATTTCTTGTAGGCGGGCAAGAGAGAAGATCAAATTGGTCTCGTCCCATTCCGCGTCTACACCAGGGGGTGCGACCATAGTTTCCGAGCCTGCCCGATTGATTTCTACAGGATTAACAGTACTATGGCGATCAGGGCGATACGACTGGAAGCTTTGCCCGATGGTTGGGCGTTGACTCGAGAAATTAAGGTTCTTTGATGTAATTTACGGAATCAACACATAAAATACAAATCTATTGACCTCGGTTCTACCTACTTATTGAATGCCATATGAATATCTAAGGTACACAACCGTTTTGAGCCTTAGTGAAAGGCAACAGAATGGTATTGTCTTGACGGCAGGTCTCGTTTGAATCTCTACGAAGCTCCAAAGCGCAAAAGACATACCATAAAGGCCCTCAGAGAGGATCACAGTCCCGTTTGAGCAATGTTTCCCAGTGCTCAACAAGTAGCCGAGGTCGAAGAGCGTCTATTTGTATATTGCCGCACTTCGGATGCTTCATGCATTTCCAAAGCCGATGACGCAGAGCCACTCGGCAACGTTGACTGCATTTGACGTGGTTTCGATCTAGGAAGGTTCTTTCTGCAACAGTTGTAATAGACGGACAGGTTTCGATCTGGTCACCGGAATCCTCCGCCTCGAGGAGGGTAGAGATCATCACTATAAAGTCGACGATCATCTCTTCCTCGTCCGTTATACCTACGGTACCCACCGATCCTACCTCTTGGGGCTTCCTTCGGAGCGTCCTGCCAAGAGCCGCGGCCACTGTCCACGTCCACGTCCATTCGATCATCTTGCGCTTCAAATCCGTAGCTTCCATCCTGAACTTCAGGGTCTGCTTGTCGCCTGTTGCGATCTGACTGTTCCCTCTGAACATTATAAGATGGCTCGGCGTGAGCGGTGTCCTTGCGAGCTGCGCGAGGTTCACTAGGAGCATTCGGTACTGGAGTAGCAGCTGGGCTAGTAGGGCCTCCCTGCTTCATATAGACGTGAAGTATACGGCCATCGGCCTGTGTTGGAATTGTTAGCAGAGCATCTCGAAAGGTGCAGAAAATCCTCATACTCGTTTGTTATTGAAGGTCGCAATCACCCTTTCTGCGTTCGCCTTCTCCGCGAAGACCATTTCTGCAATGACCGTTGGATCCGAGGCAATAATTCTGCAGTTTTGCATCTCGCCGCCACTGGGAATCATAGCAGATTCAATGTCGGCCGCAGTAGTTCCTGACGCAAAATTGGTACCAATTACCACGTAAGGTCCAGCTAAACCTCGTATGGTAATCTCTTCACCAAGCTTCTTTGTGTTTACCTGGTTGTCTAACCCTTTAGGATGTGTTTGAGCGGTAATAGCTTCGTAGAGACGGGTGTTTCGGGTTATGCGGGCCATTGGGTTGTTTCGAGGAACACGAGAGAGTCGCGATGACTGCGCATTGTTTACCTGGTGGAGATCATGTCCCCAGCTGGCGTTGACATCGGCCTTTGGTTTCGGCGCAGTGGGTACGGAACCCTGAGATATCTGGGGAACCTGTTAATTTCTCGTTCGCCATAACTCGTGATCGTGTCCTGGACTATAGTAGAGTCACCAAATGGCTTACCTTACTGATGCCAACCCTGCTTGCCAAACTAGGTCCTGTGCCTGCTTTGCGATTTACGTTGCTACGTGCGCTGGCTCTTCGTCCCTTCCCCAATATTTCGTTCGCCAGTGCTTCATTCTTTCTTCTCTGGCGATCTAAAACGGTGTTAGCAAAATGTTATGACTGAGGTGGTCTTCAAAACGGGCTTACCAGCCAGAATGATTTCGTCAAACGAAACCGCGGTTTTACCAGCTGCCATGACTTTGTTAGCTAAACTCGATTAGACATGAACCATAAAATCAGCACTTGTCATAATCTACATATCACACTGGTTAGTAAGCGCGAAGTGAAGAGCTGTCCCGAGGTTGTGGGCAAAGATATCTATTGTTAAAGCTGGTGAAGTACTTCTGTACGGTTAGTAAAAAAAGATAGTCGCGCTTCACGTTCGCTCTCTAAAATTACCGTTAGCGCGTTTTCACTCTACCGTCAAGCGTTCCTTCCGTGCTCTCAGTATCCAACTAGATATAATGTAGGCAGGTAAGGTAAGTCTCGAAAGTTCTTTTGCTTTTCTATTCAACTTTCTGGCATCCATTTTGGACTTTTGGAGGCTGCATAGAAATCTCTCTGCCCATCCATTCCCTTCTGCTCCATATCTTCTGCAATTTCTCAGTATCCTTCTGGTTGCTCCGAAACTCCCGAGTAGCGAGTGACATGTCTTTTATCCGCAAAAAACTCAGCAGAGTCTGGGACCGGAGCAACGAGGAGAGCAGTCGTACTCCTCTCGAGAACCCGAGAACCTCTTTCTCGACCGGGAACACCGGGTACTCAAGTAACACTAATCCTAGTCTTCTAGAGTGTGTTCGTGAAGCGTCCCCAGGGAAACTACACAAGGCCGCATCAACTACTTTTCAGGCCTTCTCAGATACCATTCGCGCTAAGGCTCAGATTTTCTACACTCACCCGAGTAGACCAGAATCAACCGGACAGAACTCTCCCGAAACGAGAACTCCCCAGAAACATGGCCAGCGAACTCCAATCTGGTCCTCTGCTCGAAATCTTCAGGTTTTTACTGATTGTACCAATCAGGGCGGCGCAGCTGGCAGCCCGGGGACACCAACCGCTTCACAAGGTAGGCCGGCAGAGCCAGCCCCTGCTTTGGACGTCAAGATCCCAAGCTCTTCTCTCGCAGAGTTGCATGCCAACGATAGGTTTACAGTAGAGTCCTCTGCGGTGAGTGAAGAGAATCAAAGAACAAATATAGAAAACTATAACCCCTTGCAATTATGGCCCAGTCGACATACAGCATCCCCACAATCGCCAATCGCCAGTGGGCTGATCAACCCTGCTAAGCAGTCTTCACTCATGGATGATCCATATACTGAACATTCATATGAAGTTGCTTATGATTCTAACATGTTCGAACCTTGTCGTTCGGCATCTGATGCCGGCAAGCATCGTAGCAAGAACGACGAAGGCTACGTGTCAGACGTCGAAAGCAATGCTGACCCTGTGGAATCTGACGGCTTTTCTCCGGCTACCATAGCATTGCAGTCTTACTTCACACCGTCCACGGCTACAGTCGCTAAAAGCCCGGATAATGGTAATTCCTTGTTTGTGAAAGGCGATCAGGCTCGGGTCCACTTCCAACAAACACCATCACCGTTTCAAAAGGCTAAGCACCGCCAAGAATCCCCTCTACCTAGTGCTATTACTGGGGACTTGAGGCCAGGTTTCTCCGTAGAGTCTCCTCTAACTGTCGTCCGCTCAGAGCTGTCGATGCCACATTTTCCCAAGGACCCTATGGGGTTGGCCGAGCGGCCAACTTCGCCTGACAGTCCCTTAGCTCATCGATCGAACAGCTTTGTCAAAGGTTTCGGGTGCTCCCCTCCAGATGCGAGCACTATCGAAACTGCACCGACTCTCGGTTACCGCAGACTTCCCTCACATGTCTACGAAGCAGATGCGGAATCGGCAGCATCGAGTCCAGGTACCCCAAATATGGGTTCTCGACACGCTTGGAACGAGACGCTGGCAGATCGAAACGATCGATATCTTGCAATACATTCCATGAGCGAAACAACCTACTCGGATGAGGAGTCGGATGCTGAGCTGGAATTATCAAGGTCGTCCTTGAGAAACCCAATTCACTCTTTAGAGGAAGACGGCGGTGTATACTCAAGTGAGGGAAATCAACAATCTAGACTAGATATTCCTGAACGCAACGACGCCAAGATAAGGAAACAGGACTCGCGAATTTCTTCATTGCAGAAGAAACTTGAAGCCCTTGAACTTCTTGAAAGTTCTTGCGATGCTTCCACGGACTCGGAGTGCCAGGTTTCGAATTCTCCACCGGAATCAACTTTACGTATTTTAATGGAAGCCAACAATAGAGCCTCCGGCACCGTTCTAGATGAATTGGAGGAATCGGGTTCGGTCTTGCGGAGAGAATCCTCACTGTATAGTGGAGAGCAGATCGGGAATGTCGTTGACAGCGTTCTAGCAAAGTTAGATTCAGTTGTTGCAGGGTCTCCGAAACGAACTTTAGGCCATACTGTAGCCGCGGAAATTGCCTCCGTACCCTTCCAGAAAGCATCGGAGACGTCAGTCCTCGCTTCCTCGGAGAATGAGGGTCGCCAATCCTACCAGGACATTCAGGAAGTTACGAATACTGAATTGGATGACGCAGAGTTTGAAGTCGTTGTTCAAAGAACCAGTGAGCTCCACCAGTTGCATTTACAGCACAAGCGTAATTTGCAGAACCGCATCTATGATCGAGAACCCCGGAAGATCATATCGATGGTTGGTCAAGAGGATGTCTTTACGGACTCCTCCCAAACTGCTGAGCCACATTTCCCCGGCCCAAACGTGAGTAAGGTAGCTTCCAGGAATGCTTTCACTAGAGTTCCACACCTGTCTGGAGATGACCAACTATCTCTTCTCTTCCTCAAGCCCGATGTCGTTGCTGACACTGAGATCACCGGCATCCCAGTTATGGACCGGGAGAAGAGTGTCGCTTTCGACATCGCAGAAGACATAAATGGATCATCCTCTGTCCAAAAGGTGCAGCCAGCTGACCGAGAGGGATTCACGGATGCCCTGAGAAGTGCTGGAATATCGCGTCGGTTTTTAGAGAAGGAAAAGCTGTCCAGGGGCAATCAACCAACCAGGCCAGTCGAGTACTCCAGATCTTTCTCAACAGAAAGCGTCCGCACCACAGATAGCTGCGCGGTAACGACTTCCAGTCCTTTGTGTTACGTGCCTTCACCTTTTCCGACCCTCCATGTGAGGTCAAGCCCCGTACGTCGAACTTCGAGCATCATTGCTGGGCTTGAGTCTCGAGATGATCAGGATAGCAAAGACTCATCAACGGAGTTAGGGGATGACGGACACATTTCAACACCAGATATCCTCGAGACCATAATGCAGGAGCATCTCAAGTTCGAGAATGCTTCATCTTGTCCTGAGCACGGTTTCCCCTATGCTTCGTCAATTCCTGCAGCTTCAAGCTTATCGCTCGCAGCTGGGACCAAGCCTCAATCTACATCGGATGGGTACCTCGAGCCGTCAGAGCCTCTATGTTCCTTTGAGCTTGATCCATCTGTTGCTTCTCCACACCGCGCAGCTCATGAGCCATCAATTGCCGGTAGCGCGAAGACTAGAAAGTTAAAGCAACGGCCTTTTCCATTCAAGCTGGAGGAGGATAAAGATGAAGAGCCGTCGACCATGGAAACTGCGGCACCCTCACCCGAAAAAGCCTGCCTAGACACCGAAAACCAGGTCTTGGGAGAAACTTCTGGAAACAAAGGCAAGAAGAAGCGCAAGAAGAGAAAGAACAGGAAATCCAAAAGCGGAGACGCTAGCCTCTCACCCGCTAACTGCTTCACCGTTGTGCCTCTGGGAGAAGCTCTTGGCTCGATAGCCCTAGAGGTCAGCTCCCCTACCACCCTCCGTGCTACCAATGATGAGTATCAGACTAGTAGTCAAGAGAAGGGCGTTTGGTGGGTCAGGAATACCGAAGTTATTGGGGATGTGGAGTCCCCGCTGGCGGAGAAAATGCTTGAAAGGGGGAAGAAGAAGATGCAGACTGAGGAGTCATCTGTGGAGTCGGAGGGCGAGGGACATGAGAAGAGCGCAGAGAAGGAGGGAGACGAGAAGGCGGGGAGTGGAGTGAAGGAGGGAGTCATTCTTGGATGAGCTGACGTTCATCATTAGTTCACTTCGTCGGTGGGGCGTTCTACGAGTTCTGTATGGGAACTCTGGCATTCTTATTTGTGCATGATCCTAGGGTTTTTCCTGGAGTCGGTTGTTTCTATTGTTTGCTTGTAGCGCTTTATACCCCATTATTATATTTTTGGGGTTTTTAGTGTAGTGTTGTAGGATTTATATGAAAGTGGTTTACTCGGAGGAGTTTATTGTGTGAGTTGTGGATGTTGGGGTGGTGGATGTGGTGGTGAGGATAGGGTGGAGGATAGGGTGGAGGGAATGGTTGGGCGAGAAATAAGAAGGCGACGGTTTTGGAAGGGGAAAGGGGGAGAGATGGGATAGGGTAGGATAGAGCAAATAAGGATAGAACAAATTAGCAGTCCTTTGAAAGACATGTCTTGTTCGTTCTTATCGACTAGTCATAGACGGGTTTATGAAGAAGGCCTCGAACTTTCTCCTTTTTTGTCTTGAGACTATTCGTTGCTATCATCGCATCTTGTACAGTATTCACACCTCCATGCTCTGAATACCGGTAGATGTTTTTTTCTTGCGAGTGCGTGTGTGTGCAAAAGAGTACGTCTTGAATGTTTTTTTTCGGGAGGGGGGGGGGGGAAGGATCATTAGTGTGATGGTCTGCTGAATGGAAAAACCGTTTCCTTTTTTTCGGTTTCGTTTTTTTTTATCTGTTACGTCTATTATTTGACTGTTCTTTTATACAGTCATTCAATTTTTTAAATTTTTTTGAAGAATGATTTTGTTTGAAAGAAGAGAGAAAAATAAAGAATATTTGAGAGAGAGAGAGGATGATTTGTTGAGAATGTATGTTGTTTTGTGAGAAAGGTATTTGATGAAAGTGAGAAGTGATATTAATGAACGGAAAATATCTCAAAGGCGTTGGTTCTGTTGAAAGAAAAAATGGGTTTTAACCGCCGTACCCATACATAGCAGGATCCTGCAAGCTGAGCGAAGCGCTGACTTGTGGGAGACAGCAAGTATTAATCAAGCCGTCTTGGTAACATAAGAAGCTGAAGCGGAGCTGAAGGTAACGAGGTTCTTGGTAGGGGCCGAAATTAGTCGTGAAGCAAGTCGAACCGAAGGCCAGTGGAGCTCGAAGAGGTGCGCTGCTCACCCTATAGAACAGGAGTGAGAAGTCTCTATCGCGTTGATCTGAGCTGCAACACATTGTTACTGATTGGACGAGCAGCTCCTACTACATCAGATTAGAATTGATTCCATACCCTTTCTGATCGTGTTCTGTTCTTTCCAGCGCGCATCCATAGCATGTGACGGCTTTTTCTATCGGCAGCTGAAGATGTCCTGACACTTTTTCGTATCCCCCGTCTTTGCGAGAGGCAAACTTAACCATGTTGAGATGATCTGATTGTGAGTCTCGCTCGAGGTGCTTCAGATTGTTTGAAATTATGAAGCGAGCAAGACGAATTTGTTATTCTACCCTGATTTAATGATCATGACTTTGGTGATAAGTTGTTTCGAATAGAAAGGTTAGATATCAAGTTAATTGCCAGAAGCTAATGGGGTTATTTCACTCAGCACTTTCTCGACTGTTTCAATTACTAACTTTAGCGTCTTAAAAGAACACTATCTATAGAGTCACTCGAGGGATTTTCAACTCTTAAGATATAAAGTATGGGAAGGGTTTGCGAGGGGCGGGTAGTATGTATTGGATGATGGGCGACGTAGCTGGAAGATTGAATGAGAAATGATACATGTTAGATAGTAGGAAGACTGGGTGGAAAGAAATAGCGCGTGTGTGTATCTGGGTCATTAGGGTTACGGAGGTGGAGAAGGATTGGATCGGCTAGTGGGGAAGCATAAGTGTCGAGTTATTGGTTTGATGACTCTTGAGACATGTTACTCTTCACCTCCTTCGCCTTCTCCTCCTCTTTAACCATCAAACCCCACCTCCCTTACCCCCCCCCCTCCCCTGCTATCCCCCTCTCCCCTTTTTCATCCCCAATACCACTCCAGCACTCTACCAAATCGCATCACGCTCAAACTCAGCACGACATCGAACCTGCCAACCTGCAATTCTCAGTCTTCGAAAGCATTGATTGATTGGTCAGCTGAGCAAGTCTTGTCGGATCCCCTTCTCGATGATATTTAGTCGCGGTGGGTTGGTGTCCATTTGGGATGGTCGTTGATAGAATTGGGGTGGGTTGTTGGTGTTGGCTTTGAGGGGAGCATGAGAGATGGATGGATGATTGGGTGCGGGTTGGCGAAGGAGGGTTATTTGATATGGGGATGGGATGGGAGAGGGAAAGGTAGGGATAGGACAGCGGGGAGGGTTTGGAAAGAAGGGGAATGGAAGAACGAGAGGATTATGAATGGAAGTAGATAGGCAGATAGAACATGCCATAGCGAATCTCTCAATGACTCAAAAGACCCAAATGAAACCGCCAGCTTAGAACAGCCATATTGCATTCAATTCGGGTATTTTTACACACAACACTACCAGGTACAAGTAGCTATTAAAACTTTGGCTCAAACCAGAACCACCACTTCTCCCTTCAACTCTCCATTCCACTCTGTCTTCGCAGGCCACAGTCTCCCCTCTCGACCAGCAGGACTCACTCGATCACTCGGAACGAACCAAGGAAATGGAAGAAAAGACCGCACTCGAACCAGCCGCCGTGTTGTCGCAGTCAAAGTAGAAAAGCGCAAGAGGCCCTTTGTCCCCCACCCGGGAGTGCGCAAGCCCAAAGCGCAATTGGGTTACCACTGGGGTTTACTAGTATGCATGCACGCAAAGTCTAAAAGCCAAAGCCAAAACCCCCTTTTATATTGTCGAACGCCGGTTGAGGTTGAAGACATAAGGAAGAAGTAGAACTTTTTAACGACACGGTCTAAGCGAAGGAAGTCTCTTTTGTAGATGCCGAATCGAAGGTGTTCTCGGGTTGTTTGTATTGATATACACAAGGAATAGATGTGGAGGATCCCATGAAGTGATCGAGGTAATGGGGCTACCATGCTATCAGGTCGCTTCTTCTTTGTCGTCGGTCTTGTCCTTGGGTGGCGACTGTGATCGCTGCTCGACGGTAGCTGTAGACTTGACCGTTGGTGGCGATGAGGCGGCTGATGGCGGGGAAGCTGGATCGGCGGGTTCACTTGACTCTAATCCTGCGAGAGCACTATAGGATATTAGACCTTGCAAATACACATCCTAGAGGCTTTAGAAGCTACCTAAAAGCATTCTGCTTCGCAGCATCCTTTTCTTCCTTCTCCTTCTTGTCCTTCTGCGCCGGCGGCGTACCCGTTCTACTTGAAGCACCGGAGTCGTCACCGCCTTTCCCCATGCCACTTGGGCCCAAGGTCTTACGGGTGTTTGAACCTCTGGCGGCGAACATTGATGTAGGACCAAAAACGGTGTTGCCTTGCGAGCTGGCTTGTCGAGACCCAGCTCTGCTCCCAAGTCTTCGAAGATCATCCATGCCCACGGTATTCTTCTGGAAATCGGGTGGTGGCATCATGCCGTATTGGCCTCCACCGGAGAAGTTGCGAGCATCGCCACGGCCCATTGGCATGCGGCCACCTCCACCTCCACCGCCACCTCTTCGTGAAGAGTTATCAATGTTGCGCTGCATCTCTTTTTCACGCTCAGCAGCGACAGCCTATACAACATTAGTAGATTTCCTGGAGCAGGTGGCTTCAGTTTCTTACCTGTGCTCGGACTTGATCGAGCGTTGTAGGGCCTTTGACAGTTCCGGCCTTCATCTGCCAGTTCTTCTTCCTTAGATCGACAATGTCCTTCAAACTGTTAGTGATGACACAAAACTGCAGCTCAAAATTGGCGGCGCTTACCATAAGCATAAATGTCAATCGGCTTGGAAGCCCTGGAGTCTCGATCATCTGGACGATACGCCTGAAGTACACGTCCATCAGACCATGGCCACGCTCGGTACTATCTAGGTTTTCACCAATGGTCTTCAGCAAGCTTGTAAGCGATTCGACTTCTGCCTCATCCGGAATACCGTCGTAGTCGACAAGTTTCTTGACACACTCGTGCATGATACGCTCCGTGAGCATTTGTAGCTTGTACAGCTCACCAATGAATCTCACCAAGCCAAGACCGCGTCGTTTCGCTGCAGCAGTAATGTAATACTCGTCCGAGAGCATGACCGCTTCCTCGGTCGCTCCCTCTGGCTTCTCTGGAAGATCTGTTTTCCAACCTCGCTCAAACTCTTTTTGACACCGTGTGAGTAGATACTTCCGGAATAAGGCGCCTCCAACAACCACTTCACCTTTCTTGTCGATGATGCTCTCGTCTCTGATCTCAGGACTCATGAACTCCAGCATTCGCTTGCAGAACTGGGCGTACATTTCGGCCCAGTGCGCTTCGTCAGTAGCTTTTTCGAAAGTGAGTTGGATAATCTGTCTTAATGTTCTACCATCGGTCTCATCCTTGGACTGGCCGGCGATGGAGAGTATTTGATCAGATATCTTCTCGAAATTTTGTGGCGTCATCTTGTTAAGGTTTGATTTGACCTTCCGCTGTACCACATCTGGAGCCATATGCCCATCACCCCCGGGTGCCGGACCGGCCATGCCGGTGGCATTTGCACCGACTGAGAGAGGCTTCCAACCACTAGAAGTGACCTCGATAGGCTTCAGAGAAGCGCCATAAGTAAGAGGCATGGCCTGTTTATCTTTCTCATTCTCCCGCGGTGCCCTACCTCCCCTGCTTCCACGACCAGGTGTACCACGTTGGCTGGGGTTACCACGTGGAGAGTGGGGGTGAGAAGCCGAGGATGTGGAGGATGGGGTTCTTTCCATTGACATGGTCTTATTCATAGGAAAGCCGATTGGTCGTGGCGTGACAAAGCCATCTAGAGGGTTCTGCATTGGGGGTCGCTGCGGCTGTTTAAGAAGGTTGGTGGACTCTTGGTATCGTGAAGCTGACGTTGAGCCAGGAGGAAGCGGTCTACCTCCAGGTGCAGCGTAGCTACCCATCGCTGGAGGAATATTAGGCCTACTCGAAGAGGACTGCCGCGGACCCATCATTGATGGTGGAGGGCCACGGGCAGACGTGGCGCGAGCGGAAGAAGGCTCCGTGGTGTCACCCACAGTCTCCTTGACTCTCTCTGCCCAGTTCTCGGACGGTTTCTCGACAAAAGCGCGTTGGAACTGCATCAAGAAGTCTTTGTCGTACCTAAATTTGCCCATTGGCGCGGAGGTATTTAGTGCAGGATTAGGCGAAGAAATGGAGGGAGGATACGAGACGTCGTTGATAGATGTAAGCCGTCGAGCGGAACGGAGAGACATGAGCTGAGCACTCGGCTGAGCCGGCTCGACTGTCTTGGTAGTCACAAGATTGAGAGCAGCCGGCTTCTGCTTACCAGTAGTCATTGGCCGCGAAGGAGGAGCCATTGAAGAACCGGATAGAGGTGTAGCAGCGCCGCTCTCGACAGGAGTCTCGACAACAGTAGGTGTGTCAATGGACGAGGTAGCCTGTCCATCAATTGGTGGGGTAGCCTGTCCATCCTTCTTTAAGGCTGCGAACAGGTTTACGCGCTCCTTTTGGGCTTCGTCACTTTCGCTTTCCTCGAGTTTCTTCAAGCGAGCTTCTTCGGCCTCTTCAGCCTCTCGCTCGGCCTTCTTCATATCTTCATCAGCCCTTGACGCAGCTTCAGCTTCCTGGCGAGCCTTCTCCTCTTTTTCAGCCTGCTTCTTCTTTTGGTACCGTTCTTCGGCTTCTTTCTCTTGTCGCTCCATCTCAGCTTCAATACGTGCAAATTCTTCATCCTCTTCCTGCTGTTTTTTGAGCTTCTCAGCCTCTTCATTAGCTTTAGAAGCAGCATTCTCGGCCTCTTCAGCATCGAGCTTGTCTTGCTTCGCAGCCTCCTCTGCCTCCATCTGAGCCTTGGCAGCTGCCAACTCCTTAGCCTCTGCTTCTTCCTTATCTTTCAAGGCTTTTGCTTCAGCACTCTTCTTGTCTTCCGCCAGCTTCGCCTCCTCTTCGCCCTTGAGGCGCTTCTCCTCGGCCATGTCTGCCTCGATCTTCTTAGCAATCGCGTCTTTCATGTTGTTCTTCTTTTCTTCGGTCTTGACGCTCTTGCTCTCAGCTCGCTGATGCTGGGAACTTGACGCACGAGGCGGAGGAGTTGGCGTTGACGACACGATTGCCGGCGATTGACTCGGAGGCGCTGGAGACCCAGGAGGTTTGTCAAAAGGATTCACAACGGCGCCGGTCGTAGGATGCTTAATCACAATACCTCCTTTTCGTGCTGGAATCTGGAAATCGGGTTTCTTTGTCGGCGCAGGACTGTTTGTACTACGGCTTGCGGCGGGGGTATGGCTTGCGGCGGGAGCAGTGTATGCAGTTTGCGGTTTGCTTAAGCTCGAGCTTGGCCGATCAGATATGGCAGATGAAGTACGGGACATTGCCTGCGGTTGAGACGGATTGTTGTACTGGCCAGGAGTGTAGTGGCCCTGAGGCACCTGATAGTTCGGGCGTGGGGAGCTTGGAGCCATGTATGGTTGCATGGAAGGTGGGTGCATGCCAAACTGTTGCTGTTGCGGATAGTAGGCAGCGTAATTAGGGTCGTATCCTGGTTGCGCCAAGGCATAATTCTGGTTTCTCGATGTCAGATATTGCTCAAAAGCTCCACTGTGGGGAGAAAGATCTGGGGTTTGTTGACTGCTAAGAAAGTTTTGAAAAGAAATCGGAGCCATGTTCTGATTTGAAGGAGGATAGATATGATGCAAAGATGGTGAAGAAGATTGAGGCTTTACTTGTGGAATTGCCATATTGGAAGCATAACCAGGATACGGTTGCTGGTACATCTGAGAGTTTCCCATGGGAATTTGACCCGGTTGGGGGTGCGCAGGTTGCGAATTCGCTAACGCTGGGCTACGAGCGGCTTGGTGTGGCGAGCTTGGGAATAACGAGCGCTGTTGTTGCTGCTGGTAAGGAGGAACCATAGTCTGCCCACCGCGTGGTTGATTAGGCGTAGGTCGATAATTGTTAGGCGCTTGAGAGTAGCCCATCTGCTGGGATTGCTGAGAATATTGACCACCAAATCCTCTGCCTCGTCCGGATGGTGGGTAGCCACCTCGTCCTGGGTTGGGCACCATGCTGGGGTTTATTCCGGGATTGCTGAGATCACTATGTGCAGAATGTGATGACTCGCGACGGAGGTGGCTAGGCTGTGGGCCGGTGGGAGGACCCTGTGTCATACCTGGCGGTCTCATCTGCCGCTGTTTCAAGGTCAGTGTTTCACATTACATCGGAAATATTTCGGACTCACATTTGCCTCGTCGCCTCCGAAGCCGCCAAAATTCAAGCCATTGCTCTGGCCTTGCAAGCTCGATGGTGGTCGTCCGCCGCTTGCAGGTGGCTGCGGAATTGGGGAAGGTGATGTTGACGGTGAAGTAATGCGTGGATTCGTTGGAGTGTTCACGGCTAACGAGTTGGATGACTGGTTCGGTTGAGGTACGCTGTTCGCCATGGCAGGCGAGCCGCCGGCGGGGAGAGAGCCAAATTGTATAGAGTTCCCTCCTGAAGGCTTTCCACCCACCGGACCTCCATTTGGCATGTGTCCAGAGGTGCCCGCGGCGCTGATTGTGACCGAAGGTTTCCGGCTATGGTCACCTACCCCTGAGCTCGAGCTCGCGCCAGTGTTACCATTGATTATGGTGGGTGTTCCCACGGTTGGAACTGCAGGTAGGATTGGCCCCTTGCCGTTCACCGAGGAAATGGAACCAGTCTTGCCATGCGGTACTGGCCCGAGACCTCCCACTGCCGCTGGTGTGTTCGAAATGCCTGAGGTAGACGTAGGCGAAAATGACTTCTTGGTCGCGTTGGCGTAGCTTCGGGCAGTGGCAGGAGCCGTACCAACGGCTTGAGGTGTCGTTTTGCCGCTGATCAAATCCGACGGTTGATGCGCCTGCGCGATGGTCTGCGATGGGTTGCTAGGTGCTTGCGGTGGTAGGACTGGCTGAGAAATGCTTGTCATTTGAAGTTTGGTGGTGATCTTGATTGGGTGTCTATTGAGTCGTTTGGCTGAAAATGTAGATGCAAAGTACAAGGTGTGCTCTCAGTATTAATGCCGAATATCAAACCCGGAAGGTGTTGAAGAAATTGAATGAGTTGGAGTGGAGATTTGTGTGTGTTGGATGAGTGAAGTTTCCGCAGTCAAAAAAAAAGCCGCTCAGTATCTCGCTGAGGAAGCAAAGCCTTACAGGCCTGGCAACCCTTGACCTGGAAGGAGCGTGCACTCAGCAAAAGTGAGTGTGGAGGTAGTCGAAAGTAAACTGTGTTTATCTGCGATGATCCGGTCGGACTCGCAGGATATGTTCTTGGGTTTGGTGGTTGACTTGGTTGTCGATGCAGATGAAAAGTCGTCGAATTTGCAGAGCGAAAGGGAATTTTTGAATAGTCTAACACTGATCGAGCCTAGCGCAATGGAAACCGTTTTCGGTAAGGTAACCAAACCAGGGTCTAGATCACAGATGTGTATTCCGTACGGAATAAGGTATCCTATTCGATACGTTATGGTACATATAAAGCATTTCTCTCCACAGCGACAATTGCAATGTTATGTATGGTCTTTAACATTCCAATTGAATACATTGTAATGTCTACACGTTTCAATCATAGTATCCTGACCCTGTAGAAGAAAGAAGGCGCCGGAGATCTCTTAACCCACAGCCCCTGAAACCTCAACAACCCTCAGCCTCAGGTTATTATTATGATTTACACCCGTAAAATAACACAAAGATTTGGTTTGCCTTACTGCCTCGCTGTGTCACCTGGGTTATTTTTGCGACTCATCCTTCCAGAATCCTCTGAGCCTTAGATGCGTAGCAAACAGAGCCAACCGACGAATCACTGCAGTCCATCCTCCGAAGTGAGTCACTTTATGTCTTGCGCTTTAAGGCACTCATATTGCTTCGTTTGCTGCGTCTCATGATTTGATACCATGATGATAAGGCGATACTCTTCTTTGCAGCGTGCAGCAGAAGCCGCATGAGACCGCCGCTGATACCAGCGCAAAACCCATTCGCTTAAACGCCTTGCATGTCCATGCTTTGTGTGTATCTTAGGGCTTGAACCGAACTCCCGGGTCATCTACGACCTGAGGTTGTAGGCGGACACTGAAAGTATTGAACAGCAATTTTATACCTCTCGGACATGATGCCGTATGACCGTCATTGAAATTGCCGAGTGTCATATGTATACGTTTGATACCGCTACGTTGCCCAGCTATTTCCGTTCTTGACACAAGCCCCGAAACCATCATCGGTCCCCGTACTTCATGATGCCCTCCTCCAGAGCTTTGATCTGAAGCGCTATCATCCGGGAGAAGTATCTACATAAAGCCAGATTTCCTCCAAAGAACCAGAAACCTGGATGGCCGGTTTTCCTGAACATTTCCGAGAGTCAGCTTTCCAGATTCCTTCGTAGAGGTTAGTAGTGACGGGGTTAAGATCCTACCTCCACATGGTCCTCAATTCGCCTTCCTCATCAAAGCCCCAGACATCCTGCGAAATGATCAATGACTACCGCGTATGTGGGGATAAGGAAAGGGGGGGGGTCAAGAAATGGAAGCTTACCTTGACCCTATCCGCCAATTCATCTCCAAAGATTTTCCTTGATGTTCCCCGCATGTTCTCATAACCAGTCGCGAACACAATCTCATCAGCAGGCAACTCCGTGCCATCGGCGAAGAGCAGTCCGTGCGGTTTGACCTCGGTGATTTCTTGGCCTTGTTTCACTTTAATCTTGCCGTCAACGATGAGCTGGGAGGCGCCGACATCTATGTAGTAACCGCCTCCACGTTGGAAATATTTCATGAAGAAGCCTAGTATGAGTATTAGCGAGCCGATTTTTGGGGTCTCAAAGGGACATTATGGTAGAGAAAAGAGGTACAAACCTGAGTGGTCGGGCCCATCGTCAAGCTTGAAGCCTGCCTTTTCTAATCCAGAAAGCAGATCTTTGTCTCGCCGTGCAATCTCCACCGTCGCATCCATATGTATTCGTTTGAGCATTGCATTGGGTATGCTCATGAACATAAGATCCGCATCCTCGGTGTCGGGGCCGTTCTCCATATAAAGTCCGTTCAGGAGTACGTCAAGACCGGCTTTTGAGGACATGACGTAAGTGGATGAGCGTTGAACAATTGTCACGTCGTACCCATGCTCGTAGAAGTCTTGCGCGATGTCATGACCCGAGTTGCAGCAGCCTTGATTGCGTTAGTTCTTTGAAACTTCGAACCATACATCGAGTATGTGTGCATTACCAACAACAATCGCGCGCTTCTTCGCAGTAGGACTCAAGGACTGAGCGCCCTTGAATTGGCTGGAATGGCAGAGACGGTCGCCTGCAAAGGAATCCATGCCTTTAATAGAAGGGAAGGAAGCTTCACCGCTGTGCCCTGTAGCCTGAATAACGTGACGAGGGTGTAGCGTACGAACCTCGACAGCACCTGATTCTGAGATCTGGCGCGACAGAACTACAGTCCATCGACAAAGACGCTCATCCCAATTTGCAGACTTGAGAGTCGTACGGGTCCAGACATTGAGTTCGAGTAGGCGAGCGTAAGCCTCGAACCATTCAGCTAGCTTGTCCTTTGGTGTAAAGATAGGCCAGTGGGAAGGAAACGGAACGTAGGGCAAGTGATCATACCAGACAGGGTCGTGCAGAACGAGCTGGTGGTATCTAAATTAGTCTTAGCTAGGAAGCACAACCGTATGTAGGAGTATAGGGAACATCAGGAAATTGAGATAAGCTTTGGACGAGTTGTTACAAGTACGCACCTGTTTCGCCAGTTGTCACCAATGCGTAAATTGCGATCGATTATTAGGGTTGGGATCTTGAGCTGCTGGAGACGGGCTGCAGAAGTAAGGCCACCTTGTCCGGCTCCTTTACAAGATAGACAACGTCAGCTTGCAAGATGAGAGAGATAGATTGAGGAATCTTCAACCATCATTTGAAACCTTTATCACGCACCAAGGATGAGGACGGTAGGCTCATTGCCATCCTCGAAGTTCTCCATTGCATGTCTTCTTTCCTGCCAGTTTTTCCGCCCGGGCTGCTCTCCGTGATCTACTCCGTGCGGTCTGTTGGCCTTTACGGTTTCTTCGTGCCCATTCAACTCATGCATTGCAGTGAAGAGTGTAAATGCTTTCCATTTCCCTCCATCTTCTGGGTCCGGCAGCAGTCTAACTAAACCTCTACCCCTACCAACATCCGTCTCGATGGTCAGAAATGATGCCACGCCATTAATCTTCCCGTTGAAATCGACTGCAGAGACCGTGGGTTGACGTGTCGAGTTACTGTCATCGATCCGGAGAGTCTTGATGCGACTGCCGTTTGAGCCAGACTCTTGGAGGAAGGAGATCATCTTCTCTGTGCCATGCAACGTATGATAGTCCCACGACAAGCCTAGCTGGTCACGCCAGCAAGAGTTCTTCAGGAACAGGTCTTTGAACGCTACGTAGTCTTGACTCGAGAGAGCTCTGTTCAACTTGTCGATCCATTCCGACGCAACAACGTTCACATTCACCTTGCCTATGGGATGTGCCTCTGGGTATGGCAGGGCTTGTATCTGGCTCGATCCTGGTTCGAGTCGATTGTGGGAGGGTACGTCAACTGCTGCAGTGGCCATGGCGAATATCGCCAATGGGGGTTTGAATGTCGATGGCAATTGTCAAATCAAATCAGTTGGCAGTAGGACAACGGCTGCAGATTTGAGGGTGTATAATACAAGAAACAACCTAGAGCACCAGGAGTCCTGTGAATCACTCGTATCTTACCCCAGTACCCCGCAATTGCATGTAAACTCAGATCTGCCCCGCAGTCAAGAAACTCTCAATGGGAGATTGCCATTAGACCTTTGCGGGGGAGTCGAAGTTCGTGAAAACGTCGAAAGAAACAATGAAACTAAGTGGTTTCTTTGACCACTAAAGTATCATCACGACGGTAGCTCGCCAAAGCATGTATGATAAGAAGAACTAGGAAAAGGAACACATGCCGTGCGTCGACATGATGGATCTTGATTTTCCATACTCAAACTGCCATTTAGGTTGGATAGCTGGCCTGCCATGCCATGCCTGGCCATTGTCGGTTGTTGATTCACTTTCGACATCTCCAGGTTGAGCAGTAAAGCAGAAGTCTAGACTTCTGTATAATATTTGCTTTGCCCAGCACTTCCGCTCGGCTAGTGCTTCCGATCTCTGTTGTCCAGCAAATTACATCTAGTGGAGCAAGGGACTAACAAAGGAGTTCTTCATCTATGAGTAGCTGCGTTGATGTTGTCTGGTTCTCCCTTCGCTAGGAGTCTATGAGGACGTATCGCATGGAACTTTTTGAAAAGAGTGCTCTAGGACTCTCTGAGTGAAATTCTTTTCAGCGAAAGCGGTGGAAATCATCAAAAATTCTGCTCTCATAGAGGGAAAGAAACTTAGGAGATGATGAAACACGTTATGAACTCAAACTCTTGGAGTCTTTCCATTGTGTACCTTGGCTCATGGACAGCTAATTGGGTACCCAGGGACGCTTATGTCGAAGACTTTTATGGCGGTCTGATGGAAATTTTGCATCAAGATAGATACTTCAAGAAATCTCCTGCCGTCCGCGCTCTCTTTTCGCCCATAAGTCAGTAGGGTGACCGACGCCACATTTCCAACGTCAACGCATATCATCGCTAACCTACATTAGTGGAGCGCATAACGCTACGGCTCAAGGTAAGCATACAGAATAGACCATAACATATATCCTGTTGTTAAGAACTCGTTGCCACTTTTGCCCACAAAGGCTCCGTTTGACCATACGGGCGAGCGGAGACTAGGCACAATACCTCTGCTGCGAGACCGCCGCCCAAGAATTAAACTCCGAGAGTAAAGTATGGAGACGTGGAGAACAGATCCTGTTTCATTGGCCTAAAATGACAGCCAAGTAAGCTGAAGCATTGTATATCTACGGATTAGTCGTTCCTGAATCCTGCAAGTACTAAAGGTGGCCCGTGCGGATCTCTCGTGGGACTACGACTAGCGTCACTTTCTCATGCCCCTTCAACCTTACCCTATTCACCTGCCCGCACCAGGTACCAGATGAACACAGGCACACAAGGTTCTGAGGGTAGCATAGGAGTGGAATTTCTAAGAACAGAGCTGAAGCTCTGCGGAACTAAATTGTTCTGAGGGGGGCCAGCTGACTAATTAGGCCCCCCACCCGTGCCGGAAGGAACATCCGATCGAAGAAACAGAAGACAATCGATTCACCGATTCACAACTTCCTTATTAATAACAAAGAAGTCTCAGCGCTCAGAAGAAACAAAAGAAACAGAACGAACAGAAGGGACAGAAGAAACAGAACAACAAGAAACAACATAGGAAATCGACTAGCTCTCTTCTTTCATCACCTTCTCTAATCTTCCTCGTAGAATCGCTTGCTTCTCAATCAACATGTTGCCTTCATTTCGAAGCTGATCGTACAAGAGCTTCAGAAATGAATTTGCTTTCAAAAGAAGACGTAATTGAATAACGATCAGATTGATTAGCAATCTGTATGCTTTCGCGTGAACTAGAAAGTCTCTCAGTAGTTTCATGTGCTTCAAGATCTCGTTCTCTTTCAAATCACTTGAAACGAGATATAAATTATGATTCTTGATCGATGAAAGAGCTATTTTCTGCTTCTTTTGAGAGTCTGACTTCGACTCGTTCTTTATGATTCTCTGTGAATCTTCTTCAACTTCTAGAATTCTTTTATTTTTCTTCTTCTTGCTGAGAATTGTTTGATTTAAAGAAGTGATTGATTTGATGAATTTAATGAGTTTGATGAGTCTGATTACTTTGATGAGCATATTGACATTGATGAATGAGAAAAGTTTGATCAATTTCTTTGATCTTGTTAATTTTTCAGCATTCGATCTAATTCTAGATTCGACTGACATTGATGAGAAAGCTGTTTCAAAAGACAATAAACTTCTTATAATCTTTTGTTTCTTTGTTTTGATTAGTTCTGCTTCGATCTTTTTCATATCTTCTTTAATCACTTCATGAAATCTAATGAAACTATCTTTCTGAATTAACACTTCGTCGTCTAGAATAAGTTTCTTGTTTGTCATTCAGTTCTTTTCTTTAACGATCTTCAGTTCTGATTCTTTCGTTTCATGTAACTGATATCATTCAGTTGCTATGATGTATCATCATACTTTCTTCTCATTTTCTATTTTATATGAACTTTTCTTGTTCTTTCAAGAGACAAGCACATATTCTTTCAAATCAAAGTTCTCAAATCAATACTGACATCTTCGCTTTGTCATCAATGAACTTTGAATAATTCTATCTACTCATCAATTTGATAAATAGATGTTCTCAGAAGAAAACGTTGATTTAATGAAGTTTAAATCAAGTATATAGTTTTCATTAACATTGTCGTGAGACTGCTTGCATCATTCTCACAAGATAGTTAGTAAGAGAAAAGAGATCGAGATCTGAGTCAATGATAGAAGAGTCGAGAAACGTTTTTCGAGTGTACATATAGATGTCATTGCGACTTGTAGATAAAGACAGAGATATACACGTTTTACAGTATCTTTCTACTAGCACGATCATTGCATGTGTTCATTGTTTGCTTTCTCTGTTGCTTTGATACGACTTTCTATATTGCATCTGTATTTTATTTCTTGACATTGAAGCTCAACGCAAGAATATCATTTTTATGATATCTTGAGTAGAACAGTTGACTGAACAGCAGAGAGCAACACGACATCTCTACAGTAATCAGAGAGTTTATGAAAGATTTGAAGTGAAAATCGATTTGACTCTGAAATACGAGAAATTGATATAACGACTTCATTTCGCTTAGAAATATTAATGAAAGCTATTCAAGTCACAGAGTTTTCACAGTTGAAACTAGAAAAGACGCGTATCTTCAGCTGATGAAAACTATTTCTCTTTGAGCGAAGATGCAACAGCGAAGAAGAGAGAAACTGACTTTCGCGAATGATTGACACTCAGAAGAGATGCTCTGATCAGAAGAAGAATTCATCTGATTTCAAGACTTGCAAGAAACAGACAGCGAAAGCGAGAATCAAAGAACGAATTCGAAGCAATGTAGACAGAAGTACGAGAAATGATGTCAGTTTCAGCAGTGAATCATGTTTCAGCAGAAGCATAAGATCAAGCGTTGTTCATCAAATAAAAGAAGAAAAAAGAAAAGCATCTTGATCAGTTGTAACAACTGTAAAAGAAAGAAAGAAGAACTTCAACGAGTCAAGAAGCAAAAACAAAATAACGAGATCTTTTTGACTGCTCTATTATTTTTGCTATTCTGTATTTCATTCTCACAGTTCTCAATATCAACTCACAGCGACAAAATGACAAGCTCATTGAAAACATCTGTTGTAAACATGAGTGCTACGCTCATCAGCTCTCGAGTCAGCTCAGAAATAAACACAATCACAATGTTGTCTCTGAAATATCTGACACTCATGTCATTGCTTGAAACTTCAAAAGTCTTGTATTTTGAAGAAAAGAACATGATTGATTTTCTAGAAAGATATGAAGATTTCTGTGATGATTATGAGTTGAATCAGATCGATTGATTTTGCAAGCTGTCAAGATATTGCGACAAGATCATTGATGATAGCATCAAGACTATGATCGAATATATTGACTTCAACTGACAAGAACTGAAGAAGATGATGAAGAAAAAGTACGAGAAAGATGACACTGATCAACAGCTGAATTCTCAAATTTTTCTGAAAATCTTCAAGAATAAGTCTTGTATCATGAAGAATGATCTGAAGCTGTACAGTCAACAATACAAAAGCATATCACATTCAATGATAAAATGCAAGCAAATGAATGAATATATCAAATGCTGTTGATTTGTCAAGAGTCTTTCATCTATACTAAGCGAAAAGATCATATGAAAGTGTGCACTCGATTCTGAAGATTTCAGTTTCATGAACTTCAAGAAAGTTAATGACGTAATAGTGATCTACTGCGACTCTGTCAAAGCACTGTTGAAATTCTCGATCATGATCAAGAATTTTGATGATCTCAGCAAGCTCATGAATGAATATCAGATCAAGCGATTAACGATGTCAGACAAGTTCTTCGATTCTTTGATAGTAGCACAGCTCAGCAATATGACAATGAATGAGATGATAAATAAGTTTGAGATGATGATGCTTTCTTTGCAGACAGCAACAAAGAAGATTGAATTTTTCATGCAAAACATGACAGCATCTGTCTCGATGCTCAACGTTTATATCTCACGTGAATTCATCACGTCTGCTCGTTCAGCAATGTTGATGTTATCATCATTTTCACTTTCGAAAAGTGAACGAGCGTCTTTGATGTTTAGAATGAAAGAATGCTTCTTTTATGAAGAAATAGAATGTCAGAAGATCAGATGTTGTCAACTGAATATTTATAAGATAAAAGAAAAGATACATGTGAATAAAATAAATAAACTTTGAATGAAACTCACTGAAAGAAATGACAGATTGACATTTTTCACATTGAGTTGTTCTCAGAAAGAGTTGATTGACAATGCTTTGAAGAAACAAAATCAGCAAATGAGAGCAGAACATGTTAACATCATCAGATTGACAAGTGTAAAAGCAATGACTATGAAGAAAGCAGAGAACACAGACGAGAAACAGAAATGAGATGAAGAAGTAATGATTATCACTGTTAGGGGCCAGCATAGAGCGAGTCATATGGGTGTAATGTAACGAGTATATAAATGCTAAGGAAGGAAAGTATCTAGAAGGGAAGAGCCGGCTATCTATATGACTCAGGAGAACATAAGCTAACCCTGAATAGGGTTGGCCTCGGAACAACCCTATAGCCTAGCGGCGAGCGGCCGGCGATAGTCATCAACATAGCCACCAACATAGCTACCAACATAGGTGCGTAGCTAGGATCGTAACAATCACAGCTCAACATGACTATAAATCAGATGAGAATGCAATGAAAACAGCAACACAACAAAGAATGAGTTTGAATTGAACTTGAAGAGAAAAAGTAAGAGAAGAAGAACGTCTGTTGAGCATGAAGAATTTGCACTTTGAAGAATATCTGTCGATTTCGAAGACGTTCTTGAAGAAGTGAACAAGTGAGAATGTGATCATGCAGAATGCAGCTGCTTTCGAAAGAACGATAAAAACAATGAAGAAATCAACAAGAAAGAATTCAGATGACAGCAAGATAAAGTCAAGCAATCGAGACAAAAGAACGCAAAACATAGTAGAGAAATGCATAGATACAGAAGACGTGATGCATATTATAGTGAATCAGAAGATGCGAGACGTGAGCATTGAACAGATGCTTACACATTCGTCTATTTTTCTTCAAGCTCTTTACGCTCAAGTAAAACAACATAAGAAAAAGAAAATGAAAAAGATTGATGACGTGCGAGTAACAGCAGTAAAATTTGAAGATTCTTCATTTGAAAAGTCGAATGCAATTCTGTATGCAGTGACGTGTTCAAGAACACGAGTGCTGATGAGCGATGAGATTTACATTAAGATACTGCTTGATAATGATGCTGAAATCAACATTATGTCTGAAACTCTTGTTGCAAGAACTCAGTTGTCTATGCAATGAGACATTCATCTAAATATGATAGAAGTCAGCGAAGCAAAGACTAACATTATTGAATGCTGCAACAACGTGAAGATTGATATTGACGAAGCAAAATCAATGATTTCAATATTTGTGATCAAAAGCAACGAGTACACTCTGATACTGAGCAGATCATATGAGCGAAAGACGCGTTTATGCATCAACAATACTTTGAAAGAAACTTGTGAGATGACAGTCATTAATGATGATGAAAGAATGATGTTTTTTAAATTGATTTTAACGCACAATTCTGTCAATCAAGATGTGTTAAAAATATTTCTTGAAAAAGCGAAAGATTCTTTAAATGATTAAATGAGTGCTCTGTCGAGAGCATATTTGCGATGAGAAGTGTAAGCTCGAAGACTGTTGATTTAGCGCGCTTGAAAAGCTCTGAAACATTCATCAAAATCGAAGAAGAAAAGAAAAAGAAAGATTGAAGCTTCGTTCAATGATTTTGCTTGAACGATAACATGCAACATGCACAAATGTTATGATGTCGTTTGAACAGACTTGCAATGCAAATGACATGAAGATTTGATCTGAGTTCAATTCGTCAGCATGAGAAGATAAATCATGTCAAAGTAGCGACAGCATACAAGAGAAAAGTTCAGAAGATTTGATTTGTGAATTCATCAAAGTTGAATGATTCAATATCAAAAGATTTGACAAATTGAATATGACAAAGATGAAGTCAGAAAAGTATGATCATTGACTGTTTCTCAAATTCTTCAAAATTGCTTGAGAGTTCAGACTGACTTTGAAGCAAGTGAAAAGAATGATATGTGACAATGCTTTAACTCTGCAAGAGAAAAATTTACTACTGAAGATGTTGTTTAACAGAGAAGCGACAATGATCTGAGACTTCTCAGAAATGAGAAAGATAAAAGACATAGTCTCATCTTCGCAGCAAATTTAAATGATATTACATGATGCATGATAGACATTTGATTTTTCAATCTCTAAGACACTTCATCAAATCATCATAGACATGCTCAAGAATTGAATAAAGCATGACATACTGAAATCTTGTCATGACTTGTGTCACGATCCTAGCCTTGCCAGGCTCAGCCTTCTAGCCTTACCAGGCCTATCCTCGCTCCGTCACCTTGACTAGTCCCTATTGGGCCTAGCGTCGGCTGAGGAACACACATATGTAGCCAGC